>Ga0164315_10002701_pt1 | contig 13647 bp, 5 predicted proteins | sample GuaBasSedimGuay6_FD_113737 | JGI IMG/M metagenome (GOLD analysis project Ga0164315, IMG submission 113737) | Subseafloor sediment microbial communities from Guaymas Basin, Gulf of California, Mexico - Guay6, Core 4569-2, 0-3 cm | ecosystem: Environmental > Aquatic > Marine > Hydrothermal vents >... | reverse complement strand
AATTATTAATTTTTTGAAAATCATGCAGTAAAACTACTTATTTTTTATAAGAAAGAGGTATAGATATGCTTACTTTAGTACCAACATTTTCCTGGCTCTCCAAATCAATGTCAGCAGATAATTTCTCTATTAGATTTTTAACAAGTGCCAGCCCAAGGCCTGTACCTCTGAAAAGTTTCTTTTTGTTGTGTTCAAGCTTTTTAAATCTATCAAAAATGAATTTTTGATCTTCTTTTTTAATACCTATACCTGTGTCAGATACGACAATTTTAAGTTCCCCATTTTTTCCATTCAATTCTGGCATTAGTACTTCATTATCAGAATAATCCGGATCTTTCAGTTTGTACTCAAAGTTTATTTCCACTTTGCCGGTTTCAGTATATTTTAATGCATTATCAAGCAGATTATAAATAATGAGTCCAAATGCTTTCCGGTCTGAATATAAAAGCATATTACTATTTTTATCATGTGTGTAAACAAACTTTACCGTCTCTTTTATCAAAGATCTCTTTTCATTTAATCCAAGATAGATTTCATTACACAAATCTGAAAAGTTAAAAACGGTGCTTTTAAACTTATATTGATTTGTATGTAGTTTAGCAACATCCATTACATTTTCAACCAGGGTTAAAAGTGTCCCAATATTAGTATTTATTATTTCTGCATATTTTTGTTTTTCTTCATCGGTTATATCAACATTTCCTATTAATTGCGAAAATCCAGAAATGGCATTCATTGGCGTTCTAAGTTCATGCGACATATTTGATAAAAAAGAGGAAATTAGTTTCTGTGCATCTTCTGCTTTTACCAATGCAGAGTTTAAATCTTTTGTACGTTCTTTAACCTGATTTTCAAGCTGGTTGTTCAAATACTGTAATTGTTCAGATATTGATCTTAATTCTTCTGCCTGTATAACAGATTCTTCTTTTTGGCTTATAAGCAGTTTGTTTTTTTCCTGTATTATATGTGTTCTTTCTTTTACCTGTTTTTCAAGAGCCGCTTTTTTTCGAACAAGAATTACCGTTCTTATCCGGGTAATGAAGATAACAATCATAATTAACACTAAAAACGCTAAAACATTAAACCAGGTAGTTTTCCAAAAAGGACTTTTAATTACGATAAATAATTTTTTGATTTGGGGTTTCCATTCTCCTGCTTCGTTTGTAGCTTTAAGCATTAAAATATAATTTCCTGGATTAAGGTTTGTATAAGTAGCTACTCTTTTACCTGGTGAAACATAATTCCATTCTTTTTCGAAACCTGCAAGCATAAAAGCATACTGAACATTTCTCGGTTTATGGTAACTACAAACGGCAAATTCAAAACTTAATACATTATTTTTATGAGATAAATGCAATGTATCAGTTGCTAAAATTGATTTGTTTAGAATTATACCTTCTCCATAGTCTTTATTTACTTTAATGGTTTTATATTTTAACTGAAAGTTTGTGATAATAACCGGAGAATTATACAGCTGGGAAGAAAGACTGTCCGGATGAAAAATATTCAAACCGTTTCTACCACCAAAAGCCAGCCTGCCATCTGGAAATCTACAACTTGAGCCAATATAGTGATTGTTTCCCTGAATTCCGTCAGCTATATTATAATTAATTATTGACAAGCTTTGTTTTGAAAAACGACTTATTCCCAACTCTGTACTTAACCAAAGGTTTGAAAGATTATCTTCCTCTATAGAAAAAATAAACTCACTGAAAATAAATTGATTCCCACTAAATTGTGTAAACTTATCCAAATCTTTATCGAACCGGCATAAACCTTCAGTTGTTCCTATCCAAAACACTCCATTTTTATCAACATAAAGTGTTGTACAAAAATCAGACAACAGGGAATTTCTTTTTTTTCTGTTCATTCGATAATGCCAGAATTTACCACTATCCTGATCCAAAATGCTTATTCCGCCACCCCAGGTTGTGACCCAAACATGATCATCATCATCTATATAAATAGAAGTGACATTATTATTACTCAATGATTTTTTGTTACTTTTACTATTTGTGTACCGAACAAACTCTTTTGATCCGGAAGGCAACTTAAACAGCCCGTCTTTCCAACTTGCAACCCAAAGATTACCTCTTTTGTCCTTTTCAATATCAAAAACATAACTTATCTTTTTTTCAAGCCCATCTTCTTTGTATTTATATTCTTTAATTCTTTTGTTATTTTTATTAAATAAATAAAGCCCCTGTGTTAAGGTTCCCAACCACAAATTATTGGAATCTTCAGAATATAAACATTTTACAGTAGGTAAAATTCCATTCCTTTTCAGTTGTTGGAGTTCAAAATGGGTACACTCCTTGCTATTTGTATTAAGCTTGAACAGTCCATTTTTTTGCATTCCCAACCACAGATTACCCTGATCATACAGAATACTTCTAATATCATTGGTTTTTAAATTATCCTTATCATATGCCTCATGCAGATAAAGATTAAATTTGCGCGCTTTAATATTTGTGATACAAAAACCTTTATTAAACATACTTACAAACAGATTGTTTGAGCGATCTTCAAATAGAGTAAAAGCAGCATTGTTTGATAAACTATGTATACTTCCGTCATCATTATTGTTTACGGTAAAATCATTTGTTTCAGGATGATATTGAAGCAAGCCGCCACCATTTGTTCCAATCCATAATTTGCCTAAATGATCAATAAGTAAACTGTATACATTATTTGCCGAGGTGTTTTTTTCAAAAAAAGGATGATTTCGGAAATTACTGAAGGAATTATTTGCCGTATTCAAAACATACAATCCATTTTGTGTACCAACCCATAATTTACTATTATTATCCTGTATAATTGATGTTATATGGTTAGCAGGTTTTAACTCCTGATTTTTACCAGAAGGGAAATATTGTTCAACCCTGAAGGTATTTCTTTCAATTTTATTCAGCCCGTCAATAGTTCCAGCCCAAATATCTCCATTCTTATCCTCAAACAGGTTGGTAATTAAATTGTTGCTAAGTAAGCCCGAACTTATTTGTTTAAACCTTAATTTATCTGTAGGCAGGTTTTTCAAAGAATCTAAAGGTAAGGTGGAAACATTTAGTCCACTTCGTGTTCCCACCCAAAGATAAGCTGTTTTATCTATCAAAATACATTTTATCCGGTCTCCTGAAAGGCTGGTGCTGTCATTTTCATTTCTTTTATAGGCAAAGAAAACTTCTTTTTCATGATTAAAATAATTTAGCCCACCATCTGTTGCCAGCCATATCCTGTTCCACTTATCCACTTTAATGTCCACTACCCTGCTTGATGAAATGCTTTCTTTATCCTCAAAATCGTGATAATAGCTTATAAATTGGTAGCCATCAAACCGATTAAGACCTTTTCCTGTTCCAAGCCAGACAAAGTCAAACTGATCCTGAGCTATTGCATAAACTGAGTTTTGCGAAAGACCCTCGATCCTGCTATATCGTTCAAAAAATAATGCATTATCCTGAGCCATAATGCTAATATGCGGTACTGCAAAGAACCGCAACATTACTAAAACAAATAATAGCCTGTAATACATTTGTAAATAATTATTTTTGAGCCCCTTCAAAAAAGAAATGCTGAAAATTCAACGTTCAAGGCTTTCAGATAATGAAATTGTAATCGACACATATATGTAAAGAAACACTATGTCAAATAAAAGCTTTAATAGACAATATCGTTTATTATCTCCTTATTAAACAAAACTATAGCCTTTACTAATTACTTTTAATTGGTAAATAAAATCTGAATGTACTGCCCTCTTTATCGGTTTGCTTTTCTTTGTTATTCTCTATAAAAAGCTTCCGCTTATGGCGATTTAAGAAATCCATACAAATATTAATTCCCAGTCCGGAACCCTGTTCTTTATCTGTTCCTAAAGTAGAATATGTATCGGTCGGTTTTAAAATGCGGTCAATCATCTCATCAGAAATACCAATTCCTGTATCAATTACTGAAATTTCACTCAATTCTATTTGTACTCCTTCTTGTTCAATTACTTTTAAATCGGTTCGGATGGTAATTTTCCCTTCTTTTGGCGTAAATTTAATGGCGTTTGAAATCAAATTCCTTAAAACTGTTGTAATCATTACCTGATCACCATAAACATTACCAGAATAGTTCATTTCCTTTACTAACTCAATATTTTTGTTTTTTGCTGTTTCAATGATTAAGTTAATACTTTCATCTACCGGTTGGGTGATAATAAAATTAATGGGATTAAAATCTATCTCCCCTCTCTGGCTACGGGCCCATAACAATAGATTGTCTAACAGGTTATATGCTGAACCCAGACTTTGTTGCATGGTTTTTAATATAACCAGTGTTTGACCAGATTCTGCCATTTCCGGGTTTTCAAGTATCAAATCAAGGAATGATTTAATTGTACCTACGGGGCCACGAAGATCATGACCTATAAGTGAAAACATTTTATCTTTAGCTGCATTTACTTTTAGCAGTTCATTTTTTTGCTCATTTATCTTTTTATAGGTTTTTGAGTTCTCAATGGCAATACCCACATAAACAGATAAACTGCTTAACATATTAAAATGATAGTCAGAATAAGCATTTTTCCGATAACTTTGAGTGGTGATTAATCCAATCGTTTTATTTTCTATTTTTATCGGGAAAACAACCAAAGAAGAAATTGCTTGTATAGAGCTGGTTTTGGGAAAGCTTATAATATCCTTGGATAATTCCTTTTGAGCATCATTAACCACAATTTCTTCACCCTTAACAAAACATTGATTTAAAAGACAATCTTTCTTATTTACCGGGATAGAAAAAGCAGGAATTACAGAACCTTTAAATATACTGGAATTAAACTCAATTTCATTGGAATCAGTATTATAAATACCTATCCCAAAAATTGTCGAATCCATAATACTGTTAACATTTTGATACACTGTTGAACTTATTTCTTCAAGTGTAAGGTGAGAAGTAATCTCCCGACCAAGATCACTTAATAATTTCAGGTTAACAAAAGCTTTTTCAATTTGTGATTGGTGCAATAATATTTCTTCGTTTTTTTGCCCAATTTCTTCCTTTTGTTGCGTAATTTCTTTTGTTCGTTCTTTTATTTCATTTTCAAGCTTTATTTGGTTTATCCTGGATGCACGCATTCGCATCATATAAATTAAAACAACAAGTGCTATAAAAACGAAAATAACCAGAAATTGAAACCATAAGGTTTGATAAAATTCAGGTAACATCTGGAATTTTATTCTGGAAAAAATTGGCTTTCCTTTTCCCAATACGGGTACCGCTTCAATAACAAATTCATATTCCCCGGGTGAAAGATTGGTATATTGTATTTTTCGTTCATTTTTGTTTTTCACCCACTCCTCTTCAAAAGGAATCAGTTTATACCGAAAAGTTGCTTTACCCGGATTAATAAAATCAATATATGAATATGCAAATTCAACATATTTTGTGCCTGACAAAAGCTCAACCCTGTCAAAGTTATAATAGGTGTTTTTTTCTGTTGTTAAACGATTTATTAAGATTTTAGGCTTCGAATTTTGTTCATTTAAAAGTTGAGGATCAAGAATACTTATTCCACTAATGGTATTAAATAATATTTTTCCATCATCGGATTTTAATAAATGGGTAGCACCCACATATTGAGCATCATAAATACCATCATCATGATTATAAAAAGCACATCTTATTTTAATAGTTGAATCCGCAGCATAATCATTTAACTGCTTTTTTTCAATTCGCATAAGGCCTTTAATGGTCGGCAGCCACATATAGCCAAAATTATCCTCAAGCACAGAAAATATTTTATTAATTATTAAACCATTGGATTCTGTATAGTTAGTAATATTTTCATTTTTAATTCGTGAGAGACCCTGAATTGTAGCTGCCCATAGTACATCATCTTTATCAATATATAAATCAAATACCAAATTTTCTGCTAAACCAGAATTCTGATCGTAATGTTTTATCACTTTATGGTTGCTGATTATGTCAATCCCCCCTTTTGTGGATACATACAAATCATCATTGTGTAATGTCATCGATAAAACATAATTTGAAGACAGGTCATTATCTGTATTATGCCTTTCAAGTACTTTGTAATCAGGGGAGATTTTGTAAATCCCTGACTGACGTGTGCCTATCCAATAATTACCATCCTTATCCTGCAATATATGACGGATTGTTTTGTCCGGAAAATCTTCAGAACCTCCAATTAAGGTTTCTTTTCCGTTTTTGATGTGTAACAAACCACCGTAGGTACAAACCCAAATACCACCATCCTTGTCCTGGAAAAGATCTTTTATACGGGCACCTTCAAGATTCGTTTTTATTTTTATTTTCCTGTAAACTCCATTTTTTAGTTCATAAATGCTTTCTTCATCAGTCGCTACCCAAATAGTACCATTAGAATGTGTTAATATTGATGAAGGGGTTTCGTTAATATTGGAGTTTTTAAAAGGATAATTAGCAAAAGGGCTGGTTCTGATCTGAATAAAACCTTTTCGATAAGTTGAAACCCACATGATGTTTTCATCATCAAAATATACAGATTGTACTATTTGCTTATTAAGAATTTTGACCTTCGAGAAATTCATGAATGAATTTAATTTCTTATTAAAGTAAAACAGGCCCGAATTAGTTGCAAACCAAACTCCTCCCAGTTTATCCTCCTTAATATCATTAATGAAATTTATATTCTTATTCAGCAAAGTCAGCTTATTGTTTTTTAATGTATAAATCCCATTTCTTGTGCCGAAATAATAAATCCCTTCGCTATCGCATAAAGCAGAAAACACACCATTTGCATTTTTAGGAACCAGAATGGTTTGTGCTTCCCCATTTTCAAAACAATAAAGATCCTCGTTTTCAGTCCCTACCCAAACCTTTCCTTCAGGGTCGTTATACAGAACAGAGATGCCGCTTTTTTCGATACCAGGCAGGTTTTCAATTTTGGTCAGTTTATTATCTTTATAATTAAACAAACCGTTTGCTAAAGTCCCTAACCAAATAGTACCATTTTGATCGCATATAATTTTCTGGACACTATATTCATCAAGTTCACTAAGACTTTTTAATCGGGTGACTTCAAAATTTTTATAGAGGGAAATACCTTTTTGTGTGGCCAGCCAAATGCTACTGTCTTTTGCATAACAAAAGTCACGTATTGAATTAGATTTCAGATTTTTTGTGTTTTCTTTGTTAAGGTTAATAAACTCTTGCCCATCATAAATAGAAAGCCCATTATAGGTGGCAATAAGTATATACCCATCGTGGGTCTTTGATATTTTCCTTACTGAATTGGATGCTAACTTATCCTCGGCTGTTTTGCTTAGGATTAGCATATTTTCAGACGAAGTATAGTCACAAAAATCTTTAGATACTTGTGCTGATAAGTATGCGGAACTTAAAAGAAGTAATATAAAAACGGTACGAAGCATAAACTGCTTATTATTAAATAGTATTAATTAACTAAATCAAGTTTTAAAAAACATATAAAGTGTCCCCAATAAGCAGAAAACAAACTGGAACCTTAAATCACAATATAAAATTAAAAACTATATATATAACTAAAGTATTACATTTCTTAGTATAAAAAATCAACTTTAAACTTAGGTTTTCAATGTACAAACTTTCTATCAAAAACTAAAATTAATGTACTATTAAGCTGTAAAATTTAGTTTTGTGATTTTTAGTTCTGCGTTTACTGGCTGTTGAAATTTATATTTTCAAAATAAATTCGCTGGTTTTTGTATCTGCATCAAGCTCTAGTTTTTTTCGAAGCCTGTTTCTTGCAATTTTTACTCCATTTACCGAAATATCCATCATCGCAGCAATTTCTTTGTATGTAAGTCTGGCCTTGATTAAAAGACATTGTTTTACTTCATTTGTTGTAAGCGAAGCATGTTGCTTTTTCAACCTAACAAGAAAATCTTTATGTTCCGTGTTTAATTTTATAAGTAAATCTTTGCCTTCTTTTTTCAAATTAAAAACTTTTTCTACTTTGTTATAGATTTCTCTTATGAGGCTAATATTTTCCGTTTTGTCATTTATTTTTTTCGTGATAAAGTCCAATAACTGTGTCGATATTTCTGCCCTTTTTACAAATGACTTGATATCTTTAAATAAATCATTGTCTTTTTCTTCAGTATCATTTTCCTGAATTTGTGTTTTTTCTTTAACAGCAACAACATCCACGGTTTCACCCATTTTAATTGTATCAAGTTCCCGTTTGTGAAGTTCAACAAACAAGGCCAGATGCTCCTGGCTTGTCTCATTCCGATAAATCCTCAAAATCAGGTTAATCATCCCTTGAAAAGAGTTTTCAACGGTATAGATACTTTGATAAAGGCTTTTATCTCCCTCAAGATATTCTGTAATACTATTTAACAAATCTTTGGTTTTATCTTTTCCAAGTAAACCCTGTATGTTTTCTATTCCTTCAATATCAAAAAAAAGTAATTCAATAAGAAATTTGAACTTATTATTGAACCGCACGATCTTCCCATCCTTATCAAGTACACAAGCCGGCATACCCAACATACTGATATCCGAACTCCCTCCTGCTGTTTTTCCTTCAGCTAATTGATTTTCCAACAAGATACGCTTATCAAGCTCTTCAGCTACTTTTTTTTCAGCGGCAGTAACATTTTCTTTGTACTCATCAGAAAGTTGCCAAAGCAATTCTTTATATTCATTTAGTTCATTTTCTACCTCTTCGTACGTAGGTTTATTCTCTTCCATATCTGTGTACTTTATACTATTGTTAAGCTAAGTCTCAAGCTTTTTTATTTGTAGTAGCAACTATTTTGCCATTTCGTTTTTCAAAATTAATTATATTGCCCTAATTATCAAAAGAAAGGCCTAAAAAAGACGTTCTCGTTTAGATTGCCTGTCCGCCGTACTTTTAACTATGGCAGGCGGGTCTGATATATTTTTACTATCTGCATTGCTCATATTTAGCAAGTAACTAGTATACTTGTAATTAGTATTTAAATATAATTTATTATAATTTATAATTTCCTGTTATTAATGGCTATAGTTTAATATAGCGTTTATAAACTATCTTTGTGATTCTTAGAGTCTTTGCGACTTCGTGGCAACAAGACACATAGATACACGAAAAAACATACATCATTCTAAACCAGAGCCTTACTAATTTTTAATTACGTGTTAATTATAGCAAAACAAATAATCTTGTGCACATTTTTTCAACCAAAACAAAAAAGACTATCGGGGAGGATAAGGATGAATATTGAACTCATAGTGGTTTCAACAAGCTCGTTTTGCACTAGACTCAACCTTTACCTTTTTTTAAAAGATATTCATTTAATACTTCGTAGATTTCTGTTTTTTGTATTGGTTTTTTTAGGTAATGGTCACAACCGGATTTTAATATTTTTGTTTTTTCATTAGCAAACGCAAAAGCTGTTTGTGCAATTACCGGTATCCCGGGATTTAATTTTTTAATTTTGCGTGTAGCCTCATACCCATTCATTTCGGGCATCTTTATGTCCATAAATATCAGGTCAATATCATTTCTTTGAATAATCGTTTCCACTGCCTGTAAACCATTTTTTGCCCAAAGGACTGTTGCACCAGTTCTTTTAATCAGGGTTTCAAGTAGTTTATAATTTAAAATTTCATCTTCGGCAATAAGTATTACATTACCCGTTAGGTTAATATCTGGTATACTGTTGGTTAGTGTTGCCAAATGTTGCTTTGGCTTATCAAGTTTTGACTCTTTTAAAGGTATGGTAAAAAAGAATTCAGCCCCGGATTGATGTCCGGTATTTAACCATAAAGTACCACCCAAAAGTTCGATCAGACTTTTTGAAATACTGAGTCCCAAGCCTGTACCGCTCAGGTTAATTTTACCCGGATCTTCAAGTTTCCCGAAACGTTTGAAAATCAGGTTCTGTTTATCGACAGGTATCCCAACTCCGTTATCCCTAACAAAGAATTTTAATTGGTCATTTTCAACACGATAACCAAAATCTACTCTACCTTCTTTGGTAAACTTAATTGAATTATTTAACAAGTTTGAAATAACTTGCTGTAAACGATAAGGGTCTGTATCAATGACAATTCCTTTACCAGGAATTGCTTTTTCCAAAGAAAGTTCAATTTCACCGGGATAGCTTATGGTTATCAATTCTTCGTAGCGGTTGTAAAGCTGATCTAAAAGGCTGTTTAAGTTAACCGGAATTTTTTCAACATTTAACTGTTCTGCTTCAATTTTGGATATATCAATTATATCATTAATCAGGTTTAATAAGTTATCACCTGACTGAATTATATGATCAAGGAATTCAAGTTTTGCATTATCTTCTAAATCAGGGGTTTTTAACAGGTTAGCAAAACCAAGAATAGCATTCATGGGTGTACGTATTTCATGGCTCATGTTTGCCAAAAATGCTGATTTTAACTTATCCGACTCTTCTGCTTTAGCTTTTGATTCTTTCAGCATCTGTTCGAAACGTATACGCTCTGAAATATCCAGCCATGTACCTATTATGTTGCTGACCTCACCATTATTATCTTTATATACCATGCTTTGTGCATGCAAAACTTTCCGTTTACCTTTTGCCGTTATAACCGGAAACTCATGTTCACATCTGTTACCTGTTTTGTATGCCCTTAAAAAAGCCTTAAATATGGATCTTTTCTCTTCTTTTGGAATAAATTTCATAAACCAGTTAAGCTCTTCAGGTTTATAATCACTATTCACTTCGAGTATACGATAAATTTCTTCGGAACAATAAATCTGTTTGTTTTTTACATTAAGCTCCCAACTACCTAATTTGGATATTTTTTGTGCCTGTTCAAGCATATTTTTATCCCTTTCACGCAATTGCTCGGCCAGCTTCCTTTTGGTGATATCCCTGATAAACACCAAACGCGATTTTTCAGTATTAAATCCAATGGTGCTTATTTTTAGTTCAATATAACACACATCGCCATTAGCTTTGAAAAATCTGGATTCAAAAACAGGGTCTGTTTCCTTGTTTTTTCTGCTTAACAGGTACTTTTCCGAGATTTCACGGAATTCTGATAGCCCAATAAAATTGGTTATCTCTTTATTCAGAAAATCGGTTTGACCAGAACCAAAAATTCGTGCAGCCTGGTTATTTGAAAAAATTATTTTTTCATTTTGAAGTATAATAATTCCATCATTTCCACGCTCAACCAATAATCGGTATTTCTCTTTTGCCTCATTTTTTGCTTTTTCTGCCAGTTTTTGGTCTGTAATATCAATAGAAATCCCGAGTGAGCCCGTCTCTTTCGTAATAGGGTCAGTAAATGGGATTTTTGTAGTTTTATAATTTTTTCTCTGTCCCTCTAGGTTTGTTAGAATAACATCATCCAATTCCAGTTTTTCTTTATTATCAATTACCTTTCGATCTTCTATAAGAATCCTTTCAAGCTCATTTTTATTAGTATGCTGTTCACTTATATTTGAATAAACCAGCTTTTTGGTATCAAGATTATAAAAATTGGCACAAGCCTTATTTGCCATTAATATTTTCCCATCATAATCTTTTAAAAAAATCATATGTGGTACTAAATCAAGTATTTTCCTTAATCTTTTTTGGTTTTGGATATACTTTTGTTGTGATGAATTAGCATTTTCTTCAATGCTTTTACAATCATTTTTTTCTGAGAAAGATTCTTTCCTATCTTTTGCCATATTCCTCCCTTATTCTTTCAAAGGCGCAAAAGTAAAAATATTTTTGACATGCCATGGTCTTGTAAAACATACTTTAAGATTGATAATTGCACTATTGCAGAAACTATGCTAAAAAGACACTTTTAGATTATTAATTTAATAAATTATGATCAAATTATTTTTCATAGAACTCAATTGACCTTGTAATAGCTACATATACAGTAAATTAATAAAAAAAGGAGGGTTTACAATTTTTTGTAATATTTTAATGTCTTGGAATACACCATCTATTTTTTTTGGAATGTAAGTGACTGTTGAAAAAACTAAATTATTAAGCTAGGTTCGATATAGCAAATTATATTGTATAAGTTATAATTAACAGATAATCAATAGCCCTGGGTTTTAACCCGGGAAAAAAGGGTGCTAACAAGTTAAAGAAATTTGATTCTATTTCATGAAATTTATCCTTTCATTTTCGAGTATGTTAACCAATGTATGTGTTTTTTTTGTACATTTATTTGCTAAAATTTGTTAGATTAATAAAAAGATACTGCAAATGATGGATAATAGAAAATCATTTTTATCAAGGATTACATCCCTGCTTATATTTGGGGTATTGTTTGTTTATGTCCTGGTAGAAGCAAAGCAAATACTTTCCCCAATTATGCTGGCCTTGCTATTTTCCTACTTTATATTTCCCCTGGTTGTTTTTCTGGAAACAAAATTAAAGTTTCCAAGGGTATTAGCTATTCTTACTAGTTTTTTACTATTTGGTATTATTTTATTTACAGTGGGTAATTTGGTTGTGGCCCAGATTAAAAATTTCACTACTGATTTACCCGCCTTAAAGGAGCAGGCAAATAGCAATATTATCGCTTTTCAGAATTTTATTACCGATAAGTTTGGTGTGAGCATTGATGAACAAAATTTGTGGTTAAGGGAAAAAGTGGCGGGATTATTTGAAACGGGCAATAAAACAGCCACAAATATTTTTTTAAGAGCAACATGGGCTATTGAAGCACTAATTTTAATTCCTATATTCAGTTTTTTTATGTTAACATATCGTGAAAGAGGTAAAAATTTCATTCTAATGTTAGTTAAAAGCCGAAATGGGGAACTTACCGAGAAACTGCTACAGCAAATTTCTAAAGTAACCATGAAATATGTGGGTGGGGTCATATCTGTGATGTTTATACTTGCCATTTCTCATTCTGTTGCATTAAGTATAATTGGAGTGAAATATGCCATTATACTTGCTTTATTAGCAGCATCTTTATCCATAATACCATATTTTGGTACCATGATCAGTTTACTGATACCCTTATTATTTGCTGCAGTTACACAAGATAACCCTTATGTTTTATTGTTTATCATACTCTATTTTTGGGCCATCATAATCATTGATCATAATATTTTAACTCCTACCATTGTGGGGGGTAATGTATCCTTAAATCCTTTTATCACTATTTTGGGTATCATTATAGCCGGAACAGTCTGGCAAATTTCGGGAATGATTGTTATTGTACCTGCTCTGGCAGTTGTAAAAATTATTTGCGATAATGTGGAAAAACTAAAACCCTGGGGATATGTACTCGGTACAGATCCTCATAAACTACCGGTTGACACACTTAAGAAGATATTTAAGCAGAAGAAAAAAAAGTGATACAACTAATTTTCAGAAATTACTGCAATTTCCCTGATCCCAAAATAGGGCAAGAGCATTCAAAATAAGAAATGTTTTAAAAAACAAATTTGTTTTGTAAATATAATATCTGTGTGAATCTGAGGATAAATTTTCTCTTTTTCTATCCGCAGATTTTTCAGATATCCGAAGATGAATCAGAATAGGCTATTTTTGTTTTAAAGTTTTTAAAGTGATTTCCCTGGCCCACAGGGCAAACGCATTAAAAAACGTAATAATAATTATGACTGCTACCCATAGTATTAATTGCCACAGATTCACAGATTCTAAAACAAGCGTAGCTTGTTTTTTTGTTAAATAATTT
>Ga0164315_10002698_pt1 | contig 13655 bp, 17 predicted proteins | sample GuaBasSedimGuay6_FD_113737 | JGI IMG/M metagenome (GOLD analysis project Ga0164315, IMG submission 113737) | Subseafloor sediment microbial communities from Guaymas Basin, Gulf of California, Mexico - Guay6, Core 4569-2, 0-3 cm | ecosystem: Environmental > Aquatic > Marine > Hydrothermal vents... | reverse complement strand
ATCGCTACTTGCCTCAAGCAACCTACCCAAGAACGATACGGGCCGTATCTGTTTGTCGAAACAAACTGCTCTTCTATTTGGTCTTGCTCCAGGTGGGGTTTACCCTGCCACAACTGTTACCAGCTGCGCGGTGCGCTCTTACCACACCATTTCACCCTTACCCGACAAAAGTCAGGCGGTATATTTTCTGTGGCACTTGCCGTAGGCTCACGCCTCCCAGAAGTTATCTGGCACCCTGCCCGTTGGAGCCCGGACTTTCCTCACAATTAGTCAAGCTAAAAGCGCGATTGTCTGGCCATCTCTAATGGCAATTTTACCCTACAAACACTATTTTTGCTGAAGTTTCAGTGCCATGTCATAGGCCTTATTTTTACTCACATTCAATAATGATGAGGCAATTGCAGCTGCACGTTTAACTGGCAATTCTGTTAATAACACTGTTAAAACTCGATTGACTTCAACTTCATCAGCATCTTGTTGCTGCTTTACACCTTCCACCAGCAATACACATTCGCCACGTTGCTGATTTGCATCACTGTTAACCCAATCCAATAAATCAATTAACGATTTTGTTTTTATAGTCTCATGTAGTTTGGTTATTTCACGTGCAAGACAGGCTGGTCTCTCCTCACCAAATACAGCTACCATATCAGTCAAGGTGGCTTGTAATCGTCGGGGACTTTCATAAAAAATCAAGGTTCGCATTTCTGCTACAAGATTTTGTAATGCCTGCTGACGAGCTCCTTGTTTAGGTGGTAAAAAACCTTCAAAAGTAAAACTATCAGAAGCCAAGCCTGAAGCTGACAATGCAGCAATCAAGGCACAACTGCCTGGCACAGGGACCACAGGAATATCATTTTCACGAACCAGTGATACCAAACGATAACCCGGATCACTAATTAATGGCGTGCCCGCATCACTAATTAATGCTATTGATTCACCTTGTTGCAGTCTTGACAGTAACACCTCACTACGTTGTTGCTCATTATGTTCATGCAAGGAGACAGTTGGAGTGGTAATTGAATAATGCTTCAATAAATGACCGCTATGGCGAGTATCCTCAGCAGCAATTACTGCAACTTCTTGTAAGGTATCAATTGCTCGCTGAGACATATCCGATAAATTACCAATCGGTGTTGCCACAATGTAGAGCGATGCTGTTTTGTTCTCTTCCACTAAAAAATAACCTTTTATAATCAGTTTATTCTAGTCGTAATATACGCGAACAGGTAAGATGTTTCATTTATATTGCTTACTTCAGAAAGTAAACTATGAATCCAAAATTTTATTTATCACTATTAATAATTGTTATTTTCTCACTGACAGCATGTCAGCCTAGTGCGCCTACAACAGCCACTCGTCCTGATGATTCTGCTATCTTACAAGCAGAACAAGCAGAACAATCGGGAGACTATTTTGGTGCTGCTCAACAATACCTAGAATTGGCATCATTAAGCGTTGAACAACAACAGGCACACTTTTATTTACGAGCGGCCTTAAATTATTGGGAAATAGCTGAATTAGAACAAGCAAATGACAGCTTAAGAAAAATAGATCGCCAGCAATTAAGCTCAGTACAACAAGTTGATGCTGCCACTTTAGAAGCTGAACTACATTTAGCTCAATCACAGGCTGAACCAGCATTAACTGCACTTACTTCTATTGAGCTAGATGATGTCGTAGATGAGCAGAAGAGGAATATTCTCGAACTTAAAATTACTGCCTACCAACTTACTGAGAACTGGCTAGAACTAGCACTAACTCATATTCAATTGACTCCATTACTTTCAGATATTGAACAAGAACAAAATCAACAAGCACTTTGGCAAGTCTTAATGTCATTAACTCCTCAAGCGCTAGATTTATTTAATCCGGGTATGCCACCAGCTATTGATAGTGGTTGGTTTTCACTTGCTTATTCAGTAAAAGCCTATCAATCGAACCCCGATGCACTAATCGTTGCTCTTGAAGATTGGCAACGAAATTATCCAACCCATCCAGCCGATCCTGCACTTTATAAACAAAAAATTAAAATAGGCACTCAGCTACCTGAGCAATTAAATGACGTAGTAATTTTGTTACCTGAAACAGGAAGCTACGCTTCCGTAGCAAAAGCTATTAAACAAGGTATTCTTGCCTCTCACTATACTGATGGATCACGAACACAGTTACATTTTCTTGATGTCTCGACCAATAACGATACTGGTGTCAGTAATGTTTGGCAGCGTTACCAGCAAGCCATCGAGCTCAATGCCAATTTGGTAATCGGACCGTTGGATAAAACATCAATTCAGATTTTAGCTGAGGCTGAAACACTACCAATTCCAGTGTTAGCCTTCAATCGACTTGAAAATGAGGTTCAAAAGGAGAACTTATTCCAATTCGGTCTTGCTCCTGAAGATGATGCAATCTCAGCTGCTGACTTTGCCATAAACCAAGGTTATCAACGTACTGTTGTACTGGCTCCTAGTGGTGACTGGGGTAACAGGGTTTCATCAGCATTTAATGATCAATGGCTAAATAATGGTGGAATTTTACTCAATCAAATTAACTATAATGAATCTGAAAGCGATTTTTCATCAACTATCACACCGCTGTTAGGACTAGAAGATAGCAAACAACGTTATCGCTCACTTAAACAGATACTAGCTACTCCACTGGAATTCGAACCTCGTCGTCGACAAGATATTGACTTTGTTTTCCTTGTTGCACGTCCATTAAAAGCACGCCAATTAATGCCTCAATTAAAATTCCACCGTTCAGGAAACCTCCCTGTTATAGCGACATCACATGCCTACAGTGGCCATGAAAACAATCAGCAAGACATCGATCTTAATGGACTAATCTTCAATGATATTCCGTGGATATTTAGTAATACAGCATCAGCTGATTCTGCCTATATGGCACTCCATGAAAATCAAACCGATAACTTTAATAGTTTTATTCGTCTGTATGCTCTTGGATCAGATGCTTATCGTCTTATTTCAGAATTAAATAGCTTGAGTCGTTCTTCATCAGTTACTTTTCAAGGTGCTACCGGTCTTTTGTCTATTGATGAAGCAGGATACGTCCACCGGAAAATATTGTGGGCAACATTCAATAAAGGCAAAATTTCATTATTGCCTCCAGTGACTGATGACACTCTCCATTAATGTCAAACAAAACAGAGGTAAGCAAGCTGAACAGCTGGCTTTAACGTATCTACAACAACAAGGTCTATCACTTGTTACTAGAAATTTTCATAGTCGTCGTGGTGAAATTGATTTAATCATGATGGATAAAGAGACCCTTGTCTTTATCGAGGTACGTTATCGAAAATCATCAAAATATGGCAGTGCATTAGAAAGCGTTAATCACACCAAACAATCACGCATTATTCATACTGCTAAAATTTTTCTACAGCAACATTCAGGAAATCATTTAGAATGTCGTTTTGATGTGGTTGCAATTAGTCCAAATAACAATACTAGTGAAGTTATATGGGTTAAAGATGCCTTTCAATTGAACTAAATAGTAGCTAATCACGTCATACGTCATAGCCTGTGACAATATAGTCATTAAAGACATCGGGAAACAACCATGCAAAAATTCAAGTTTATTTTATTATTAATCATTCCAATCATTCTATTACAAGGTTGTGCGGCAGCTGTCGTTACTGGTGCTGCAACAGGTGTAGCTATGGCACATGATCGTCGCACATCTGGCTCTATAATTGATGATCAGGGTGTAGAATTCAAGGCATCATCTGCTATCTACGAAAATAAAGAAATCCACGACCAAAGCAATATTAATATCACCAGTTATAACGGTGTTGTCTTGATCTCGGGCGAAACAGTGACCGAAGATTTCAAACAGCAAATAACGGCTATAGTTAAAGCTATACCAAAAGTTAAGTATATTCATAACGAACTAATCATTGCTGCTCCAAGTTCCCTACCTTCTCGAAGCAGCGATAGTTGGATCACAACAAAAGTTAAAACAAAATTAGCTACCGATGAGGATGTTGATCCTTTTTATATAAAAGTTGTAACAGAACATGGTGTGGTCTATCTGATGGGTATTGTCAGTCATGAAGAAGCCGATAGAGTTGTTGCTATCGTCACTAAAGCTGATGGTGTTCAACGTGTTGTCAAGATCTTTGAATACACTGACTAATTAATTAGGATTTGACCTCTTATTTGAGAAGAATAAGAGGTCACTTTTTGACTTAGAATGGTTTAACAACAGCCAGAATTACTACAGCAATTAAAACAATAACCGGTAACTCATTAAACCATCGATAAAATACATGTGAATGCTGATTGGCATCATTTTTAAATTGCTTGAGCAAACGACCACAATAAGCGTGGTATAAAAATAACAACACCACTAATATCAATTTAGCATGCAACCAATGCATGCTGGCAATATGATCCAGAGAATAGAAACTCAGTAACCATACACCAAAAAGTAGTGTCAAAATTGCGCTGGGAGTCATAATGCCAAGATACAATTTTCGCTCCATAATTTTAAAGCGATCATTGCCTGCCTCATCTTCACACATTGTGTGATAAACAAATAATCGTGGCAGATAAAACAGGGCTGCAAACCATGTCACGACAAATACTATGTGAAACGCTTTAACCCACAACATTTCCTACTCCTAATGAATAAATCAGTGTTAATATCCGCTTAATCTACGCATGGAGAATAGCATGTCAAGTAATAACATCACTGAACGTCGCCGTTTTAGTCGTATTCCGTTCCAGGCACAAGCACATATTAAAACGGTATGGGGAGAACTACATCTTAATTGTGATGTTATTGATGTCTCATTAAATGGCATTCTGATTACAAAACCTGACAAATGGAATGGTCAAATGAATGATAGTTATCAGGTTGACCTACTACTTGAAAATGGCCAATTGGTCATCAAAATGGAGGCAACTGTTGCCCATATTGATCAACAATCCATTGGTTTTACATGCGAGAATATTGATTTAGATAGTATTACTCATTTGAAACGCTTGGTTGAACTCAATCTTGGCGATGAGGAGTTACTGCACCGCGAATTGTCGGCATTAATTCATTAATCTGAACTTATTCTGCTTGTTTTAAGGCATCGATTGCTTCTGACAGATGCTGAACAGCAATAATACTAATACCTTTAATTGCTTTGCGAGGAGCATTGGCAGCAGGAACAATGGCATGGGTGAATCCATGTTTTACTGCATCATGAATGCGCTCCTCACCCGCTTGGACAGGTCTAATCTCACCCGTTAACCCTACTTCACCAAATAGTATCCAATCTCGTGGTATTGGCTTATTTCTTAAGCTGGATAATACTGCTGCCAGTACGGCTAAATCTGCACCTGTTTCGCTGAGTTTTACCCCACCAACAACATTGATAAACACATCTTGATCACTACATGTAATACCACCATGTCGATGTAATATTGCCAATAACATCGCTAATCGATTTTGCTCGAGACCCACTGAAACACGTCTGGGATTACCCAAAGGACTTTCGTCTACCAAAGCCTGTACTTCCACCAGCATTGGCCGACTACCTTCACGAATTACGGTCACCACGCTACCAGCCAGAGATTCTTCACCACGTGATAAAAAGATAGCTGATGGATTACTGACTTCTTTCAAACCAAGCTCAGTCATACCAAATACACCGAGTTCATTGACCGCACCAAAACGATTTTTAACTGCACGTAGAATCCTGAAGCGTGTTGAAGTATCTCCTTCAAAATACAAAACCGTATCTACCATATGCTCTAGCACTCGTGGCCCAGCCAGTGCACCTTGTTTGGTGACATGACCAACCAAAATTAGTGTTGTACCACTGGATTTGGCAAAGCGGACAAATTGAGCAGCACTTTCACGTACCTGAGCAACTGTCCCAGGAGCAGATTGTAATAATTCAGTAAACACTGTCTGAATAGAATCAATCACCATCACTTGAGGTTTACGACCATGTGCAGTAGCAATAATTTGTTCGGCATGGGTTTCAGCCAACAAATCCAAAGGTGTTTGTTCTAGCTGCAAGCGTTCTGCCCGTAAGCGTATTTGCTGTAGAGACTCTTCGCCACTGATGTATAGTGGATTAACCTTACTGGTTTTGGCCATCATTGCCATTGCCTGCAATAATAAGGTTGATTTACCAATACCAGGATCACCACCAATCAAAACAACCGACCCTGTTACCAAACCACCACCTAAAACACGATCAAGTTCTGGTAAGCCTGTTGTCCAACGTACTGCTTGCTCCGATGTCACCTGACTCAGTGTTTGCACTTCACTTTTCTGTTCGCCCGCGTAACCGCTATGACGACTGATAGAGGCCTGATTTGAAGCTGGTTGTGGTGTTTGAATTTCTTCTTGCAGACTATTCCAGGCACCACAATCAGAACAACGTCCTGCCCATTGAGGTGTTTGTGCACCGCATTCTTTACAACTATAAACCCGTTTCACCTTAGCCATGCTGATAGTCCCTTTTTACACGCTCACTGACCTGACATAACAATTCATACGGGATCGTTTTCGCCTGTTGGGCAATGTTTTCGATGGGCAATATGTCACTACCCCAAAGTAGCACTTCATTCCCAACTGAGGCCTTATCAATATCCGATAAATCAATAGCAATCATATCCATTGAAACTCGCCCAAGCACTGCTACTATTTTATCGTTAACTACCACCTTACCTACATTTGAAAGTTGACGACTATAGCCATCGCCATATCCAATGCTAACAATACCTACAGCTGTTGCCTGTGATGCTATCCAATCACCGCCATAACCAACTTGATCGCCTGCCTGTAAATCCTGAATTGCAGTCAGCACAGATGTTAATTTCATCACTGGTTTCAAGCCAATATCACTGGCTGATTGATTTTCAAAAGGCGACACACCATATAACATCAGTCCAGGACGAACCCAATCATAATTGCTAGCAGCAAAGGATAGGATTGCTCCTGAATTGGCCATACTTATAGGAATATTTCTTTTATCTGCACACCGTTCAAGCTTTTCTAGTTGTTGCTGGTTACGCAGATCATCAACACTATCAGCATTGGCAAAATGACTCATTAAACCAACAGGGTTCGATAGCTTCTTACTTTGTGTTAAATCTTGTAAGGCTTTATCGACTTTATCAACAGGGAAGCCCAGGCGATTCATCCCAGTTTCAACCATAAGCCAACAAAAGGTTAAAGGTTTACTGATCTGTGCTTGGCTGAGAAAATCAATTTGTAATTGATTATGAAATACCAATGATAAAGAGAATTCTGCAGCAGTCTGCAAATCCTCTACAGTTAACACGCCTTCCAATAAAACAATATCGTGTTGAACACCCGCTTCGCGTAACTTAATGCCTTCAGATAATCTTGCTACTGCAAAGGCATCGCTATCAGCCAGTGCCTGTGCGGTATGAATAATCCCATGGCCATATGCATTAGCTTTAATGACCGACATCACCCTACTACTAGGCGTAAGTTGTTTAACCTGTTTTAGATTATGTTTAATTGCTGCTAGATCAATCTTGGCGACAGGGTATGATTTACTCATCACCATAATCATCATAATTGTTATAGGCAAAATTCTCAAATCGAGTGTATTTACCTTGGAACGTCAGTGCAACAGTACCAATAGGTCCATTACGTTGTTTACCAATAATGATTTCAGCCTTGCCTTTTTCTGGTGAGTCTTCATTATAGACCTCATCACGATAAATAAAGACAATCAAATCTGCATCTTGCTCAATCGCGCCTGACTCACGCAAGTCTGACATAACAGGCCGCTTATTAGGCCGTTGCTCCAGACTACGGTTTAGCTGAGATAAAGCAACTACTGGTACATTCAGTTCTTTACCCAAGGCCTTTAATGAGCGTGATATCTCAGAAATTTCGGTAGCTCTATTTTCATTGCTCTTGCCACTTCCCTGCATCAGCTGAATATAATCAATCACAATCATACTTAAGCCATGTTCACGTTTTAACCTGCGGGCACGGGCACGTAATTCTGTAACCGTTAATGCAGGTGTATCATCAATAAACAATGGCGCTTCATTGAGCAAAGCAATGGCTGAGGTTAAACGAGGCCAGTCATCATCATTTAATCGACCAGTACGTAAGCGATTCTGATCAATCTGCCCTAGCGATGACAACATCCGCATAGCTAGAGAATCAGCAGGCATTTCCATACTGAATACGGCTACTGGCTCTTTACTCTTAATCGCAGCATGTTCAGCCAGATTCATCGCAAAAGTAGTTTTACCCATTGAGGGACGTCCAGCAACTATCACCAGATCTGCTGGTTGCAAGCCTGATGTTTGCATATCAAAATCGGTAAAACCGGTAGCAAGCCCTGTAATTGGACTATCTTGCTCGAACAAAGTATCAATACGATCTACAACTTTGCTCAGAACATCTTTAACTTGAATAAAGCCACCGCTTCGCTTTGCACCTTTTTCTGCAATTTCAAACACTTGCCGTTCAGCTAAGTCCAGCATTTCTTCGCTGCTACGACCTTCAGGATTAAAAGCAACATTAGAAATTGATGTGCCGATAGCGATCAGTTGTCGTAAGATCGAACGTTCACGAACAATAGATGAATAAGCTTTAATATTGGCAGCACTGGGGGTATTACGCGCCAACATGCCTAAATAGGCCAGTTCACCCACTTGATCAAGCTCACCACGCTTATCATGCCATTCAGCAAGAGTGATGACATCAACAGGTTGTGAATGCTCAAATAACTCGGAAATTGCACGAAAAATTAGTTGATGATCGTGGCGATAGAAATCATGCTCAACTAATAAGTCGGCAACTTGCTCCCAACTCCGATTATCAAGCATAAGGCCGCCCAGCACAGATTGCTCAGCTTCAATAGAGTGAGGAGGGATTTTAAGTGCCTCAGTGGCCGTATCCGTATAGGATTCAGGATATGTTACATCTTCCAAAAGTAGCCACCTAAGTTATCCAACCTCATTAATCAGCCAGCTAAAACCACAGTCATGGCTAGCAGCTAATAGAATAAATGAAGCCGTACTTATGTACGGCTTCATTGGTCTTACTTTTTACTCTTCTTCTTGTGCTTTAGCAATCGCTTCAGCTTCTTCTAAAGCTTTTGCTTTAGCTTTTTCAGCTGTAGCAGCTTCAGCTTGCGCCTGAATTTGCGCTTCGGATGTAATAGTAACCTTTACAGCTACAATAACATCTGAGTGCAACTGGATATCAACATCGAATTCACCAGTGTGGCGCAATGGGCCTTCTGGAAGACGTACTTCACTACGTTCAATATCTGCACCAGCCGCATTTAATACTTCAATAATATCTATTGCACCTACTGAACCAAACAGCTTGCCTTCGATACCAGCATTAGCCATGATATTTACATCACCAGCTGCAACCAGTTTCTCTTTGCGTTGTTCTGCTTCAACCTGTAATTTGGCTGCCGCTGCTTCAAGGTCAGCACGACGTGCTTCAAACACCTCTCTGTTACGCTTATTAGCAGGCAAAGCCTTACCTGTTGGGACTAAGAAATTACGTCCGAAGCCAGATTTAACTGATACTTCATCACCAAGATTACCAAGTTTCTGCATTTTTTCTAGCAAAATTACTTGCATTGTTCTACCCTCATTCGCAGTGTAATACTGCTCTTAAAGTCACTCGTATCATTCAATCGAATGTTTACGAAAATTAAACCACTGTTCCAAAACACCTATCATCGCGAGTAACACCACCATCTGTGGCATCATCACGACTAATAAAACATAAACTGCTACTAGCCAAAATGTATGTTTTTGTCTCTGTTTGACAATAGCATGTACTACTGACAAACCTTGTAAAGCAAACACTACCAATGCTACCGGCAAACATTCCCGCAATACTGCCAACGAGTCACTTAACGGCGACAATGTAATCACCATTAATACAACTGTAAATAAAGCAGCAAACTTACCAAGTCTAAATTGATAAAATTCATCTGTAAAACCGCCCGGGTTATACAGTTTCGCTTGCCATGCTCGGCCAATTATCAAACCCAGCATTACATTAATGCTTACACCTGCTGCAATTAATCCAGTCATCATCCCAGATAAACCCATCGACAGCACTTGTGTTTGCTCTTGATCTAAATTCCAACCTGGTTGTTCACTAATCATTTCCAAAAATGGTGCCAGCAATTGTTGCCACCATTGTGTTGGATCAGGCAGTACCAGATAAGTACCCATCACAATCACAACACCCAAACCACTACCAGCTAATAAACTTGCTGCCAATGACCGCGTGTATCCTAATACCAAGCTGATGCCTAACACTGGCAACCAGCTTGTTAACAAAAACAATCCAGAGATTAAAAACTGATTCAGTAGCAATCCAGTAAGCAATGTCATTATCACTACCGATGCTACAACAACCTTCACTCCTTCTTTTGGCCCCACACGTAACGTACAGAGCGCAATAACACCACTAGCTAAATAACTAAGTGGTGGTAGCATTAAAGCAGCTACCGAAAGTAATGCGATGACGACGGCAGCTTGCCAGCGACCTCGCATTGAAAATACTGCAATATTTCGCAGCATACTTCCGTTACGCCTTATTTTTACTTGATGTTTTGAACAACAACACCTTCCCTTACTTATGCATATCGCAGTAAGGAATCAACGCCAAGAAACGCGCACGTTTCACACAAGTAGAAAGCTGACGTTGATAACGCGCTTTAGTACCGGTGATACGGCTAGGAACAATCTTCCCTGTTTCGGTGATGTAATTTTTCAATAGGTTTACATCTTTATAATCAATTTGCTTAACACCTTCAGAGGTGAAGCGACAGAATTTTCTACGTCTAAAAAAACGTGCCATTATTATGCTCCTCGAGTATTAATCGTTATCGCGTTTACGCGGCTTATCATCATCATCTTTACGCATCATTGGTGATACTTCTGTAACAGCTTCATCAGCAGATACAACGAGATGACGAATAACAGCGTCATTGAAACGGAAAGCAGTAGTTACTTCATCTAACTGAGCAACGTCACATTCAACGTTCATTAACACATAGTGTGCTTTATGTACTTTATCGATTGGATATGCCAATTGACGACGGCCCCAGTCTTCTAAACGATGAACTGAGCCACCTTGGCTTGTGAAAACCTGCTGATATTTTTCAACCATTGCAGGGACTTGCTCACTCTGATCAGGGTGGACCAGAAACACAATTTCGTAATGTCTCATTTGAGCTCCTCACGGTTTAAACAGCCCCAAATAAATTTATCTAAGGCAAGGAGTTTTGCCCCAACTAACAGGCAATCAGTAATTTTACGTTATTTTGCTATGCAATCACAAGCTGCGTTGACGAGCAGCTTCAAATAAGCACACACCTGCCGCCACTGACACATTCAAGCTTTCGGCCTCACCTTGCATTGGAATATAGATAACTTGATCGCAATTTTCTCTGGTTAAACGCCTAATACCACGCCCTTCAGCCCCTAAGATAATTGCTAATGGTCCTTTCAAATCCACATCAAACAAAGTCTGCTCACTATCACCTGATGTACCGACTAACCAAACACCGCGCTGTTGTAATTCGCGCAAAACGCGGGCCAAATTAGTAACTTGGATAAAGGGTAATCGTTCACCGGCACCACTTGAAACCTTTAAAGCAGTAGCCGTTAATCCTGATGCTCGATCTTTTGGTGCAATAACCGCATTTGCTCCAGCAGCTTCTGCAGTTCGCATACAAGCACCTAAATTATGAGGATCTTGAACACAATCTAAAATCAATAAAAAAGGCTTTTCACTACGCTCATCAAGATCATCCAATAATTTAAATAGATCCGTTTCATCTAAATTTCCTAAAGGCGTACAGCGAGCTACGCTTCCCTGATGGCGAACATTTGGCATCATCTCATCAAGCTCATCTTTTGCAAGCTTTTGAGGTGTTATCCCATGTCGTTTTGCTGCCTCAGTTAATGAAACAACGCGTGCATCCTCACGTTCATCAGCTATCCAGATCTCCTTAACACGCGTCACAGGCACTTCAAGTGCAGCTTGTATTGCATGCAAACCGAAAATTAAATCACCTCTTGTTGAAGAGCTTGCTTCAGATTTGGGAGCCCTCCGGCGTTTGGTATGCTTCAGATTCTTGTCCTTCGACGATTGGTTTGACATAAATTTCTACTCGGCGATTTAATTGGCGACCTGCTTCAGTATCATTGCTGGCTCTAGACTCCACTTCACCGCGACCTACCGATACTAATCGACTTTGTGCAATATCTTGTAACACAAAATAATTAACTACAGATTGTGCCCGATGGCGTGAAAGTGTCATATTATAACCTTCTGAGCCCACGCTGTCGGTATGGCCAACTACATGAATCACTGTTCGGGGATATCTCGCCAAGATCTCAGCCACTTTTTCTAGCGTTGGAATAAAAGCAGGCTTCAATGTAGCACTATCAAAATCAAATGATACTTCACTAGAAATATCAATTTTTAAAGTTTCATCTTGTAAGCGTTTAATTTCCAAATCATGTCGAGCCTGTTCTTCAGCTAATGCTGCTTCCATCTCTTTTTGCTGATTATCCATATAGTGTCCAATACCGGCACCAGCAGCAGCACCTACAGCAGCACCAACAAGTAAGCCACCAGCACCATCATCAATGGCATAACCCACAACTGCTCCTGCAGCGGCGCCAATTGCCGCACCTGTTTTAGCTTTCTGATTCGGATCATCTGTTGCACACGCACTGATCAATGTTGCCATTGCCGTCACTAACACTAATTTTTTCACCTTAAATACTCCTAATTCATTCTAGATCTAAGTCACGCCGGTGACTATACTGAGCATCACCTATATTTACTGAGAGACACTTCATGGAAAAACAATTTATCCCCGTCAACATCGCCTTGTTAACTATTTCTGATTCACGCACTATAGAAAACGATACTTCAGGAAAGGTTCTTCGTGAATGTATATTGAATGCCGACCATCATCTTGCTGACCAACAAATTGTTGTTGATGATCGATATCAGATCCGCGCTATCATTTCAAAGTGGATTGCTGATCCCGATATTCAGGCAATCATTACAACAGGTGGAACAGGCTTAACTGGTCGTGATGGTACTCCAGAGGCAGTAAAAATCTTATTTGATAAAGAAATTGAAGGTTTTGGTGAATTGTTCCGTCAAATTTCCTATCACGATATTCGCACATCCACCATTCAATCTCGAGCCTTAGGTGGAGTTGCCAATGGAACGTTTATCTTCTGTTTACCGGGTTCATCAGGAGCTTGTAAAACAGGTTGGAATGACATACTCAAAGAACAACTTGATGCTCGCCACCGTCCATGTAACTTTGTAGAACTCATGCCTCGCTTATTAGAAAAATGATCACAATAATTCTCTACACCACCGCAGGATGCCACCTTTGTGAGCTTGCTGATGTCATATTACAAGACCTATCTAATAAATATAAGCTAAGAATCAACTACACTGAAATTGGTGATGATGATGTACTTGTTGAACACTATGGCACTACTATTCCGGTAGTAAAATTTATTGATGGCAGTGAACTTCTGTGGCCTTTTTCACAACAGGATATTGAAAGCAAGATTGAGCAACTTCAAACGTAATTGAAACTTTAAAGCATTTAATTCGTCAGTTAT
>Ga0164315_10002697_pt1 | contig 13656 bp, 25 predicted proteins | sample GuaBasSedimGuay6_FD_113737 | JGI IMG/M metagenome (GOLD analysis project Ga0164315, IMG submission 113737) | Subseafloor sediment microbial communities from Guaymas Basin, Gulf of California, Mexico - Guay6, Core 4569-2, 0-3 cm | ecosystem: Environmental > Aquatic > Marine > Hydrothermal vents... | reverse complement strand
CTTCCCATCTATCTTTTATGATATATCTAGCATAATTGTATGACTGTTCAGCAGATTGTGATATAGCGTCTTCACCTTCTTCCCATCTATCTTTTATGATATATCTAGCATAATTGTATGACTGTTCAGCAGATTGTGATATAGCGTCTTCACCATTACCAACATTTTCAGGTAAACCTATGCTATGCCAAAATTCATCAATTGATAATTGTTTGGTGATTGGTTCTACCATTTCAAAGTTGTTTAATTGTTCTGGACTGTTGTGAAATGTGTATATGTTCATAAAAAGTTTTCCTTATACTCGTCCTAATAAAAGCTGTCCTTAATAGTCTTACCTTCTGGAAATCTATCTTGTATAGCTGATCTAACGTATTTATAAAACGATAGGCAATAAAAAATCATTAGACTGTATGTGATAGGATATACAATCTTGCTCTTATTGTTTGATTTCTTAGTTTTAGAAAGTTGTTATAATCAGGTTGTATTTCATACGACTTGTTGTGGTATGTTAATCCACAAGGTCAAGCCCACACCTATGCCAAATTCCCTTTAGCGTATCACGTAAGTATGTTTACATTTAAAGCCACTACAGCTAGATGGGTTAGCCTACTCCCCCAACAATGATTATAGATTACAATTCTTAAAGTTGAATCATCCTGAGATTTGTTATTGTTATTATGGTCAGGCAATTGAAATAAACACCACGTTTCAACTTTTCATAAGGTAATCAGCGGAAACTGTATCAGACTATTTCTAATCTGTAAACAGTTTTCTAAGACTTTTCTGCGCCAAATTATGAAGTTCGTCACTAGAAAGCTCGTCAATATTTATAAGTGGAAGTTTGATAATATTGACTAAATCTTCAAACGGTTGAATTGGTTGAAGATTATCGTAGCCAGAATTTGACTTTATTGTATCTGACATTGAAGTTTGGCGCACTCCGTTAAGAGCCATTAAGGTTGCTACTGTTGTAAATGGGTTCATAGTTAGGTTCCATAATTGATTTCGTTGTATTTTGCTCTTACCTCTTTCGATTCATCCCCGATATGTTGTAAAAATATAAGGTATAACAGAACAGTGTTAATATCGTTGCTGTTTATGTTCATCTTATCAATCATATTTTGCTCACCTTTTTTGAACCTTTCTCGAATAACCTGTTGAGCGTATAGCCTCGAATATAATATACTTTCAGCTATAGCATTTTCCCCTTCTGGGAATCTACCACGTTTAACCGTCTTTGCATACTTATATGCGTATTCAGCGTCATGCGTGAAAGCTTCTTCGCGTTCACGGTAGTCTTCTCTACTAGTATATCGTTTCAGTATAAAGAATGGCATTTTTTCATGCGCTTCTTCATAATTCAACAAAACTTCTGGTTTGTTGTGGAAAGTGTATAAGTTCATATTTCTATACCTTTGATTTTCAAAAAATACAAATAACGGGTTTTCTGATAATCGCTGTTAAATATAGCATCTTCCCCTTCAGGGAACCTACCTTTTAATATATATTTAGCGTAATTAACCGACGCATCTGCATCTTTAGCAATCGCTTTTTCACCTTCAGGGAACCTACCTTTCAATATAACTTTAGCATAATCGACGGACATATCTGCATTTTTAGCAATCGCTTTTTCACCTTCAGGGAATGGTTTATTACCCAACGCTAACCCACTATACATCAAAGAGTATTCAGAATTTGTCGAAATCGCTTTTTCACCTTTAGGAAATGGACCATTTAAAACTTTTGTTGCATAATTGTAAGAAGTGTATACCCCTTTTGCTATGGCATCTTCTCCTTTTGGGAACGGTTTTTTATTTTTTCTAGCGTAAGTATATGATGCAAGTGAGTTTGTTGCTAATGAAGTCAATCCACCTTTACCAGCTTCCCACGCTCTACCAATTTCACGCCATACAAGGTCAGCATCCTGTTGTTCTAATACAGGCTTTAAGGTTTCAAATCCAAAAACACTTTTTGGGTCATTGTGAAATTTATATAAGTTCATATGTCGATGCCTCTACTATTTAAAAAATTTGTATATCTCCCCCAAGTTATGGATTTTGTTTTCATGGCTTCTTCACCTTTTTCAAACCTACCTCCAATGGTGTTTATAGCGTAATCATACGCATGTTCTGCATTGGTAGCAATCATGTCTTCGCCCTCTTCAAATCTACCTTTTTCGATATATTGCGCATAAGCTAATGCTGCTGCTGGGTCATGTGTGAATGCTTGTGAGAATTTTTTCATTCTATCGTCTGACCAATGATACCCACTCCAAATACGTTCAGGGTCACTATGATATTCATCGTAATTATCAAGAATTTCTGGTTTGTTGTGGAAAGTGTATAAGTTCATATTTCTATACCTTTAGCTTTTAGTATTCGTGTATACTTACCCCAACTTGCCGGATATTTTTTCATTATAGCTTCACCTTCTGGGAATCTGTCTTCTAAAACATCTATAGCATATTCCCTAGCAGTCATTGGAGTTTTAGCAATAGCATCTTCACCTTTAGGGAATCGACCTTTGATGATGTATTTAGCATATTCTAAAGCTACGTGAGGGTCTTTGGCTATCACAGCCTCACCTTCTTCCCATTTGCCTTTTATAATGTCTTTAGCATAAGCATAAGCCCAGTATTCATTACTAGCTAACACTCTTTCACCTTCTGGGAATGGTTTGTCCGTGTATCTAGCGTATTGGTAAGAAGTATCTGGCGAAGATGCTATCACATATAAACCTTTACCCTTTCTTTGGTATTCGTTTATATTTTCCCAGAACGCATCATATTTCTGTTGTTCTATTGGGTCGTGCATATTTTCATATTGGTATAAAGAACGTGGCTCTGTATGATAATCGTATAAGTCCATATTATTTTTCTTCCTTTAATGATCTACTCAAATCTTGTAGTTCTTTAAATACTTCATCTGTTAACACGCCTATATCGCCTAAGTGTTCCATATATTCTGAACCGTAATAATCGTCACCCATTAAAACTCGTTCACCTTTCAAAAATCTTGTTTTAAGGTTTAGGGAATAGCTGAAAGCCTTAAAAGGGGTATCCATAAGAACGTCTTCACCTTCGGGAAACGCCCCCTTAGCGACATAACTTGCATATTTACTAGCCCAACCAGCATCATCAGCGAACAGTAATTTACGTTTTTTAAGTTCTTTTATGTTATAATCATAAAGCTTTCGATTTGTAGCCCTTAAAGTATTACCATCATAACCGGAAATAGCTTCTCCATATTTCTCCCATACCATACTGGGTAACACATCGTATAATTTTTCTAATTGCTCGTAATTGTCTAACTGTTCTGGACGGTTGTAAAAAGTGTATAGGTTCATTCTATTTCAATTCCCATATCATTCATATTCTTAACGTATTTTTTCCAGTGTCCAGTCCCACGCATAGCAACTTCCCCTAAAGGAAATCGTTGTTTCATTATTTTCGCACCATACAACCATGAGTGTAACGCTGATCTAGCTATAGCTGGTTCGCCCTTTTCGAATCGTCCACCTATTAATCTAGCGTATGCCATAGAATTTTGCATATCTTTAGCGATGGCATCTTCCCCTTTAGGGAACCTACCTTCCAGAATGTTTAACGCATACAGTTTAGAATAATCTGAATCGGTAGCTATAATATCTTCCCCTTCTGGGAACCTACCATTAGCAATGTGTTTAGCGTATAAATATGATATTCTAGGCTTTGATAGCACTAGATCAATACCTTCTGTGCCAACCGCGAAATACATTCCTAAACTTTTCCAAAATTCATCAAGTTCTTTCTGTTTAACAGTTGATATTACTGTATCGTAATGTGCTAACGCTTGTGGTTTATTATAGTGTCTATATAGGTTCATAGAGGTATTTATAATTATTTTACAAATTCACCGTTATGATACCAACGTTTTTCCCCATTTGGATATTCAATGGCAGGTAGGTCATTATCACGATGTCGTTTACCGTGACTAAACCAAAATTTGTCGCCATCGGGGTATGTAACGGCTGGCAAATCGTTAAAACTGTGTAGTTCACCATTTAACAACTGTTTTTCGATACCATCATCCATCATGGTCATATGTTCATCGAAACCATCTAATGTGTCTGGTTTGTTATGGTAATCATATAAATTTAATTTCATTTAGTGTAATCCGAAAATTGATATTACTGTATCGTAATGTGCTAACGCTTGTGGTTTATTATAGCGTCTATATAGGTTCATATGACTATTTATAAAACATAACTAACAATTAGTAAGCACTTCCTGTTACATTTTTTAACACTTTTCCACATCGTTGACACTTCTTGTCACCATTAGGTAGTCTTTTAAGGTTGTGACCAAAACCTTTGCACATTTTGTGTACATTTCTTCCAATTTTTTGCATTTGTTTCTTCCATAGAAAAACCCATACAAAGATTACGATGTATGGGTGTGATTAAGCTTCTATTTATAAATAGGTATTATGAACTTATATAATTTATACAATGAACCAGAACATTTATACGGTTTTGAAGCGGTAACTAAAAATCAAAATACAATACTCGATAAGGTGTCAAATTATTTGGAAGGTATAGGTGAAACTGATATTGCCTTTGCATTGGAAGATTTGATGGACACCCTTAGTGGTATAGTAGACGACGAAGACTATTACGATGATTCAGATTTACGACACGAAATTCGCTACTACATGAACAATACTTTTAATAATATGCACTCTAATAGAGCATATTCTGATGCTATTCAGCATATATCAGATTACTTACTATTTTACGGGGGTTCTGCGTGAACCTATACGACTACTATAATACACCAGACGATTTATATGAACACGAAAAGGTTAATATGAATATGTTTTGGGAAAAAATAGAACAGCCTGAAAACTTTGGAAAGGGTATGGAAACTGTTCTTAAAGATGCCAATCGCGCATATAAATTTGCAGCATTGGTGCTTCACGGTGCGTTCCCAGAAGGTGAAGATATTATAGCTACCGACGCTTATTCCTCTTACATGTATGCTAATATAGTTTTAGGGCAACGCCCATTCCCCAAAGGTGAAAAAGTTATATCGAAAGACAGTGACTCAGCATTTTACTATGCCAAATTTATATTAGAAGATAGGTTCCCATTAGGTGAACCAGCCATTGCTAGTAATCCAGATACCGCTTACAGATATGCTAGGACTATAATTAAAGGGGCATTCCCCGAAGGTGAGGACACCATAGCAACGGATAGCTTACAATCTTACCTATACGCCAAAGAGATCACCAAAAAACCTTTCCCTAAAGGTGAAGCCGCTATAAAGAAAGATGATAGGAATTGGCACAATTATCAAGAATTTTTAAACGGTATTAAACCTGAATACGGTAATGAAGCTGAGAAAATAGCCGATACTGACCCACTAGGACTATTCTAATACTGTTGTCCTATACCGTTTTGTATGTTAAGACGTAATGCGGTAAGCTGACCTTCAAACATATCATTGATAGTAGAAATCATAATGTTCCCAACACCATCACGTAAAATCTGATCGAGTATTTCGTTAACTTCTTTCGGATGTGTCTTTATCCATTCTTGTGCAACGTCCTTTATTTGAACAGTTAAGCATTCTTTGATGATTTCATGTATCAAAGGCTCTTTAGTTGTGGTTGACCCGTAAGTAGTTTTTGATTGCGCCACTCTATCCTTAAAGAACACATCATTCATGGCTGAGTTAATCAACCGTGATAAATCTTCGTCACTTATCAAATCTCCAATGGAATCTTTGATGCGGTTTTTCATTTTTGTTTCGAAACTTTCGTTCTTAGCAATGTCTGTCATTATACACCTCTATCTATTATGTGTTCTTTCAAATTTGCAGCCGCAGTCCTAACAGCTTTAGATTTATTATCTTGTAAAAATACAGCATTATCTGGCATAATCCACCAAAACTGTTCCGGTATAATCCCAGCCGACCATAGATTGTTTGTTTCCGTGACGACATCATTTTTCAAAATAAAAAACTTAGAACCGCTATGACCTAACAAACTCTTATTAATTTCGTTGGGCTGATTACCACCATCACTGTAAAAATGGTGGTCAACTACAAATACGCTCTTACTATTCATTCTCTCGTATTTCTCAATCCAAAAATTGCATTTGAAACATGATTTTTTAGGTTTTAGTGTGGAGTCGTAATGACAGTAATGAGCATACTCTAATGCCCCACAGTTTTTACAGAAGAAAAAGTCTTTACCTTCTAAAATGTCTTTAACACTCATGTCACGATTCAAACGATAAGTGTCAACTTTATTAGGGTTTTCTAATATATGATAAATCGCTTTAATTTGTTCAGCTTCGAGACTGTCTAACATTATAAAACGGTTTTCAAACTCTTCATATGGTCTTGACCACAATTTCAAAGTTTCATCACGATAAACCGCAGTTAGTTGAAAATCCGGTTTAGACGCATTTACGTTCGTAGTGAACATAAATTGGTACATTTTTCCTGATGATTTATGCACGTAATTTGGGTGGAATGGTAAACTTTCGTAATTAGCCATCATGCTTCCAAACCCGATTCGTTTTTTGGTATATCTTTAACACGCAGTTTCATTAACCAGTAATCCAGAAATTTAACTTCTACAAAGTTGAAGCGTGTTAAGTGTCCTTTGAATTCCTCTGCATATTCTCTATTAGGACATTTAGCAAACATTCTAACTGTTCCCTTTTTGTCAACAACATTAACACATACTAAGTATATCATTTTTGTCCTGTACGTAAATACGATTGTGATGTTATAAAGTCTACATTAGTTAAACCAACAAACGCCCAGTCATCAACGTTTTCTTTTGATATGGAAACTTTTTTACCGTTTTCGTAGAATTCAATTGTGTCTAAATCTACAGAATTTATAACCCTTAACTGTTCTTTGAGATCAAGAATTTTCTCTATGTCTACTCTCATAAGTTTCTCTTAAATTATATCTATGTCACCAACGTATACTGCTCGTATAGCCATTATCATACTAAACGGACAAAGTACGCTATTGACAAGAAATGTCACCACTAATAATGCTCTTGGTGTTTCTTCGCGGTTATCCTGCACCACTGCTGAGAATATGCCCCATAACACTGCTATTATCACGTAAATTCCCACGAAAACGTGCAACCATTGTAAAACTGTCATGTCTTATCACCCCAAGTTATTTTGTATGTATTTCATTATATCTTCTGATACTCGTAAACGTTTTTCGAAAACTTTAAAAACTGTTATTATATAGGAACTGTAGGAAATGTCAAACGATTAATCGCTTTCCATATAGGTTCCAAGTGAATCCGTTGGTATACCAGTGATTTCTAGTTCGAGAATTTCAACTATTTTATCACGGTCATCTGGTGGAGTAAACCCCTCTACAGTTTCGCCACAATCTAAATCTTTGAATGCCAGATGATAGCGGTAACGACGGTTATCAGGAAAAAAATCTTTAGGTAAAAGCCACCAGTCACCATTCCCAGCTTGGAATGATAGATTGTGTTTAGTTGTGAACTTATCGAGATTTTCTTTTTTAACTTGAGCCGCTAATTCGATAACACCTTTTTCATATTCGTCCCAAAGTTTCTCAAGTTTCTTTTCAATGAAAGTTTTGTTCATGGTCATCACCGTTTCTTTAAGTTGGGTGATTATAGCACACTTAGATTATCTAAACAACTCTTTTTCCGTCATCACCCTCCAAACAACCCCACGCTTCTTGCACCATTTGGACGCTGCTTTCCATTTAGCAATGTTTACTGCGTAAGTAAGTTGTTCGGTTAACATGTTCTTGCGTCTACCCTTTCTAGGTGCTTTAGTCTGCGCTAGTGGCTTGATTTCAATTATCTCACGTATCAGTTGCCCTTTAGTGTTTTTGTACGCTATATAGAAGTCTGGGAAGTATCTGTGCATTTTGTTATCAGTAGGTTTTATGTATGGTATTACTATTTCTTCTGAAGCCCACTCTAATATTTTTGTGTTAGAGTCGCAATAATGACAAAATTTAAGCTCCCATGAACTACGATAAAAGACTTTATCTATATCACCTTTATATTTTTCTGGGAATTTTAGTTTATAAAAACCTTGTTTGAATCTACTCATGCGTTTATTTATGAAAATAAATTTGCAATTATTTTCCCACCTGATATAATAGACTCAACTTAAAGAAACGGTGAACATCATGACAATTTCAAAAACAACAGTGAACTTTGCAAACAAACGCGAATTAGATGTAACTGATAATGTTGTACATGATGTGGCAAATAATGAAATCCCTGCCATTTGGGTATGGGAAGCAGATAATGTTGATGAACCTTTATTCATCTATCTCGCTAATGATGATGGAACCTTCACATGGTATGGTAATGTTTGTTTAGATGCTGAAACAGCAGAAGAGTTACCAGCTCACATCAAAGATGAAAAACATTTAAGAGAAGTGTTATCTTTTTTATCAACTACAGTATAAAAGATGATTAAAAATCTTCATCCTCTGCACCTTTGGCGGTAAAGTCTCTAACTTTAGGTTTAACTGGTTTTGGTGCTGCGGCAAACAATAAACTAATATCATGAGCGTTTGGAACTGCGTCACCAAATTTATTGCGTGAAGTTGCTAATGTACCTTGAAATCTGTCTATAACCGATAGATCACCACTTATCCCTTTATTAGCATTAGGAACCTCGTTGATGTTTTGGTCAACCCTAGGTCCTAGTAGCGTGTTCATGTCTGGGAAGTTTGCATCATTGGTGGTTTTTGTAACTTGTTTGTTGTCCAACACTGGCTCTGTTAACGCTTTGTTTACTGAAACCGTTTGTCCTAATGGTGGGAACGGTTCTAATCCTCTACCATCATATTCAATTGGGTTTGGTGCTTTAAGACCAGGTAATGTAGTCAACTCTGTTATGTTATAACCATTAGCGTCTGGGTGTCCTGGTTGTAAGGAAATTGGTTTGTTAGGATTAGCATCAGATACCGTTTCTATGTAGACACCATCATAACTAAACTGAATTTCAATTTCAGTAACTTCTATCGAATCCATATCCAAATCACCAATATTAATCTCTGAAATTTTAGGATTGAAATAGTGATATATGTTCAGATTTTGCCCCCAATTCCAAATATGAAAAAGTTTGATACTTTTGATAATGTTGTTATCGCTCGTACCACCAGCCAATGTTGGTAAGGCTTGTAACGATGATGAATTGTGTTGACTGTCGTTACTTCTGGATGAAAAGTTGAACGATGTTGATTCGTACTGGTCTTGCGTACCTTGTTTCATTCTAGCATTAGGAATCAACGCTTCTATGTATTTCTTATAGAATGTTGTAGTCTTGTTACTTTGATCGTCGTAGAACGTCATTGTAGCTGGTTGATATTCTGAATATTTGGGAATCTTAGTCTTGAAGTTGTACATATTAACATCTTCATATTCCACGCTAACTGTAGGACGGGATGCACTTCTAACAGCAAATGCCATAAAGTTTGCATCGTCTGCGAATTCTGTGAAATTTTTAGTAAACTCGAATTGTATAACGTATAAGAATTTGAACTTTGGGTGTATGGAACTGTATGCACGATCAATAGCATAAGCTTTTACTTTATCAGCTATAGTACTGTTACTTATAGCACCTGGTTTATTCTTTAAAACTGCGTCCATTTGCTCTATAGCGTCCGCAGCAGCTCCGATTTTATCAGAAGTGAACGTTCCACTAGATACATCAGTGTAAACGCCTCTAGCCGCTTCGTAACCAGCATCAATGGTTGGATTATTACCTCTACCGAAAGCCCCTAAAAGCTGTGGGTTAATACCAACACTACCTAGAACAGCATTAGCACCATTATCTACCGACGTTGCTGTACCTTTGGCAATTTTATCTGGACGATTTCTATATATTGCAGGAACAGCAGAATTGTTACCAGCAGCCACATTATCTGAAACTTTTGATAAGCCTTTTAAACCTTCATTAACTCGTGAAAATGCCATTAGTAACCTTTTAGAAAATGAAAAGGCTCAATTAAGAGCCTCTTCGAGAATTTTTACGTCCATGTAAACTTCCGTGTAAGTATGTCGTCCCTTACCTTCTATTTATAAACTGTGTAAATTATGAAAATACGCGACCGACTCTACCGTGACGAAATTCCACTTCAATTTTATTAGCTACTTCTTCTGCATAATCTAAATCCGAATATGAAATCGTGGATATGTATACTGTTTCTAATATGAATCGTTCTAAAATCACATCGCTATCCAGTATGGACAACTCTATTGTTATATGGTCTGGCTTTTGCAACTGGCTTTGCATCAAATCTTGTAGAGTTGACGATAAAACGTTAAAAGCGTCATCTTCGAATGTCATTGTTATGATGCCATTTATGTCGTTCAAACTATTATGTTGAGTGGGTCTTGTTGTGTGTATTAATTGGTTGGCGAAAACTGTTAGGTCTGTGTCATCATGGGCGAAAGTGGCTTTCCATTTATTGCTAAGTTTGGGTAATAGTATTCTATTTCCAAGGTATCTGTCGTCAACGTCATAAGGTTGTTTTTTAATATCTGTCATCATGTTAGTGTGGTAAGTTGTTTATGTGTGTATTTATAAATCACAAATCTGACCTTTTAAATCTCTATCCCCTTACTCTTTAGGAAATCTATGTAAATTTTTTCACTCATATTTTAATTCTCGAAAACGTTTTCTATGCCTAGCTTTTTTAAAAAACGCAAGTAGACAGTTTGGTAATGATCTGTCCCCTTTATAACCGCTTCACCTTTTTCAAATCTATCTTTAATGATATATTTGGCGTATTCGAAAGAGTATTCTGCACTTTTAGCTATACCAGCTTCACCTTTCTCCCATTTTCCGTTAATGACATACCTAGCATATTTGTAAGCATATTCCGCATTTTTCGCAATTATATCTTCGCCTCTATGGAATCGTTTTCTAAGAAAGTCCGCATAGTAATAGGAATATCTAGCGTCAGTTGACAATATATCCTCACCTTTTTTGAATCGCCCTTTTTTGATAAGATAAGCATATTGGAATGAAAGGAATGGGCTTCTAGCTATTTCATCTTCCCCTTCCCTATCCACGTTGCTCTCCATATCCAGTTCACGCCAAAAACCATTAATTATCAACTGTTTTTCTACTATCTTAATGTTATCATCGTTGTAAAATATTAACTCTTCTGGTGTGTTGTGGTAAGTGTATAAATTCATTCTTAATCATCCTCTATACTTTGCAGAAAACGTTGATATGGCTCCCAATATTTTCCACCTTCTTTATTTTTTATAGCATCCTCACCTTGTTCGAATCGTGCGTTTAATATATCCATTGCGTAATTATAAGCGTATATAGCGTGAACCGCAATAGCATCTTCCCCTTCTGGAAATGGTTTTGACAACAATTTTGCATACATATACGAGTATATAGGGTCTTTAGCCATTACATTTTCACCTTTTTTGAATACTCCATTCAAAACGTGATTTGCATACTTGTAAGAATATTCTGCGTTAGTTGCTATAGCATCTTCACCCTTTTCAAACGAAGAATCTTCTAATTCGCTATGGGCGTAGACAAAGGACGCTTCCGCATTTGACGTTAAAAAATTGAAATCCTTGTTTATATAACGTGGGAAATATCTGCCCCAGAATTTGTCAAGTTCGACCTTCTTTTCCATTTTAACTGAAAATTTGACACTGTAAAATATCAATTCTTCTGGTTCATTATGGTATTCGTAAAAATTCATAGTTTCACGCCCGTAAACCAGTAATACTTTTGTTTATATTCCTCGTTAGTTGCTATAATATCTTCGCCTGGTTCCCACCTACCCTGTATGATAGTCAGCGCATACATATACGAATATCTTGCGCTGGTAGCTATTGCGTTTTCCCCTTCTGGAAATCGGGAGTAATTTAAAACATTATCTGCATATTGAACAGCATATTTGGGGTCAGAAGCAATAACATCAACGAATTCCTGTGATAGAAAAGTTTCAGGGTGAAAACGAAGAAAAAGGTACGAAAATCTTGGGCTTTTGAGAATCGCTTTTTTGCGTTTTAATAATTCCACCTGATCGTGAGAATATTCCCTCCAAAAAAGTTCTGGGATGTCGTTGTTAGCAACATCGTAGTTGTATAATTTTTCCGGTTCACTAAAGTATTTGTATAATTTCATAAGTCTCTCAATGTAAAAACGGCTCTTAAAGTATAAACCATAAGAGCCGTTTTTTGTTATTGTATAAGTGTTAAGAAACCTATTAAGCCCCTGCACCACCTGTAGCCAAACCAGTATCGTCAAAGTTGATATTTTCTTGTCTAGCGTGGTCATAACGGATAGTTAACGTGATAGTTACCGCTTCTGATGATGAATAATCTAAATCACCATAATCAACGTTTTGTATCCACGAACCTTCTAATGTCCATTTTTCGATTTCTTGCTCATTACCATCTAATTGTTGTATAACAGTAGCGAACTTGTAAAGACTTGCTTGTTTTTGCGAAGCTAAGAATTGTCCAGCCGCCCCGATTAACAATTGTTGGTTATCTTGTTGTTGCTGAATAAGCTTAGTAGCACCACCAGTAACATCATCTTCAACCACTAATGTGATAGGTTCAAAGGTATGTTTACCAGCCACCCATACTTTAGAGTTATAACGGTTTAATTCAACTTCTTCAAAAGATAACTTAGGTCTTTCAACTGTAGTAGCTTGTAAAGATAGTGGAATGCCTGTAGCACTACCACCCATGTTTTGAAATTCCACACGCCATTTGTGTTTTTGTTTAGGTTGTAAAATCCCTTGTCCTATTTCTGGAATCCCTATATCATTTATTGTACTCATTTTTTGTCTCCAATTATCGGTTTACTAAAGTAGTTTTATCGTTTATAGTATTTATAGATTTAACAAAGAAAGGTATGAAAAATTGTACGTAAAAGACAAACCCAAAGCTTATTTCAATCTTTTGTTGGCGTTGGACTGTGAAACTTCTAGCATCAACTTCAAAAACAAACTCAATCCGGCTGACGGTTGCCAAGCGGTTTCGTGGGGAATCATGGTGCTTAACGCTAACACACTGGAAACACTTGAAGAACTGTACATAGAAGTTAAGTGGAACGGAACCGCTGAATGGTCACAAGAAGCTGAAAATGTACACGGTTTAACAAAAGAATATCTTGAAGAAAATGGCGTGTCTGAAGAAGATGCGTTAGTTGAAATAGCTAACTTGATACAGAAATATTGGGGTATTAAAGGCTCTATAAACACGTTAGGGCATAACTCAGTAAGTTTCGATTTACCATTTTTATTTGACTTATATGATAAACATGATTTACAATTGAAGTTTTCGTACAGGAACATTGATACCAACACATTAGGTTTTACCCTTTTGAGGACATATCATTCCGACGATTTATTTAAAAGTTTGGCATTGCCTGAGAGAACTGTACATAACGCATTAGAGGACATTAGGATGACCGTTGATAGCGTTAGGCGTATTAGAATACTATGGGATGCTAAAGTAGGTATAAAGGGTACATATGGCTAGAATTATTAAAGCATCAGCAGATTATACGTTAAACCGACCATCGGTGTTTCTGGCTGGAACCATTGATAACGGTAAGGGCGTAGATTGGCAAACCGAAGTTGAAAATGAATTG
>Ga0164315_10002696_pt1 | contig 13656 bp, 9 predicted proteins | sample GuaBasSedimGuay6_FD_113737 | JGI IMG/M metagenome (GOLD analysis project Ga0164315, IMG submission 113737) | Subseafloor sediment microbial communities from Guaymas Basin, Gulf of California, Mexico - Guay6, Core 4569-2, 0-3 cm | ecosystem: Environmental > Aquatic > Marine > Hydrothermal vents >... | reverse complement strand
TGAGAATTATTTCGACGACAGATAAGTGCAGGCAAATCACAGAGGAAACATTTTCTTAATTTTTGACCAATTTTTTCTCTGCCAAATGGTAGTAGCTCAATGTTATTTATGCTTTCTGAATTTTCACAAATATACAAATCAAGATCAAAGATTCGCCCAAGAAAATGGTTCTCTTCAATTTGAATTAGTTTTGTTTTAATTTCCTGGAGACTCGTTGGTGGAAAATTGTTGCTTCTATTGTGCTCTATATCTATTGCAAAACAGGTGAAGTACAATTCTGGCAGTTTTTCAGTAGCTAGAATTGAAAGAGGTAATTCTTTTACAGTATTAGTAGCTTCTTTCCAAAGCAATTGGATATTTTGCTCTATTTTGTTGTTGGTGATGATCGAACGGGGAATGTTTAATGAAATGCAAAGTAGCGGGGAATTGAAGGCTTTTGCCATTTCTTTTTTCAGGAGATCAATATGATCCAATTTTTTGAATTTTTTCTCTAATATATACTTCATGGGTTGCTGTTTTCCATTAATTCCAACATACTTAGAATATAATAAATATAATAGTCTGTGCTGTCCAATGGATTTTACCTCTATTTAAGGTTTAATTAAGGAGATTTAAACTATGAATAACAAATTTATCCTGTCTTTTTTGTCAGTAGTAATTGCTTTTTTTGTATTGGTGCCTCTTGGTTATAGTCAGGAGTTAGCCAATTTAGCTGCTGGAGAAGCTCAGACCATTACTATGCCAATTCTTATTGATGGTGAACAATTTATATATACCTTCAGATATAAATACAATGGTGCACCAAAACCTGTTTTTGTAGGGCCTATTATTTTTAAATACAATAAGAATACAAGAGAATTTGATAAACTTGATGCAGGAAAAATTGATAATAATATGCCCTGGGTTGTAGTTAATGATGTGGAAGAGTTAATAGGGCAGGTTTGCCAGGCGGGAAGAGATAGATTCGCAAAAGAAAATGAACGTGCTTCAGAGGAGAGAAATGGGGCAGAGGAATCTAATTTATCCAATGGTCCTGATTCAATTCAGTTACTTGGAGCCGGTTCAGGTTCTGCAAATACTCCCGGGCAAATTGGTGATGGGCCTGGAATGAGGCTTCTTGGTTCCGATGATGAAACCCCTGGGCAAATAACTGAAAATGGAATTCTTAATGGAAACTATACTTCTGCAGATCCTGTTTCTTTTCCAGATGGGCAACCAATTTTTAAACGAAGAAGTACTTCAATAGCCATAGCTAACGGAACTATTTCTGAAGAAGATCTGACAGATGATGATTATGTTGCTCTGGAACATTATGTTACTGAGAATGAAGATGGTTCAACAACAGTAACTCTCGTATTGCCTAAAGGTTCTTCGACAAGAAACATAACACCTCTTACTCAGCGATTGGCCTTGTCGCCACAAATGTATCTTAGTAATGATTCTCAAATAGCTTCCGGTACTATTAGAATGCACCTTGGTGGAACAAATCGTGTGGCTGTTAATCCTGAAAATGGCAATGTAGTTGTAACAAAGACATACTTTGTAAGAGAATAAAGATAGCCTTTAGCTTCCTGGCGGGTTCTTGAACCTTGATTTATTGAGAGAACAGATTTTGAAGGTCAAAATTGTTGCTGTAAGTACCACTTCCTAAAGAAATTCTGTTTCCATCAACATTATCAGGTATTGGGGACTTAGGTCTTTTCTTTTTCTTCTTTTTTCGGTTAGACGAATCATCTGAACCGTCAGAATCATCTGAACCGTCAGAATCAGGAAGATCCTGAGTCAGGTCTTGTGCTTCATTTTCATTGATAGTTGAATTTACAGTATTCCAGTCTTTAGTAGATAACTCTGTAAAGTTATTTGGGTTTGTATTTATTCCAGTATTTATGTTTATTGAATTATTCATATTCATTGAGTTGCTCATATTCATTGCACTACCCACATTCATTGAGTTGGCTGAATTAGTGTTTGAATTATTGGAATCTGTGTCAGAATTCATGGCTCTTGTAGTTTTCACAGTCCCAGGTCTCTCATTTGCCAGTTTGATATTATTTTCTTCATTGCCTGCAGTTGTTGACTGCATATCAAGAGCATTATTGTTTGTTACCTCTAAAGAAGAACCGGATGGCGTACCGTTACTAGCCAACAAGGTATTGTCAGGTGTAGAGTTTTGATTTGCTGTTGAGTTTGGGTTGCTTTCTGTTGGATTTGAATTGTTTCCTGTTGAGTTCAAATCGTTTCCTGTTGAGTTTGTATTTGATATTTGTGAACTGTTGGCAAAAGCTATTATTGATGAGGAGTCAAGAAAGGGGGCAAATAATGACAATGCAACAGGAGGTCTTCTGTTATCTATATATGCTAAAGTAACTGTTGCAAGATTTTTTTTCAGGGAGAAAGCGAAGTTTAATCCTTCAAGAGCATAGATTCGCTCTTTTCCATTATAGGTAATTTTAAGCTTTGTTCCTTTTTTGTATAATTTTGATTCTATCTTCATTGTTCCAATTTGACGTTTAATTCCACCGGTTTTGATTTGTTTTACATAGGTAATTGTATAGCTCGTACTATCACCTGTTGCAGACTTGTCAATTGAAGTTGCGTACCGCAAAACACGTTTGCAGTATTCCAGTACAGTGTTGATTTTGCCTAATCTATCGAGATGAGAGAAACCTTTACTTACAGTTTTTCTTCCTCCAATTAAGCCACTGTTTAAGGATATGATTACAATGACAAGCAATGCGGAAACAACAACGGCTTCAACCAGTGTAAATGCTTTTTGTTTGTTGTTTTTTGACATAAATGATGTGTTTTGTCTGGTTTTATAAAAAATCATCGCGATACCTCCATATCATCAGTAATCAATGCATGAAATGATTTTGATTTTTTTACGTGTTTTTTTAAGTAGATAGGATGCCAGGAAATAGTAACAGAAACAACTTTTAAGGACCCCCATTGGCTATTGTCGCTGTCTGAATCATCTTTTGTTCGCTTTGATACTTCTTTAATTTTGATTGTTCGGGGAAAATCACTATCTGGCAATGATGATAGCGAGAACTCAGGAATACCGGCAAACCATGACATAATATCTTCATCTGCTGTGCCTTCAGGTATTTGAGGGATTTGGCTGTAAGTCAAGGCTGATACAGATTCAAGAAGGGATATGGCATGGTTTGCAGCGTAACTTTCTTCTGAAAGTCGTTCTGTTCCTTTAACACCGGAACGAAGAATTTGAAATAAAGATATGAAAACTGATGATAATATTACAAGCGCAAAGAGAATTTCAATCAAACTTATACCGTTTTTTGCATATTTATTTTTTGAGGCTAGTTTTATTGTCATCATAATTTATTCCTGACAGTAAGAGCGTTCAGGAGAGAGATAACAACCATAGGCTGAACCTCCTGTTGTTGGATCAAGTTTTTGATCATAAGTAATTTTCATGTCTCCTCCACCTTTGAACAAAGACTCAGGATCCAGAGATCTAACAACAAGATTTCCATTAATAGTAACAGACATCCCCTCTTTTTTATTTACCGTACCACTTAAGGCAACTAAAGAAGCGTTGATGGTAGAATCAGTGCGAATATTAATATCCCCTCCTAAACTGACAAGCGTAAGGGGAGCACCTTTTTTAACAGCATTTACAGCACTATTGATTGTAATGTCTCCATCAACAGAAATAATGCCTCCTTCACGTAAATTCAGCGGTCTGTCAATAACAATAGAGCCTCCTGAAAAATTGACAATGCCTGGAATTTTTCCAGGATTGGACTGGAGGAAAGATGGAAATAGATTGGCAGAGACTGAATAGGTTACACGCTTATCTTTAAGATACATTTCCCCTGAGCCAATACGCCTTAGGTTACCTTTAAATAAGGTGTTGTTATTGTCTGTAAGTAGTTCAATCTCCCCTTTATTGGACTCAGGGATGTATAAAAATCCATCTCTGTTATATAAATCCTTTATTTTTTTTAGATTATCAAATACTGATGGAGGTTTCATTCCTGAATATCCTGAGTTTTCAATATGATCGGCAGAAATATTATATGCTTCTTCAAAAATGTTAGACATATAACCTGCATAGTTACTGTAATTATTTGAAAAAGCATCAGTTTTAAAGTCAAAGGAAGGTGTACCAGAGCACAAGGGATCGGCGGAGTCAAAAATGCTTTGAGAGCAAAAAGGCATTACAATATGTTCGTTTGTACTTATCTTCTTTAAGTATCGTAACATTAAATATCTTCTGTACAAGGGGCCAAGAACTATAGTTGCCGAAGGTTTGTCGGCTGTACCAAAAAGGCGAAGAAGTGAAGCTTTGTCACTAACAGGATCGGACGGTGGTGCATTAAAATCGAAATGTTTAAAAATTGGATTATCACTTTTAATACCTGTGAATATTCCTTTTTGTATAAATTTTGTAGTAAATCCACTATTGAGGGTACTATTGCCTGTTAATTCCCATGGTTCAGCTAAAAGATGATGTTCCTCCCCATCTGTAGCTTTGCCAAAAGCAAGGTTCAAAAATCTGTTTCCTGGAGCACCAAGAAATACTAATCCCCGGTTTTCAATATTGCTGTCTGAACCATGATCTAAAATTAGAGTTCCAAATTTTGGGTAACTTTGATCTCGAATTGCAGTGTTAAAATCATTCTTTTTGAGTTTAAGCCGATTGGAAAAGCATTTTGCATTTGGATTTGCTTTCGAAGAAAAGTTCTGAACAAATAGAGTAAATTTAGATACAACATAAGGTACCTGACATACTACCCTGACCTGTTTGTTGGCCACCAGAATTTTTTGGGCTCCGTCATATGAACCAATGGCACGCACTCTTAGTATTCCTACTTTTTCAAGTTCTGTGTAATAAATACCTGAAGCTGATTTAGAAAAATTATACATTGGTTTGAAATCAGATAGTTCAAGAGTAATTTCCAGGTTGGCCTTTGTTCCTGTGTTAAGGAGTATTTCTTGTAATGGATCATGTTGGTAAACAGGTAAAGCAATTTTTAAACCGTTGACTGCAGAGATTGACGAAGTTTGTAATTTTGCTTTTAGGGGACAAATGTTTTTTGTGTTGTCAAACCATGCTACACCTGCAGATAATCCTGATTGAGCAAGATGATAGGCAACTTCCGAAGCCATTATTCTTTTGGTGACAGAAGTAGCATTTCGTACCATGGTAAAGTATGAAAAAACAAAAACAGCAAGTATGAGAGTTAGTCCCAATACAGAATAAAGTAGTATCCCCCTATTTCTACATTTGCTTGTTGATGAAATAAAGGGGGTAACCATTTTAACTCTCTTTCTGATTTCTTCAGATTAAGGATACTAGTTAAACAACTTTTCAAGATTTGAAGTATCGTTGACAGTTGTTATCTTTGCTCCTTCAATAGACAATTTGTTTGTAATATTCTTAAGTTTATCATTAATTTGATGATCATTATCAATAGAGTTATTATTTGTTTTAGTTTCAATATTATTAGATTCAGATTTATTACTGTTATTTTCCGGTTGGTTGTTATTTTCAACGTTCTGATTATTAACTTCTATTTTCAGATCATTTGTTTTTGCGAGCGGTGAATCACCAGTATTTTCATTAATATTTGTACTGCGATTTGTGATGTCATTGTTTTGACTATCGTTATACAGGGTTTCACTTATCGTTGCCCGGTAATTTATGTCAGTTGCCTTGATTGTCTGCCCTGCTTTTGCTTTTACCTCACCTTGTAGATTTTTGAAAGTGACTACACCTTCTGTAACAGCTACATTTACATATTTATCGGATACGTTAATTGAAAAAGCTGTTCCGAAAACGATAACATCACCGGCAAAGGTATTGATTTGAAAACGTCGGCCCTTCAAGGACAGCTCAAAATATGCTTCACCTTTTTCAAGTATGAGGTGAGTTTTGTCTTTAAGGGAATTATCAATTGAAGTATTGTTTGTAACGGTATTGTTCGCAAAGGTGTTGCTTGAAAAAGTGTTGCTGATAATAGTTTTTGTGTTAGTTTTAAGTTTAATTTGACCTAATTGAGAGTGACCTTCTGGTTCAGCGGCACAAGAGAGAAATATAATAGAATTTATATTGTTGTTGTCGTTGTTGCTATCATTGCAGCTGTTGATTATCTCGCCGGGCTTTAATATCTTTCCTTTATAGCTGCCATTTCTGAAAGTAAAATCAGATATGTTCTGGTTGGTTGAAGGAGCTCCATAGAAAAAAAATAAAAGGCATACAACACAAATAGCTGTAGATAATTTCAATGCAACCGAAGGATTCATAACCTTTGATATAGCATTTGTTATGAGATTTAATAAATTTGGAAAGAGACTTTGATCTTGCGAAAGAGTATTTCTCTCAGAAGATTTTGAATTTTGAGTCGGTTTAGAGTTTTGAGTAACCTTTGGATTTTGGGTAGTTTTAGAATATAAGGGCGACTCTTTTTCCAGGCTATTAATTTTGTTCATTACCATATCTGCAAAATTGTTATCAGCATTATGTATGGGCAGTTTATTAAGTTGATTTTTGAGATTGTCTGTTTGGTTGGTCATCTCTGCTCAACTCCTGAGGTAATTAAATAGGTACGTAAGATTTTATAGGCCTGGTTCAATCTTGACTTAACAGTTCCAATAGGGATTGATAATGTTTCTGCAATTTCAGATTGTTTCATTTGCTCTTGATGACGAAGAATTACAACACTCCTATATTTAATTCCTAACTGTGAAAGTGCTGATTCAATCATTGTCATTTCCAGTTTTTTTAGAACAATGCCTTCAGGTGAAGCTTTATCTCTATTTGGTTCTTTTAGTTCTCTTTTTTTCTCGGCAATCATTTGAGCCTGATTTTCATTTGACTTACCTTGTTTCCGCAGTTCTCCGAGAGCACAGTTTTTCGCAATTTTTAATAACCAGGGAGCAAAAGGTCGTTTGGGATCATAGGATTTAAGTGCCTTATAGGCATTAACAAATGCTTCCTGTGAAATGTCCATTGCCCGTTCCCTGTCTTTAAGGAGCCTTGAAATTAAATTAAAAACATTTGATTGATATTGTTCAACAAGTATTCTGAATTTGTCTGTGTCACCAGAGAGAACCAGATGTATTATCTGGCCCTCTCTTTCGTCAGGATTTAAGTCTGTAAGGCTATTCAAAAGGGTTCGTAAGATCCTTGTCTGAAGAAATTTTCTTGTCTTTACTTACTGTTCCACATCTTTCAGGTGGATAGACTTCATAAACGGTAACAGAACCACGAGGACGTTGATAAGGAGGAATGAAATGCTTGGTATCTTGTTGACCATCAGTTTTAAATTCATTAGTTTGTACTTCAGAATCTTTGAGTAGGCCCTTTGAATTTTGTACTGAGCCCCATTCATTTTGAGTACCTTCCATCCATCGTCCGTAAACTCCCACATAGGAACCGATATATTTTGCAAATTTTTCAGCACCTTTGGTTACTGTATAAAGCTGTTCACCATTTCCCTTATTCTCTACACAGGTTATGTGATATTGAGGAGGCATGGATTTAGTCATGTAACCACGAACTCTTACCCATCTTTCTTCTCTTTCACCATTATTGTTAATTGGTTTAATCTTTATAGCAGTGACAATACCGTTGGTTCTGCCAAATGGAGGCATAACGCAGCCACCTTTTACTATACTGTTGCTTCCATCTGTCTGATTTGCAGTAAGGTTATCGTTGTTATCTGCAGTCAGATTTTGTTCTCCGGTTTTAGCCATGATATGATAGAGCCTATCATATTTTCCTGTTAGTCTTACCCTCTGGCCAACCCACCTTTTGACAATAGAAGTTGTGCTGTCAGTAACTGAAAATCGTTCACCTGAGTCAGTAACTGCAATGTATTTACCAAAGATTGGGTAGGGGGTAGCGTTTTGGTCTACAGTAATATTGAATCTGATGCGTTTGGTCAGTCTGCCATTGTTTCCGGGGCTTAGATAATCCATATACAGTAAGGTTTTTCCAGCACGCTTTCCTGAAACACGGAACCATTGGGTTCCGCCGCCACCAACCATATTAGGATTAGGATTATCAGATACAAACCTTTCTTTTGAAAGAGTAGCAAAGCCTTCTGGTTTAAAAGTATCTCCCCAGTGGTAACCTGTTGAAGGTCCTGCTCTTAGGCCGAATCGGAATGATTCACCAACAGCAACTTTAACCTTACGTTCGCTTATGTTAATTGTACGTTCACTTGTGTCAGGTGCTGCAATGAGGCCCAGACTTTTTATTGCTGAACTTTGTGTACTTTCCATATTGTTTTTGCTGTCAAGGGCATAGTTCCTGGTCATAGGCTGGAACTGTCCTTCTCTGATGATTCTTACTGTTTTAGTTTCATATTGTGGCTTGGTTGAATTGCCTTTAATGCTTTTAACGCTTACAGTGCCGCTTGAACGGCCATGTTTTCGAAAGGCGCCTTTCATCGATACTGTTTGACCAACATATTTTTTTACCTGATTGTGTTGGTTTACAATTTTGTATGAAATACTACCTTGAATAGCTGAATAACGGTGCATAAAGAGTTTTTGACTGTGAGAAGCTTTCTGACTTTGATTGTCTTGCTCATATTGATCGTTTTGACCACTTTGACCATTCTGGCCACTTTGACCGTTCTGACCACTTTGACCGTTCTGCCCACTTTGTCCGCCTTGAGCATTGCCATTTTTCTTCCATATTGGCATCGGCATTGGTTGAATTCGTCGGAAATTATCTACAATTCTCACTCTTTTTGTTGAGATTCTAACAGGTTTGTTTTGGTCCCTAAGTCTTTTTAAAGTCTTTTTGAGAGCCTCGACCCGTGATCCGGCTCTAAAGTAGGCGAAGTATCTAGACATTAACCCGGCTATATCCATGCCGCCTTTAGCAATAAATTTATCCAGTTCTCTTTTAGCTGCTCTCTGATCTTGTTTAGCCTTTTTTAATTGGCGACGCACTATTTTTATTCGTTGGGAGGCAGGGAAATAGGCAGAGGCATGTTTTTTAGAGGCTATCGCAGATTCATTTTGATCTGATGGATAATCGCTTTCTCCTGCTTTTACGTTTCCGGGAAAACTAAACAACATAAACATTAGACAAACCAATGCAATAATTTTGTAACTTCCTCTTAACACAATAAGACCTCCTCGTAGTAAATGAATACCTTGACCTGTATATTTCTCCAATAAGTATTTAGGGTTATTTATTAACCTCTTCACAGCTTACTATGTATTGAAGTTCAAAATCGTTCGAAAAAAAATAATTATTTTTTTATTTATGATGAAATTGTTTAGAGATCAGTAACAAATTGTGTCAAAATTATTTAAAACATTGAGGCGAAAGTACTGAAAAAGGTTTTTCTTGGTGATACATTAAACGAAGAGCTGGATTAGATAATGGAAATAAACAATGAAACAAAAAGATGAATAAAATTATGAAACAAAAAATTAAAGGATTATTTTTTGATGCTGGTGGTGTACTTCTTACTATGGACTTTAATGTGCTTTCTGAGCATTTACATCATTTTGCCGGGGAAACGTCACATTATAAAAAGTATCAGCATTTTTTCCCTGAAAGTTCGGACTTTGAAATTGCCGAGCAAATATCCCGACCTCTTTTAGATGATTTTTTGCAGGATGAATCATCTGAAAAAGCTAGTACAAGACTTCAGTTTATGATTTATATCTGGGAGGAAGCATGGAAGTCTAAACGTTCTAAAATTGCGAAAGGAACTAAACTTGTTGCTGAGAACAAGGTCAATGCATTTGAAACTCCTTTACCAACGTCAGAATTGTTTAAACAATGGGCAAAGGCAAATGAGAAATACCACAACAATAATAATCTGTGGCAACGAATAATTCCTGGGACAAAAAAGGCTCTGGCTGCAATACAAAGCCTGGGCATTACAATGGCTGTTGTATCAAATGCTGATGGTCGTGTGGCAGATATCCTGGATAAAGCAGGGCTTGCAAAGTATTTTGCATTGATTATTGACAGTCACATTGTTGGCGTGGAAAAACCAGATCCTGAAATTTTTAATATTGCTTTGAAAAAACTGGAACTGAAATCAGAGGAAACTCTCTATCTTGGCGATTTTTACTCAATTGATGTTGTTGGCTCACGAAAAGCAGGCCTTACTCCTGTTTTAATGGATCCTTTGAAGATTTGGAAGAAAAGTGATGTGTTAAGAATACAGTCACTATCAGAATATCCGGAGCTCATAGCTAAGCTCATCAGGGAATAGACGGGACCATTACTTTTACATCTGCTTAGTCTTGTCGGTGTTTGATTATTTTTATCTTGCTCTTGATACAGCTGCTAGTTTAATGTTTTAAGTGTTGCTTAAACTAATTTGCAAGTTTTATGGGGAGCTTGGAAGTTAGAGAATATTAAAGTGAGGGGATTGTTGGGAGGTAACCTGTGAAAACAGGATTTTACCACATTTTTTTGTCTTTTCTTTTGGTCCTTACCGTTTTTGAAACTCCTCCACTAATTTTTGCCGAGCCAATTGGGGTTACGACTAAGTTCGAGGCATCGACAGATACTGAAACAACGGAAGAAGAGAAGATTGATGATCTTCTCGATTTCGGTGCTCTCGAGGAAGAGATAAATTTACTTTCTGATGTCTGGGTTGTCACTGGAACAAAAGAAAAACGACGTTCTATTGATTCACCGTTTACTGTATTCACTCTGGACAACAAGGCAATTGAAGCCCTTTGCCCAACAAATATTACAGATATTCTCAGAGCTATTCCAGGCTTTGATACTTTTCGTATCAAACCAGGCGCAATAAATGCCTCTGAACCTGGAACAGCCACTCAATATGGAGCTCAATATCTGGTTCTTATTGACGGAGTTGCTTTTGGCAACAAACGTGGAAGATCAGCAGATTGGGCAACACTACCTATTCAGATAGATGAAATAGAACGAGTCGAATATCTTCCAGGTGCTCAATCTACACTCTATGGCTCTTATGCTGCTGTAGGTGTTGTAAACATCATTACAAAGCGTGTCACTCCTGCATTATGGGATGATGAAAAACCTTCATCACTCAGGATCAGAACTGGTAGTGATGGCCTTGGAATATATGACCTTTCCTATAATGCTAAAGAGAAAAACCTTACCTCATCTGTATGGGGTAGCTTTAGTACCATAGACAAGCATGATGACGCTGTTAATTATGGAGCACCAGCCTTTGCCAACCAAGGTGAATCAACTTACAAACAAGGTGGATTTTCTCTTAAAAATGATTTCGATGAAAATCGTAACCTTCGTCTTGATTTTTCATATCTCCGTGGAGACAGAAGCCCCTACCTCCACATATCTGAGGATCCAGACAAAGAAGACTTACAGGAGAACTCTATTGTAGCCACTTACACTGAAGATTACGGAAATTCTAACAATTTCACATTCATGTTAAAAAATCGGGATAATAACGCTACAAATAGTGACAATACAAGTGGTGTAGATTTCTCTGATTTTCAGGTTGAAGCAAGAAAGCAGTTTGTTGATAGTGGCAATAGAATTATTACAATTGGAGGCTATTATCAGGAACTGTCATTAGAAGGCAATATTTATGGTAACGAAGCTGCAAATTTGTATGAAAGCTCTGTGAACACTCTTGTAGAACAACCTTTGAAAGATGACCAGTCAATATTTATCGGACTTAACGGATATCACTCATCCTACACAGGCAGCGATTTATCATACAAATTGTTCTACAAGAAAAAAACTCAGGATAATGAGGCATTCAGAGTCGGTTACAGTACTTCTGTTAGAGGGCCTGACATTGTTTTCTCGAAGATGGAAGATCTTATAGTGAACTTTCCTCCTCCTACAGGGCCTGCAAGGCTGCTAGGCGGAAACCCTGATCTTGAAAATGAAGAATTTAGTTTTGCTGAAGTAAGCTATGAAAAACATACAACAAATTCAAACCTCATCAGTCGTTTCTATGTAGGGAAGTCAAAAAACAGGATTATTGCCATCGATGATTTAGCCAATCCGATAAATATATTTGGAAATATAATCTACCCTCAGCTTTTCGTTAATGACGAGGAGGACAGCGACCAACTTGGTCTTACAACAACCTGGGACAGAACTTTAGGTGAGAAATGGCGTTCAACCTTAACATGGCGGTATCTCCATGCAACAGATGGAACAGGAGCAACTACTGAATATTCACCCAAACACGTTATTAATTTTATGGCAGCATTTAATGTTTCCAACAAACTTAATCTGACACTGTTTTCCAAAACCTCTACATCTTACGTTGTAAATAACTCTGATACTTCAGCCTTACCTGCAAGCGGATACACCAAACTTGATTTTGCTGCACGATTCAAGATGACGAAAGACTCCTCCCAACAGCTTTGGCTCAGAATAGATAATATCACCGACAGAAAAGTCGTAGAAAGCTACGGAAATGGTGGGGAATTTGCTCCAGGGTGGGAAATAGGTCGCATGTTTACGGCAGGCTATTCCATCCGATTTTAAGACTGTTGTCCTTATTTTCTTGTTGTGTATAATGATAGAAGTGTTCTCTGACAGGGGAATATACATTATTTTCACTAACAGTGGATGAGGGTTACTTCTTTTTTTGTAGTTGACAGGCAGATCTCAGATAATGAAGATAACGAAGGTGTAGCTTTCCATATTTTTTAGATTCTTCAAGGTTTTCTCTGAAAATTTTAATGGCTGCAGGGTAATTTGCAAGATAGGTTTCGGCTTGTCCTTTGTACAGATTCAAGGTGCAATGATCATCGCCATTAAGACCTGCAGGAGTAACATTATTTAAAAAATTGCGAAGTTCGCTGTAACGGTGAAGATAGGTCATCTTAATATTGTATTTCCAGACATTCGGAAATTTAAATTCATATCTTTGCAAACTGTCGCTGGCTAATACTCCTTTTTTAAAATAGGTTGCAGACTTGATAAAGTATTTCTGTCTTAGTGCCTCTAATTCCTCTTTTGTTTTAGCTTTTATGGCTTCCTGGTTTACAGGTCTTTTGTCTGTTTTGTCATACATTATTTCCAGAATATTGCAATATCTGCCTGCCATATGATAGACAAAAGGCCAGTTGATTTGCTTCTTGGGTTTGTCAGAAGCATTGGTTGAAAGGTTGTCAGTTCCATTAATTATGAATAATTTTGAATGCCTGTCTACTTGTGCTAAAAATTTTAGATATACTTTTTCTTCGTTTGTCGCAGATACAGCAGCAGAATAAGTATCAAACCAGAAAGGAACTTCGTATACCAGTCCTGATTCAACAGCATTAGACGAAAAAGACAATAGCGTGGGTAATCTTGTGTCAAGCATTTCAAAATAGGGATCATTAGAGGTGTTTGCCAGTATTTCTCTTTTTTGCTGAAGTTTTTTAGCTATACACCTTGCACCTGCGGCTTTTAAGTATATATCTTTCGAATGGGGCCACCACGCTTCAAAAATTGAGTCTTTATCCTTAACTCTTTTGTATTTCTTTGCCAGGCGACTTGCTCTAAGTAAAAATTTGGTTTGTCCTGATTCCATAAAAGCAAGTGAATCAGTACTTTCTAAAAGTTTGAGAGAAAAATCGATTGAAATTTGATTTGTTTCTTCGCCTGACGAGGCATCACACCATAATGCAAGATAATATAGAGCTATAACATCGTGTTTTGCAGAAGAATGCAAATGAAGCCTTTTG
>Ga0164315_10002695_pt1 | contig 13659 bp, 7 predicted proteins | sample GuaBasSedimGuay6_FD_113737 | JGI IMG/M metagenome (GOLD analysis project Ga0164315, IMG submission 113737) | Subseafloor sediment microbial communities from Guaymas Basin, Gulf of California, Mexico - Guay6, Core 4569-2, 0-3 cm | ecosystem: Environmental > Aquatic > Marine > Hydrothermal vents >... | reverse complement strand
GGAGGGACTGAAGTTGATGTTGTCGTAGAACACGCCCGAACCTTCGTAGTTGGTCGCGGTGCTCGAGAAACCGACCTGCATTATCTGACCGGCCAGGCTGGCGTCGATCACGATGTTGATCGAGTAGGTACCCCAGGAAGCGGGGATGGCGGTCATGTCGATGGTGATGAAGTTGGTGGTGGCCCAACCGGCGTTGGGATCCAGCGTCTTGATGAACGCCAAAGCGGTCGTTTGACCCGTGAGGTTGCCCATCTTGGCGTCGAATTCGAAGACCCAGTTTTCTGTGACATCACCAGCGGTGACGACCATTTCCTGGAAGACGTTAGCTTCGATCCAGGCATTCGGATGGTCGCCGTTATTGTAGTCGCTGAAGATGGAAAGCTGCTGATTGCCCTGGGAAGCTCCGCCTTCGCCGATGGCAACAGCGCTGAACGCGGCGCCGTCGTTCGGGGCGGGGAAAACGCCGTACCCGTACCAGTAGGCCCAGTCGAGACCGAACACGTTGCCGAAGACCAGCCAACCGTCATTCGAAAGGGCAGCGGTGTCGGCCTGGTTCAGGCCTTCGAAATCCTGGACGTAGGGTTCGATGGCGAATGCGGAGGTAGCGATGAGCATGGCCACGACCGCGAAGAGAACTTTAACTCTGGTTTGCATTTTGATGACCTCTCGTTGAAGGTAAATCACTGGTCGACAAGAAACCTTAGAATCCGATACCCGCAATCCTCACAGTTCCCCCGGGACCTGCATTTTTATGCATGGCTCGTTCCAATACATCAATTGTAAACTATGTTCGGTAACCGAATCAAGTTTAAAATTAATTATTTTGGGGGGTCATTTCAGGCTCAAATTCCCCTCGCTTTGGCGGTATGATGGAGAAAACAGGATAGAGATACACAAGAAGAATCCTATTGACCCTACGGCCGTTTCACGGTACTTTGTTCGGTATTCGTACAAAGCTTGGCCTCACCTAACTCCTGTCCCCACAAGCAGGAGTACATGAAAGAGACGATTTCATGAGCGCCGCCACACATTACAAAACCGCGCCTGAAGACAAGGTTAAGTTGTCCCACAGGGTAGCTTACGGTGCGGGCGCCTTCGTCAACAATCTGCTGGCGGCCGCCAGCGGAGGAATGATGATCGTCCTGAACCTGGGCCTGGGCATGAACCCGGCGCTGGTGGGATTGCTGGGCGCGTTGCCCCGTCTGACCGACGCGTTCACCGATCCGCTCATGGGCTACATTTCGGACAACTCGCGCACCCGGTGGGGACGCCGTCGTCCCTTCATTTTCGGGGGCGTCATTGTCGCGGGTATCATCTTCGCCATTCTGTGGCAGCTGCCGGCGGCGAGAAGCGAAACGTTCTACTTCGTCTGGTTCCTTGTCGGGTCCATCCTCTTCTATATGGGCTATACGGTGTTCGCCACACCCTGGGTCGCCCTCGGTTACGAACTGACTCCCGACTACCACGAACGCACCCGGTTGATGGGTACGCAGAACTTCGTCGGTCAATTGGCCTACGTGGTTTCGCCGTGGTTCCTGTGGATCATGAACTCCGGAAAGTTTTTCCCCGATCAGGTATCGGGAGCCGCCGGCCTGGCGATCATCGTCGCCCTGGTGGCCATGGGGCTCGGGATTTTGCCGGCCATTGTTTTGCGCGAACGCATGAAGGACGTAGCGGCAAGCGAAGGCGAAGCCGCCGGCCTCAGCCGGGGCTTCAAGTACAACATGACCGAATTCTTCAAGGGATTCGGCGAGACCCTCAAAAACAAACCGTTCCTCAAGCTGTGCCTGGCCACCTTCATGGTCTTCAACGGCTTCATGCTCATCGCGTCGTTCCAGTTCTACGTAATCATCTACTACGTGACCGGCGGCGACCAGACCGCCGGCGCCAAGTACGCCGGCTGGGCCGGCACCGTGGGCGCCGTCTGTACTTTTGCAGTGGTGGCGTTTGTCACCTGGCTGGCCACCCGCATCGGCAAACGGCACGCATTTTTTATCTCCATCGGGCTTTCCATCGTGGGCTACGGCCTCAAATGGGTCTGCTACAACCCGGAAATTCCCTTCCTGGTGATTCTCCCCGCTCCGCTGATGGCCTTCGGACTCGGCGGCCTGTTCACGTTGATCCCATCGATGATCGCGGACGTGGTGGACACCGACGAGTTGAAGACCCACGAGCGGCGCGAAGGCATGTACGGTTCCATCTTCTGGTGGATGGTCAAACTCGGCATGGCCGCGGCCCTGGCCGGGGGCGGATATCTGCTCAACGCCACCGGGTTCAATGTGGACCTCGAAGGCAACCAGGCTCCCCGGACCATTCTCCTGTTGCGGCTTTTCGACGCGGGAATTCCCATGCTGACTTCCGCCATCGCCATCTGGGCCGTGGCGAAGTTCCCGATTACCGAAGAGAGGGCCCGCGAAGTGCGTGCGGAACTGGAGCTGCGCCGAGGGAGGGCGTAAATTGGAACGGCGGCATCGCATCGTACTTATTGTGATCGCCGCCCTGCTGCTTGCCGGTTGCGGAAAGGAAATCGACCCCTATCTGCGGGAAGACCCCTTCACTGTGCGGGACTTCAAACCGTTTTCCGAAGACCGCTGGACCGGCAACGCGGTCTGCTACGGCCCCCACCGCGACGGCCAACGCCCCGGTGGCTCTGAACCATCGTCCGCGGAAATCCGCGAAGACCTGGCCTTGATGCTCCCCCACTGGAACCTGCTGCGCATCTACGGATCAACCGGTTTCGCCGAAACGCTCCTGAAGCTGATCCACGACGACGGCCTGGACATGAAGGTGATGCTCGGTGTGTGGATCGCCCCCAACGCCCAGGAAGCCAACCGCCGCGAAGTCGACGCCGCCATCCGGCTGGCCGGATCCTACCCGAACATCGTTGCCGCAATCAGTGTGGGCAATGAGACCCAGATCCACTGGTCGGCCCATCGCACCCCGTTTGACACCCTGCTGGCCAACGTGCGCCGTGTGCGTGCCGCAGTGACGGTTCCGGTCACCGTGGCCGACGATTTCAACTACTGGAACCTGATTGAAAGTCGGATGTTGGTGGAGGAAATCGACTTCATCACCATGCATGCGCATCCCATGTGGAACGGCCTTCAACTGGAGGATGCCCTGCCGTGGCTTGGACAACAGGTCGCGGAGGTACGGGAGCTGCACCCCCACCGCACAGTCGTGCTGGGTGAAACGGGCTGGGCCACATCCGTTCACGATCAGGGAGAGCAGGCCGAGCTGATCAAGGGCCGGGCGGGTGAAATCGAACAGAAGATATTCCATGACGCTGTCCGCGCCTGGGCTGAAAAGACACAGCTGGCCGTGTTCTTCTTCGAGGCTTTCGACGAAAACTGGAAGGGCGGCCAACATCCCGCCGAGGTGGAAAAACACTGGGGCCTGTTCCGCGCGGACCGGTCGGCAAAAATTGCCATTGAACCCTGATTAACTGATTATACCCAGCTACCCCCGCTCAGGATTTCTTTTTGGGCTTGGGTTTCCCTTTGTCTTTCCCGCCCTTGGTTTTCCCGGCCGACTTTTTGGCCTTTTTCTTTTTGGGACCCACCGGTTTGCGGCTCTTCACCTTTTTCGGCTTCGGCCCCCGGTCATCCGGACCTTCCGCATGAAAGGAACCCCCACTCCCGACCGGCGCAATCTTCAGCTGCTTGTGTCCGACATATGTTTTTTTCAGATGCTCGATCATGTTCCGCGGCAGATCACCCGGAAGTTCAACGGTCGAATAATCCGGGTGGATGCGAATCTGCCCGATGAACCTGCTCCGCAGCCCGGTTTCATTGGCGATGGCGCCCACGATGTTCCGGACCTCCACCCCGTCGCCGGACCCCACGTCCAGCCGGTACAGAGTCATGTTTTTTACAGGCCGGCCTCGTTGCGGGCCACGCTCGCGCCCCGGCGGTTTCGGTTCGTCCCACCGCGGACTCCTCAAATCGCGGGTCTGCTCAGCCTGCAGGGGACGGTCTTTCTGGGCGTAACACAATGCGCCGGCCGCCAACTGCAGGACATCGACCTGCAACTCTTCCATCAGTTCGAAACTCAGCTCCTGGAAAAATTCCAGCGACTCTTTTGCCATCATCTCCGACAGCTTATCGCGGAATTTTTCGACGCGTTTTTTGGTGACCGCGTCGTGGCTGGGCATATCCATCCGCTTCAGCGGCTGGCGGGTGGCCCGTTCAATGGACTGCAGCAAACGTCTTTCCCGCGGATTGGCGAACAGGATCGCCTTCCCGTAACGCCCCACGCGGCCGGTCCGGCCGATACGGTGGATATAGGATTCCGAATCACCGGGAATATCGTAGTTGATCACCAGTGAAATACGTTCCACATCGAGGCCTCGCGCGGCCACGTCGGTGGCCACCACGATATCGACCTTGCCGGTTTTCAGGCGCTTGACGGTGCGCTCGCGAGCCCTCTGGTCCATCTCGCCGTTGAGGGCGGCGACATCGAATCCCCGGGCCGCCAACCGCTCGGTCAATTCAGTCGTCCCGATCCGGGTGCGCGAGAAAATGAGGATCCCGTCGTAGGACTCGGTTTCCAGAATCCTGGCCAGGGCTTCGAACTTGGCGGCGTTGGGAACCACCAGGTAGACCTGTTCGATGTTTTCCGCGGTGGTCGTCTTGGCTTCGATGCGCACTTCCGTCGGATCTTTAAGATACCGCTTGGAAATACGCCTGATCTGCGGAGGCATGGTGGCCGAAAACAAAGCCATCTGCCGGTCTTCCGGGGCCTTCGAAATGATGGCCTCGACCTCTTCGACAAAACCCATGCGCAGCATTTCGTCGGCTTCGTCAAGCACCACGCAGGACACGCCGCTTAAATTGAGGGTTCCCTTGTCCAGGTGATCCTGGATGCGCCCCGGCGTACCGACGATCACATGGGGACCGCGGCGAAGCTGGCTGAACTGGACTCCGTAGCTTTGACCGCCATAAATAGGCAGCACATGAAAGCCGGGCAGATGGCGGGCATACTTTTGAAATGCCTCGGCCACCTGGAGCGCCAGTTCGCGGGTCGGGGTCAGCACAAGAACCTGCGGGGCCCTGTTTTTTAAATCGATGCGGGACATCAACGGCAGCGCGAAGGCGGCCGTTTTTCCGGTGCCGGTCTGGGCCAGTCCCAATACATCCTTGCCTTCAAGAAGCGGTGGAATACAGGCGGCCTGGATGGGAAGAGGGGATTCGTAACCCAGTTCCGCGACGGCTTTGACAAGGGGCGCCGCGAGATCCAGCTCGCCAAACCCCAAAGATGTTTTTGACATTACCGGGCCCACTTCGATCCCGAGCCCCGGCCTTTGCCCGCGCGGGCGCGCTGACGCGCCGCCTTGGTCGAAGCCGCCAGGCAGGCCGCCACGGTGGGCGAATGCCACTGGTGATCCTCGATGACCTCCAACGGCTGTTTCAAAAGGCGCTCGACTCCGCGCAACTGCGACACGTCCTGGACGCAGCATAATGATACCGCCACCCCCGCGCGACCGGCCCGCGCGGTGCGGCCGATGCGGTGCACGTAGTTTTCCGCGTCATCGGGCAGTTCATAGTTGATAACGTGGGATATTCCCTCGACATCGATGCCGCGAGCCACGATATCGGTGGCCACCAGCACCCGCACCTTGCCGCGGGTAAACGATTCCAGGGCCCTTTGGCGCTGGCTCTGGGATTTTCCCGAATGGATATCTTCGGCCTTGATGCCGTTCTGGTTCAACTGCCGCGCCACGATGGTCGCGGCAACCTTGGTTCCGGTGAATACCAGGGCCCGTTCGGTGTCGCCGTGGTTCAGCAGATCAACCAACAGCTCCGGCTTGTTCACCTTTTCCACGAACATCACCCTTTGGTCGATGTTGTCGGCCACAGCCTCGGGCGGAGCCACCGAAACGCTTTGGGCATTGGTCTGAATGGTGGAAGCCAGGCTGCGGACGGCGCCCGACATGGTGGCCGAAAACAAAAGGGTCTGGCGCGGTTTCGGCACGCGGTCGGCGATCCAGCGCACATCGTGCACGAATCCCAGGTCGAGCATGCGGTCGGCTTCGTCCAGGATGAGGAATTCAACGTCGTCGAGAACCGCCTCCCCCTGCTGGATCAGATCGATGAGGCGGCCGGGCGTGGCGATGAGAAAATCGACGCCGCGACGCAAACTCTGGATCTGCGGGCCGGATGGGACACCACCCAGCAAAACCACGGTGCGTGTGCCAACATGGCGTCCGTAGGTGCGCACGTTTTCATCGACCTGCAGAGCCAACTCGCGGGTGGGCGCCAGGATCAGCACCAGGGGCGTGTCCCCCTTGGCCGATGGACGCTTGCCGATATCATCGATGATAGGCAGGGTGAAGGCCGCCGTCTTGCCGGTTCCGGTCTGGGCGCTGGCCATCAGATCGTAGCCGGCGGCCACAATGGGAATGGCGGCCTGTTGGATGGGTGTGGGCACGGTATAGCCGCAATCGGCAAGCGCACGCAGAACGGGCTGACTCAGCCCGAGATCGGTAAAGTTCTCCATGGGTATTTGTTCCTGTCTCGTTGATCCGGGATCTATTGCAAAAGGATCTCGGAGGGAGCTCAGGAAGGCTGAGAGCCGAGAGGCATGCAGAAAATCGCGGCAGCTTTTATGCGGCCCAACAACGGACCGCTCGTTCTAGACTTGTTTCTGGGCGATAAGATAGGTTTATGAGGAGGGATTTGCAAATTTGTGCCGAGTTGCCCCAAGGATCTGGCTGTGCCTCTGAAATTGTGTCCGGCTCAATTGGGTGGGTAGGACCCCAGATAGGTTACAGCGAGTTTATACGAAGATGGATAAAAAATATCACTGCGAGAATTGTCCCTCTTGGGTGATTATGACAACATATTTATTGTCAATAACCGACTTTTGACAATATATATATTGTCAGACAGCCAGTGAAAAGGTCGACTTAAAATCTTAACACCTTGAAAACATTCAGGTTATCCAGAAAAAGTGCCCCCGGGGGCACTTTTTCGCAATGATATTTATTATCCCTGCGTAGAAACCCGGTCAAAATCAGCAAATCAACGGGCCAGCACCATTTTCCGTGTCCGCTCCTGCCCGGCAGTACTCAACCGCAGGAAATAGACCCCCGAGGGAGCATCCCTTCCCTCTTTGTCCCGGCCGTCCCAGTGGGCCGAGTAATCGCCCGCCGGCAGGACCTGATCCACCAGAACCGCAACTTCGTGCCCCTGCATGTCGTACACGCCCAGCCTGACGAACCCGTCCGCCGGCAAATGATATTTGATGTCCGTCGCCGGGTTGAAGGGGTTGGGAATGTTCTGGTCCAGCCGCAGGTCCGCCAGAGGCCCGGCCCCCGGAACACTGCTGACATCCGGTGAAACGGTGACCGACTGGGTCCCAGCCGCCAGGATATCCACCGCCACATGGCAGATATCAAAGTCCCCGGACTGGTCGATCTGCACAATTTGTCCCCCGGTGGCGGCGTAGCGCCCACCGGCGGCCGGCATCACGAAGCGCAGCTTTCCGTGTTCGAACCGTTCGGGTTGATTGTTGGTGATCTGGGCGGTCACGGTGCTGGCCAAACCCGCGTTGGCCGGCGCGTAATCCACGATCAGATTCTGACCCGAGGCCCCGGCCGAAAGCGTGGGCACCGGTTGCAGAACGCCTCCCGAAACCCTGATCAACCTGTACGCCCGGGCTCCGTCACAGACACTGTTGGTGGCCAGATCGTAGGGCTGAACCTGTTCACTGCCCCGGTCACCGTGCACATGTCCCCAGAGAGCCATTTCCACTCCCAAAGAACCGAGGTTGAGCTGGCTCTGGAAGTCCATATGGTAAAAAAGCACCTGGGCCAGGCTTCCCGAGGCCGCCGCCAGGTCCTGGTTCAGCCAGTCCAGCTGGAAGGTGGGAAAACTGTCCGAACCGTAGATCTCCGAGCGCCACATGTCGTAGTTGTTGTAGGCCTCCAGGCCCACGAAATGAACCGGGCCATAATCGAAACTGTAGTTCTGCGTGTACTCGGGGGCCCCCGGAGGCGGGTTATCCAGGCGGGGCCAGCCGAAAAAGCGCCACCAATCGCGCCGCGCGGTGCCTGCCGAAGGCGGTGTGGAACTCCAACCTCCGATGTCATGGTTACCCGAGACCAGATAGGTCGGGGTCAGGAATTCGTAGAGCTGCCGCTGGGCCCGCGTATAGCAGCGCCATTCCAGATAATCTTCCAACTCGCCCTCGTTGACGTAATCACCGGTGATCAGGACAAACTCCGGATTGATCAGATTGATGTCCTGGATCACCGCCCGCAGGTCCACCGTTTCGGAGCTGTCGGCCGGTGTCGCGCCGCTGTCGGAAAACTGATGCTCGGGCAGGTGCGTATCGGTGATGTGGATGAAGTAGAAGTCGTCCCTGAACTCTTCCAACACACGTACCGCGTGGCGGGTGGTGTCGTCCAGGCCGCCGTCGGCCGTCACCCGCAGGTCGAACAGTTCGTACAGGGGCACCGCCGGCACCGTGATGCTCAGGGTCCACCACTCCGTGGACGGATCGTATGAAGCAGCGTCAATGACCAGCGGCAAAGTAATAGCGCCCGCGGAAATTTCAGCCTGCCAACCGGTGGTGGCCGGATCGGCGTCGCAGTTGATCTCCAGGATCTGCCCGGGCGCCACCATGGCCGGGATGTTGACCAGAGGCCGCATGATGACCGTCAGCGTATCGCCGATGGCGGTTCCCGTTCCACCACCATTGGTCGGCAGTGGGAAATCGAGACCGTGGTTGGCTCCGTCGTAAACGGTTACCCAGTTTTCCACCGACAGATATCCCGTGGCCTTCGCCACCAGCCGCCAGGTTCCTGTCGGAAGGGTGCCAACCGCCTGGCCCGTGCCGCCCACGACCATCTCGTAGTAGGGATTGCCGGAGCCGTCGTAAACATCGACCAGGGCTCCAGGCAGCGGAGTGCCCTCGTCCAGGGAAGACACGTTGCAGATAACGGTCCCGGTGGCCTCGCCCAGGGCTTCGTGCAGGATGGAAACCGCGACGGAAATATCACCCGTGGCAACGGCCAGATACCGTGTGTAGCTGACCGTGGCGCCCGCGGCAATGTCCTCGGTGGTAACGCTCAGGTCCGACCAGTAACTTCCGTTGGGGCCCCAATTGTCCCCGTAAATCCCCGCGTAGGCATAACAGACAGCCGCGGAATGACCGGCCATCCAGGCCTGGGTCGTGGTGCCGTCAACGGCAAAACCGAGCCCGGGCGCGTATTTACTGCAACCGCCCCAATGAAAGGCATCGCCCAGTTCGAATCCGGCCACAGCGCCACTGCCGCCGGTGACCCGGGTGGTGGCCGTCAGATAGCGGTCGCCCTCACCCAGGGAATAATCGGTGACCACAGTCATGCCCGGGTCGTTCAGGTCATGGCCCGAAGCGCGGATAATGGCCGGACCGCCCCCACTTCCATCATCAACGATAATTAAGGAGGTGTAGACCGCCTGCCGGGGCCAGTCGTCGTCGAAGTAGGTGTAGAATTCGCCCAGGGCATCGGAATTCGCGGCGGTGGTGGCCGCGTCGATAACGGTGCCCCCGTTTTCCCCGCTGTAGGTCGTGTGCCCGATGGCGCTGATGATGATGACGATTTCATTATTGGCCAGGATCAGGTCGCCGATCTGGCCGTCAATCGGGTATCCGGCCGGAAGTTGGCCCGACGAGGTCACCGTGGCGGCGGAAACGGCGGCGGTTGCCGCGGAGGGCAGGGTCAGGGCCAAAATGACGGCAAGTAAACCCAGGGAAAGGTGCTTTGATGGGAGACGCATCCAGATGCTCCAGGCGAAGAGGGAGGATTTCGATGATGTAGAGTAATTATAACATATGGAACGGGGCTTGATGGTCCCAACTAATTCATTTCGGGATAATCAGCGGGCAGGCCTCGCCAGACGGAAACCCAGGCTGTTGCCCCAGGCGGCGGGGATATCCGTACCGCGGCTGGCGGATCGGCAGCCCCTGGGGTTGAGATGCCAGCTGCCACCGCGTTCGATCCGGTGCAATCCCTCATCGGGGCCGGTGGGATCCATCACCCAGTTTTCCCCGTAGTCCCAGGCAAACCAGTCCCAGCACCACTCCAGAACGTTACCGTACATATCGTGGAATCCCCAGGCGTTGGCTTTCCTGGTGCCGACGGTAAATGTCTTCCGGCCCGAGTTCCGGGCGTAGATCGCCATCTCGTCAAGATCACCCGCAAACGGTCCCGTCGTCCCCGCCCGGCACGCGTACTCCCACTCCGCTTCCGTGGGCAGGCGATAACCATCCGCCGACTGGTTCCAGGTGACGTTATCTCCCGTGGTCTCGTAGGCGGGCGTCAGTCCTTCCAACTCCGAAAGCGCGTTGCAAAAGTTGACGCAGTCGTACCAGGTCACCATTTCCACCGGATAATCGTCGCCCCCCAACTTCGAGGGGTTGTTCCCCATCACCGCTTTCCACTGGCGTTGGGTCACCTCCGTTTTTCCCAACCAGAATCCGCGGGTCAAGGTGACCAGGTGCTGCTGCTCGTAGTCGTCGCGGCCCTGCTCGGAGGGCGGGCTTCCCATTTTGAAGGTCCCTGGGGCGATCCGGATCATTTCGATGCCGGTGGAGTTTGTGACCTCACGCGGGAGGGAGTCGGCGGGGGCTTCGGCGGCGGTAGACGGAAGAAGAAAGAGCGAATGAAAGCCGAGCATCGCCACCACAAGTACGGTAAGTCCCCTTGCATATGACCGGTGTTTTCCTTCGTCCCGGCGGTATCCGGATATTTTCTCGGGCATGGCTGACTTCCTCCAGGAAATGTTGGGCTGAAATATGGCAAAAAAACGGTAATCCCACAATCGCCACTGTTAAGAAAACCCACCAACCCCCCTTCCGCCTGGTCCCGCTTGCCAGGAATGGATTAAGTGGTTGGAATACCGTATTTTGATTGGTAACCTGCAAAAAAGAGCTCGATAATAAAGCACATTTTACCCCCACCTTTTCAAATGGAGACAACAATGCATCGCAAGGGTCAGTGGATCTGGTTGGGGTTGATGATTGTCTGTTTGATGGGTCCGGCAACGGCCTGGGCACAGTGCGAGACTGAGCTGGAAAACCTGGCCGGTCCCGATCTTGAATACGTGGGCCTGCGCTCGACCGGCCAGCGGAGTTGGGTGGGGCAGGAATTTGCCACCGACTGCGACGGAAAATTCCTCACCGTCAGCTTCCTGATCGATGTTCAGCTATTCCCGTTTGACGGAGTGACCAATCTGACCGCCGGCAATACCCTGACCTGCACCGTCATGGACGATCAGAACCAGCCCATCGCCTCGGTGGACAACGTACTGACTAAAACCACTGGTCTCGAATGGGTGGTATTCGATTTTGGTCCCCTGGAGCTGGGGCTGGCGGCCGGAACACTGGCGGTAAAAATCTCTACCCCGCATGATGCCTATTGCCGGGCGGCTACGTCTTCCAACCTGGTGCCGGGACAATTCATGCTCGGCGACGAGGCCACTCTCAACTACAAAGACACCAAGGACGCGACTTTTCGCATCACCTGGGATCCTGACGCGGGAATCGTCGGAGTCGAGAGTAGAAGTTGGGGAGAGGTTAAAACTCTCTTTCGATAGGTTGTGCCTCTGAAATTGTGTTTGGCAGCAGGGACAACTCAGACATCAAAAAGAGGTGCCCCCGGGGGCACCTCTTTTTTTCAAACGGTCATACTTGCTGGATAAAACAGCCTCTCTGTGCCTCCACCAACCCCGGACACAATTTCAGAGGCATTACCTACTTAATCAGCAAAATCTTCAAATAATCCTGCTTACCTGTCGCCTTCAACCGCACCAGGTAGGTGCCGCTGGAAACAGGCTGGCCCGATTCGTTCTGACCATTCCACACCCGTTCATGCCTTCCCACAGGCAAGTCGCCGGTGTGGAGTGTACGCACAAGTTGACCACGCAGGTTGTAGATGCCGACCTGCACGGGACCCTCTTGCGCGATTTCAAAGGCGATGGTGGTCCGTGGATTGAACGGGTTGGGATGGGCCAGGGCCAGACGGGTACGGCTGGGAACTCCGGATTCGGGTACCGCGGTAACCAGATCTTCTTCAACAATGAGCTGGTAGCCGGCACTGGCACCGAGTTCGCTGCCCTGGTTCTTCCACACCATCACCATGTAGGGTTCGGCCTGTGAGGAATTCACCCGGATCTGTTCCGCGCTCCCGGTGGGCTCGAACCAGGCTTCGGCAAGGAGATCGCTGCCGCGGCCCGCATTCTCAATCCCCGCCGTCACTGTCAGACCGAGTTTCGCGTTCGCATCCAGCGGCTCGATTCGAATGGTGCGCAATCCGGGTTCGAGCCAGACCTCGTAGAGATGAAAAATCTCTCCGGACCCGAGGCTGAAGGGACCGTATTGGGTCAGGCTTTCCACACCCGGCGTTCCCAGGAGCGTCGATCGTTCAACGACGGCTTCATAGCCCGCGGTGCCCGAGACGTGGATCACGCCGACATCGAACTGCTGGGCGCCCAGCATCCCGGTGTTCACCATGTAGTAGTCCAGCTGATCCGGGCCACCGATGTATGAAGTGCCGACCGGGCTTTCAAAACCGTTTGAGGAATCCGTGCTGGGTGTGTGGAGGCGGAAATCGACATCCCCGCCACCCGCGGGAATCGTTGCCACCACGAACCAGTTCCCGTCGTTGCCGGCGGGCTGCATCCACGGCGTCAGCAGGCCATGGCAGTTGTACCAAAGCGCCGGTACGGCCTGCATCGGATTACGAAAGGCCTCCCACCCGGCGGTGGGATCGGTCGGCTGCCCTAAACTCATCGGCTCGCCGACAGCCAGCTCGAGCGGGGCGTAGATCCACTGCCCCGCGTAGTAGTTGTTGTCGGTATTTGACTCCTCGTGGTAACCCGCACCGACAACCGTCCAGACGGTGTGCCTTCCCCCGGGAATACCGAAAATATTGGTCACAGTCTGCCGGGACGACCCGGCGCTGAGGCCCGTGTTCCAGGTTGGCCCGCCGAGATAGACATTGTCGACCAGAAGCGCATCCGGGAAGGGCCCGGCCGCCTTGCTGAAACCAACGTTCTCCACGGCTGAATAGATGGCGGATTGATCCCAGCCCGGCAGGTACGAACTGACGGTGATGTTTTCATAGAAGTAGTCAAAGCCGCCGTCCTCGTTGGGGACCAGGGGCAGTTCATAGTTGCCCGGCTTGAAGGCGGCAAGGTCGGGAAGCGGAGTTCCCACCTGCAATACAAAGCTGGTGGGCGCGCCGCCGTTGGGGTCGCGGACGTCACGGTAGATCGTGATGCCGTAATAACCCACCACGTTGACATCGACCAAAAAAGAGGCAAAACCCGAGGCGTCCGTCGTCGCCTGGACGCCGGCATCGTGCGCGTCGCCGCGGGTGAAAGCCTCGTCAAACCAGGCCACGTGCAGCGGGCCAAGTGCAGGATCGACCTGCACGATGACTTCAACCAGTCCGGTGTCGGAGGCCGACACGTAGACCTCTCTCAACACAAGCATTTCGGCAGAGCCCGGATCGACCTGCAGCGAGTCGCCGAAGTTGAAGTTCGTACTGGTGACCAGACGGGTGATGAAATCACCGTACTGGAGTTCGCCCGTGCCCTGCATGACGGCGGTGTCCCAGGTGCCCAGCCCCATGGTGTTTTGGTTGACCAGAACATAATCGGTCTGGCCTCT
>Ga0164315_10002694_pt1 | contig 13665 bp, 7 predicted proteins | sample GuaBasSedimGuay6_FD_113737 | JGI IMG/M metagenome (GOLD analysis project Ga0164315, IMG submission 113737) | Subseafloor sediment microbial communities from Guaymas Basin, Gulf of California, Mexico - Guay6, Core 4569-2, 0-3 cm | ecosystem: Environmental > Aquatic > Marine > Hydrothermal vents >... | reverse complement strand
GTATCAGAAGACATCACCTTTGCACCGCTGGCTTTTCCGGACAAATAAGATCCATGCCAGGGTCCAAATTGCTCAGGCCTGTCAAACATCCTTGCCACCTGTATATTATAGGCTCTGGAGGCTTCAATGGCGATGGCCATGTCTGCAAGCATGCCGGCATGCATTGAGTGCTCCCTGACCGGTTTGTTCCCGGCAATTCTTGTTCTTGTGTATTCCAACGCAATTTCAAAACCTGCCTGGGCAGCACCAAGAGCCATCGGGGCACTGAGAAACCTTGCTGCAGCAAGGGCATCCCGCCAGAGTTCAGCATCTCTCCCCGGACCTGCAGCCCGGTATTTCTTTGGTACCCTTACGTTTTCATATTTGATCCATCCATTAAAATCTGTAAAAATCATCCCCATTTTATGGATATTGGGACCCGTAGAAAGGCCTTCTACATCACGCGGATGATAAAGCAGGCAGATCCCTTCATCTCCCAGGCTGGGATCGGTCGTGCAGACGGTCATAAAATACTCAGCTTCACCCGATCCGCTCGGCCATAATTTCAGACCATTGATTACATAATCGTCCCCGTCAAGTATGGCAGTCGTTCTTATTGTCTTACCTTTCATACTTTCATCAAGGATATTGCAGCCGCCCTGGGGTTCGGTCATCGACAGGCATGCATGGTGCATGTCAGGCCCTGTGAAAATAGCCCCATAGTCCTTCAATACATCCATGTTAGATGCCTTTGTGGCGGCAAGAAAAGCCCATCCGGGCACCAATGTATCCATTAACAGGCCACAGTCACCGCGGGATAATTCCTCTATGCTCGGATAGAGAAACTCCATAATCCAGGGCATGCCCACGCCATCAATTTCCGGTGGGAAAAGCCCCCTGACCTGGCTTAAATCTACTAATTCCTGGTGAAGTTCATCCTTTGTCTTTCTTCCCAGTTCTGCATCCCTGTGAAAGCCTCCTTCCAAATCCAGCCGCCGGGGCCATACCTTCTCCTCCATAACGTCACGGAGCACGGCAGCCTGCATCAGTGATCCCTCGGGAATACCCAGGTATTTTTCCTTAAGTAAATCTAATTCCATGTTGTACTCTCCTTCTCTTAAATTACATTAATAAGCTTCCCAGCAGGGCGCACAGTGGCACTGCCTTTTTTCCCAGCAATCCAAATGCCCCCTCAAAAAAAAGCTTTTCAGTAAAAAGCATTGTTTGTCGAAACTCTCCCCTCATTAATGCGAGAATCGTCTGTGTATCCGCAAACCACCTGCAATCCTGCTCTCTGAAGCTAGTCATACCCACATCACCGGAAAACTTCCCGTCAGATACCACAAAATGCAGCTTTAAGGGTGTGTCAAACGTCTCAAAATTGACAACAAATTTTTTCCTGGGCAAGTCCCTGACAACCTCATCGAGGTAGGATGCAACACCCTCCGATCTTTTTGACACACCCTCCCATACAATTTTGGTGAGCCTGTCAAATAGTTCCGGGGAATCAACCCCTATCCTTACCAAATCGCTTTCTTCAAGCTTCAGGAATATCTGGAGCAATACGCCGGGATATTCATTCATCGATTCTTCAACACCATTGTTTTCTATCTCACCCAGAAGGGCGGGCAATTTGGCTTCGACATCTTTCGGTTCCAAATTGATAATTCTATCGATCAAATCTTCTGGCATTTTTGTTTTCTCCTTTCACACTTCAACATCAAGAAAATCAAGCCTTCGTCACTTTGCAGGCAATGGCTCTTTGCTGAATATTCCCCACAAGCGGCTCGTAAGGTCCATGCTCCATAGACAACAGGGCATTTATATTTGAATCAAAGGCGCCGTGCTCTGGAGCCGGTTTCTCAGGGAACCACCACCCATGGGCTGCTCCAACTGTCTCCGGGTGCATCGTATCAACCAGTTTGACCCTGAACGATATGTGTTTGTCTTTATACTTTTGCTCTGCTATTTGAAGCTTAACCCAATCGCCGTCACTGATTCCCAGTTTGCCCGCCGGATCCGGATGCATCTCCAGAATAGGATCGGGGTGCATTTTTCGTTGTCTCTCTATCTGCCTTCCTTCAGTGTGCTGAAAGCCTGCCAGCCTGACCTGCATATAAATAAAGGGGTATTCCTTGAAAATCTCAGGACTGCTTACCGGACTCTCAGGATTTTCCCGGAAGGTCGGGAGAGGTTCGGTTCCGATGACGTCAAGGATCTCAGAATAAAATTCAAATTTTCCACTAGGGGTTCCAAAGCCGGGGACACTTTTTTCATATCTCCTATAGCTCCGCGGAAAGTCTATTTTGTGATCCGGCATATTACACATTTCATCAAATGTCTTTCCCAGGTATTTCAGCCGCCAATCAAGCCAGTCTTCAACATCTTTCCAGAAAACTTCACCGCGACCCATCTTTTTACCGACCTCGATGACCATTTTCCTGTCATCCCAGCACTCGCCTTGGGGCTCTATTATTTTTCTGTGTGCAATTGCATAATCATAAGGCTCTTGAAAGGTGCCAACAATATTGTCTATCTCCGCATACGAGCAAGCGGGAAGGACATAGTCAGCAACCTCGGCTGTAGGCGTCATAAAATAATCGGAAACAACCACAAGCTTGAGCTTCTTCAAACCCTCAAAAACCATCCGGCTATCCTGGTCGGATACAACCAAATTATTTGCAACAATCCAGGCCGCCCTGGTGCGCCCGTCATGCATACCCCTTATACAGGTGGGCATGTCACACATACTGATCATGTGCATCATTGGATATTTCCCAAAACCAAAAAACTTGTTTTCTTTATTGGGCGAGGCTCTCAGACTCATACGGGTAGTATATGAATGGTAAAAATACTTGGCATTAAAGGTCCTCAAATACGGTATATTTCCACCCGGGACATCAACATTGCCGCATAGGCCGATCAGGCAGGCCATGGTCCGGGCATTCTGGGACGAATTTATCTGCTGGGCAGCAGCACCGGTTCGTGCATACAGGGTGGCTGGAGGCGTTTTTGCATAAAGCCTGGCTGCTGCAATAATATCTGCCTCGGACAGATCCGTAATTGGAGCAGCCCACGCAGGTGTGAATTCCTGAACATGTGCCTTTAATCTCTCAAAACCCACTGTCCAGTTTTTTACAAAATCTTTATCATAAAGCTCTTCATTGATAATCACATTGATCATCCCTAACCCTAAAGCCGTATCTGTTCCAGGCTTGATTTTCAGCCATAGATTGGCTTTCTTCGCCATGGGTATCGCCCTGGGATCGACAACAATCAGCTTGGTACCGCCACGAACCGCTTCCCTGATATCACGTGCCTGAGCCGGGCAGGTTAAATCCACGTTAGCGCCCCAGAGCATTATCAGTTTTGATTTGCTGTACTCAGCACAGTATTCATAGGCGAGGGTTTCACCGGCTGTCCCAAAATCAGCGGTAGCCTGAGGGATGATACAGGTGTAACGTCCCCAATGGGTCTGGGGAGTATCGAAAAATTTCTTTCCAATTTCACACGCCTGGTTTCCTATCTGTTTTTGTCCGGAACCTGTTGAGAGATAAATAGTTTCAGAACCGTATTTATCTGTTACCTCATTCATTTTGGCAGCGATTTCTTCTATGGCCTGCTCCCATGAGATACGCTCCCATTTTCCTGATCCTTTTTCACCCACCCGCTTTTGCGGATAAAGCACCCTGTCGGGATGATACACAAGATCGGGAATTGTTCTTCCTTTTATACAGGTCGCACCTTCAATGCCCACCAATTTACCATCACTGACTTGCCCCGTCAGATGGCACTTCTGATGGCACCTCAAACACAGAAATTTACCATCCGGGCTAATCTTACTTTCCATAATTTCTTATTCCTCCTTGCGTACAGTTAAGAACTTGCGCCCTATCATCTCACCTATCCTCAACGACTCAAGATCTACAAAAATCCAATTTTTTATTAAACTTGCAACTCGCATGCCAAGCGAACTATTTTTATAACTTATTGATATTTTTATAATTTTTGAATGCAGCTTTTGCCTTGAAGCAGGCATCTGACTCCATAGAGTCACTGTGGAGTCCGTATTCAGACGCTTTTCTTGACATGCATTTCATGACCATGGTATTTAGTACTGATCGCCCCAAGGGGGTGGGGAATTGAACCCTGAGTATATTAAACCTGAACTGAGCGATTTTTATCTCGACCTGCACCAATTTCTTGCGGATCAAGGGTTCGCAAAAAGCCTGGACAAATCCACTGGTATGCCTGCGTTTTTTGCGAACCCTCCTCCATCAAGATCTCGGCACATCTCTTCGGGAAAAATTGCTCAGTTCAGGTAAAACCAAAATGGAAATTTGAGATAGTGGCCATGGAACAAAAGATGCCTGAATTATCTGCAGCGCAATTGGAATTTTTAGCAGGGATACACGCTCTGGGGAAAACGATTACCATTAAAACGGCAAAAGCATTGCCCCCACTCGATTCCGGCGAATTGCTGGACCTGATTGACCGCTTCCCGGAACTAAATCCTAAAGAACGAAATGGGAACAAAGAACTTGGTTTACCGCCTGATTTGCCCGCAAGCCTGGTCCGAAAATTTGAAAAAATTCGCACTTCTGCGTGGGTATCCATGATACTGGATAAGCTCGATGATTTGAATTGCATTGACCAGATACCCTCGGGAACACACGCAACCCTTTTAGCTGAATGTGATAGAGCCCAAGAAGCCGCTCAAATTAACAGCAGTCTTGCTCAGGCAGCGTTGGAGAATCATTCCCATATTGAAGCCCTTAGATATTCCCGCCGGGCTCTTATCCAACTGGGTTCTAATCTTAGAAGTCGTGGAAACGATTCTTTGTTTATTTCCGCAGCCTTGGAATTATCCAACCTCGCGGTTTCTTTGGGAAAATATCTCAATGAAATCCCACAAATATTGAAAAAGGCAAAAGTAATATCGAATCGTTTAGGTGACAAACGTTCTACGGCGCTCCTTGAACTGCATATGGGCCGAGTCTTCTTTTTTTCCAACAACCTTTCGAAGGCATTGGAATTTTTTGCCTTAGGGGAGATGGCTGTAAAAAACCTGGGCGACGATGATATTCTTGAGCAGGCAAGCCAATTTCTTGCCCTTTACTACCATATGCAAGGCAATTTCGGGAAAGCTATGGAGTATTTCGAACTTGCTTTGATTCGTCTTGGATCGCAAAAGGTAAACGCTTTGGCGGATCCTTCCAGTGTCATATATATGGGATTGACTTCGGCCTACCTGGGCCAATTTCACCGATCCATCGGTTTACTCGACTTCAATTGGCGCCTCACAAAAGGTCACAACCCTGTCTCACCCATCATCAGGGCGATTCTGGGCACTGTGTTGGTGGTGAGCGGAAATAGGGAGAACGGCTCTTTTCATCTCCAGATGGCCCAGAAGGAAGCATTGTCTGACCGTAACTTTCTGGGGGAATATTTTGCCGTTGGCGGGCTTGCGCATTACCACCTCATTGAAAACCGCCCCAATGAAAGCCATGATATGCTGACACAGCTCCAGCCAAAAGCGATAAAGCATGGAATGCTGGGACGGTTCTGGTCCCCTTGGACTCTTGAGATGCTTTTTGAATTGGAAAAGCTCGGTTACCCGCCAATTCCCGGATATGAATTCGAAAATCTCCTGGATGTAATCATGCATACTCCCAATGCACATCTCCGCGGTCTGGCCATAAGGCTTAATGCCGAGAAGCGGTTGCACGAAGGGACAGACAGGGAGGTAATTGAGAAAGATCTCCTGGCCAGTGAAACATTACTCAACTCCACAGGTGACCCGTTTCAAGTAGCAAAGACAAGGATAGCACTTGCCACCCTGAAGCTCAATCAGGGCAATCAAAAAGAAGCCCTTGTTTTTGCGCAAAAAGCCCGGCAGGGGTTGTCCGGCTCCTTGGATAGATTCTTTCCGGATGGACTCAGGTTTTTATTGGATGATCACCAGGCCGACATGGAGGATGTAGACCACCTGTCTATACTCACAGGTCTTTTTTATGAAATGGCTAAACAATTACTCGTCCGGCCAAGCCTGAAATATGCCATGCATTTATTGGTATCAACAATGAACCGGTTTCTTGGGGCCGAACGCAGCGCTCTCTTTTGGTCTGCTGAAGGAAAATCCACACGCCTCGAATTGAGAGCATCTCTCAATCTGAGCAAAAATGAACTTTCCGGAGAGAGCTTTCACTCCAAGATGAAGTTGATTTTAAAATCCTTTCGTGAGGGTAAGCCAATTATTTTCCGAACCCACCATGCCCTCCTCTGCCTCCCGATAAAAGTAGAGGACTTAGGCACCGGCGTACTCTATTGTGATAATATCTATTTCCCTCACTGCTTTGATTTCTTGAGCGGGCCGGTGCTGGAAAGCATTATGACAGAAATATCAAAGCACCTATCCTGGCAGAGACACTATTTCCAATCGCTGAGACAGAAAGAAAAAGGGCGGGTGAAAGATTTAGACAATAAGTCGGAGCAGATCGGACAAGATATCAAGTTCACAAGCCCGGTTATGCGAAAGCTTTTAAAACAGGCAGACCGGATTGCCACATCAGAAGCTACCGTGTATATTCAGGGAGAGACCGGGGTTGGTAAAGAACTTTTAGCAAAAAGGATCCACGAAATGAGTCGTCGTCGTGAGGGCCCCTTTGTTACAATAGATCCGTCAACAATTCCGGAAAACCTTTTGGAAAGTGAACTGTTTGGCTATGAGAAAGGGGCTTTCACCGGCGCAAATCATCAAAAAATCGGCCGCATGGAGGCGGCACACCAAGGGACCCTTTTTATTGATGAAATAGGCGAGATTCCCCAAGCACTTCAGGTTAAATTCCTTCGTGTGCTGGATGATCAAAAATTTCCAAGAATTGGGGGAAAGGCTCAAATTAGCGTAGATTTTCGTTTATTGGTTGCGACCAATCGTGACCTGGCCTGGGAGGTAGACAACGGCAAATTCCGCAATGATCTTTACTACCGCATAAATGTCATGCCATTGAAGTTGCCTCCTTTGCGGGATCGAGTTGAAGATATCGTCATGCTTGCAGAGTATTTTCTCAAGTATTATTGTAAAAAAAACATGACCCGTCGGATCGAGTTAACCACTGACGATAACGCCAAGCTCAGCACTTATGCCTGGCCGGGTAATGTTCGGGAATTAAAAAACGTGATGGAACGAACCGCCTTGTTAGGCTCCTCCGAGCACTGGGAGTTCTTATCTCAATGCAAACCAAAATTCACCTTTGATGATATATTTTCCGATGATGTCACTCTTGATGAATTGCAGCGTCGGTATATCCAGTACACGCTGGATAAAACCGGAGGTAAAATGGGCGGGTCAAAAGGAGCTGCCGAGTTGTTAGGTATGAAACGAACGTCTCTTTACACTCGGATGAAAAAACTGGGCCTTTCCCCGAAACAGTGGCGCATATAACCGTAATGCGGGCCGTAGTCAACTCGCTCTATCTATGGTGAGACCAGAAGAAAAGGGGGCTTCCGGCTGTTTACAGTTGCTCTTTTTCTTATGCGGTTATCTATAAAGCCTTTTTAGGCGTTCAATATCTTCTTTGCACTTTCATCATTGGCATCGCACATATGGGCGATACCGGTTTCTTTGGCAGTCTCCCGGTTCCCTGAAAAAATCTCTCCTCGGGAAATATTCCTGACGTCGAACTTGCGGGCACCGGCCAATAGCTGCTGCAGCCCGCCATAAAGTTTATCCACCATGCTAACCATGGCAATGGCACCATAGGGGATATGAGCCATTTCATCTTTTCCGAGTTTCTTTGCAACATCATGGTAGCATGAAAAAATTTCCGTAGCTGCATTTCCCACCCGCAGAACGCTCTTGGGAAGTTCTGCCCAGTGGCCATTGAGATCCCCTCTTTTCTCAGGGAACAGGGCACCTTCGATGTTTGCTCCTACAAATCCCGGTATCATGAGCGCCCGCCCCATGCAGATCAATTTGGTGAATGGTGCCCCCAATGCGAGACCTTTGAAAATACTATCTTCCTGGGCAAACCCGCCGGCAAACGACATGTCCACCACCCGGTGGCCCTTGGCCGCCAGTATATTGGCGTATTCATAGGCTTTGGAATGCAGGTTTATGGAAGGAACACCCCAGCTTTGCATCATGTTCCAGGGACTCATGCCGGTACCGCCGCCGGATCCGTCGATGGTCAGAAGATCCAGCTTGGCATCGGTTGCAAACTTGATGGCCATGGCCAGTTCTTCCATGCCGTAGGAACCGGTTTTGAGGGATATCCGATTAAAACCAAGGCTTCGAAGATAAACAACCGAACTCATGAAGTCTTCGCGGACCTGCTCCACAGTAGAAAGATCCGTGCCCCCCAACCGGCTGTGTCTGGCAAACGATTTGACGGAGCGAGTTTCAAAGGCCCGCTGGACCTCCGGAAGTGAGGGATCCGGATCCACGACATAGCCTCTGTCCTGCAGAAACTTGGCATATTCAAGACTCGTAACCTGAATCTCACCACCGATATCCTTGGCCCCCTGTCCCCATTTCAACTCGATGATACACTTGTCTCCATATTTATCGGCGACAAATTCCGCCACCCCATTACGGGTATCCTCCACGTTCAGCTGGACAAAAAGTCCACCATACCCATCATAATACCTGAAGTAGCTGTCAATACGCCGTTCCAGTTCCGGTGCCTTTTTGATTTTGCCTTTTCTTTCCGGTGAAGGATCAATTTCCGATTCCAGGTCGACACCCACAACGTTCTCCCCGATTACAACAGGTATCCCGGCCAGTGCCGCGCCAACTGCAAAAGATTCCCAGTACTTTGCCGCCACAAAGGTGGAGCCAAGGGCTCCGGTCATGAGCGGTATGCGCGCCTTGGTCTTGATCTCGTTGCCAAATTCCGTTTCGAGTTTCACGTTGGGAAAGATGCAATCATCAGGATCACTGGTCAGTCGACTGTTCAGGCCATGAGACCCATACGCATACCCCTGAATACGGAGAGAATTATAGGAGACACCCACATGAGTCGTATTGTTGGCCCCGGCCGTCACGATGCCATAACTGCGGGGATAGAGGAGTTTCCTGCCCACAAGACTCGATAGCCATACTTCACACTTGCCCTGGCAGTCAGCCCTGCACAAGGTACATAACCCTGATTCCGTCGGGTTCCCTCTGTTAGTCGTTCCCAATACATCGTTCGATTTCACAAATCTCATGACTCTCTCCTTGGTCTAATGTTCTTGCCGTTTTACCGCGTTTTCTACCGTAAATCCCACTGAAGCCCCGTCAACCACAGCAGGGTATTTTAGACCTAAGCTGAGCTCAACTTAGGTCAGGGGCTCTCCTGAGAACAAAAAAAGGCGCCGACCTGTGTAGTCACAGGACCAGACGCCTTTGTCTATTTCATATAACTCCCGACTATACACCGTTGTATAGCGGGTTCTGATTGGTTTTAGTACATTCGCTGTAGTATTTAGTCTGATTAATGATAATTGTCAAACAAATTATCGTTACATCCGGGCCGGCAAGTTAGCTGGACCCCATAGTTATCTGTTACAAATGGAGTGTTTTCCCCGAGCGTCATAGGTTCACATCCGCATATCTGACATAACCATTCCGCTTTTCCTTGGCCACGTACATAGCCTGATCCGCCTTCCTGACCAAGCTGTCCATTTCTACAGCATCGGTGGGAAAAACACTGATTCCGACACTCGAGGAGATGTAATCGACCATATTCCCTTTGAGATTATATGGCTCGGAGAGATTCTTGACAATCTTTTCTGCAATGGCTGCCGGATGAAAATTATTCGGGTTGTCCACCAAGACAACAAATTCATCGCCACCGATTCGTGATATAAAATCGGTTTTACGCAGCGTGTTCTGCAACCGGTCCCTGATCTCCAGTAAAAGCACATCACCCATCTCATGCCCCAGAGTGTCGTTGACTTTTTTAAATTTGTCGATATCGACATAGATCAAACCCAGTTCAGTACCATACCGTTTGGCGTGATAAAGAGCGTCGCTTAACTGCTCATAAAACGCCTTCCTGTTTTTCAATCCCGTCAGTGCATCATGGTATGCCAGATAGATCAGGTTCTCTTCGTATTCTTTCTGCCGATCCACATCTCTGACAATACTGCGCAACCCTGTTTTGTTTCCCTGGGCGTCCTTGATGACTGTAGGCGTAAGGCCCACAAATTTCCAGGTGTCATCCTTTCGTCTAATCAAACAGGTTAATTCCGGTTGCGGCACGTCGGTTTCATAGATATCTGCAAAATGTTTGAATACCTTTTCGACATCCTTCTCATCCAGCATAACCGCTGCGTTCATACCGGTCAATTCTTCCCTCGAATACCCTGCAATGTCGTGCATGCGGTCGTTGAAAAAAGTGATATTCCCATCCGAGCCTACCTCACAATACCCTTGATCGATGTTTTCGATAATTGACCGGTAGCGGTTCTCACTGTCACGCAGTGCCTGATCGGCTACATTCCGAGCCTTTATCATCTGGTTGACGGACTTGGCCATGTTGACGAACTCTGAATAACTGAGAGCCTTTGCATCCACTAGAACAGCAGTGGAGGTCGATGTATTGAAAAACTCGACAAATTGATGGAAGTTGCCCCGGATTTTGCGCATCATCACCCGGTATACCAGGTACTGGAGAAGAAACATGGCGGAAAGGAGCAATGAAATGGTCGAAACCTCCTTCATGACCTTGTTTCTGAAAATCAACTGCTTGTTGAATATGACCCTTTCGATATCGCCAAACCAGAAACCTGCGCCAACATACCATCCCAACTCGGGTACACTTTTGGCAAAAGACCGTTTCAGCTCCACTTCCCGTGTGCTGGGATTGAACCACGAATAATCGGCCCACCCACCCCCGGGTTTCTCGATGGCTTTCAAAAAGAGCTGGTGTGAATTAATGCCGTCGAGGTCTGTCAGGAGAGAAATATCCTTGCCGATGAGATCGGGACGACTGAAGCTCATCAGCTGGATACCTTCGTGTGTTCGCACGAACAGGAATCCAGGTAACCGGCCCTTGTTATGAAACCGAATCCTGGATATCCAGCTTAGCATCTCCGACTCCTGGTCATCGCCGGGAGTCCGATGCTGTTTGCGCGTCCACCGAATATAGTCGATGGCCTTCTCCACCTCGTGCTTGAAAATCTCTTCCTGCTCCTGGATATAGGCTTTTTTAATCACCTCGCGGTCCTGACGGAAAAAATAATACTCGCCCAAAACAACGATACCACCCAGGAGGACCAAAGGAAGACTGATCATTAACAACATGTTCACCATGATCACGTCGACCAGACTTTTCTTCTTTTCCTTCATTGCATATTATTCCGATATTGTCTCAGTGATACTTTTTGCGCAAGCCCTTAAGGAACAAGCCGCCCAGCGTGAACCGCAGTTTTCCTATCCCGACTAAGTGTTCATATACCAAATACGGTCATTCGACAATGGCATATTTTGTACGGCTTGCGTAGACACCCAAAATAGCTTATAAACAAATAGTATAATTTTATCAAATTTGAATGGAGGCGTACCTGTGAAACGCGATTTTCTACACATCACTGACTTGACCACCGACGAAATTCATCATGTGCTGAGTCTGGCAACAGAAGTCAAGGCCGGAATACGGGCAGACAAAGATTATAAACCCTTCAAAGGGCTGAGCATGGCGATGATCTTTGCAAAACCCTCTGCCAGAACACGCCTGTCTTTTGAAACAGGATTCTATCTCCTGGGGGGCCACGCCATCTACCTGGGGCCATCGGACATCGACATCGGGAAACGGGAAGCCGTTAAGGACATCGCCCGGGTTGTCAGCCGATACAACCATATAATCATGGCGCGGCTCTTCTCACATACCCACATCACAGAAATGGCAGAATACGCTGATGTGCCGGTAATCAACGGCCTGACCGACTATAATCATCCTTGCCAGGTCATGGCTGACATCTTCACCATACAAGAACATCGCGGGAATCTGAATGACTTGAAAGTTGTCTATCTCGGCGATGGGAACAACGTGGTGAATTCCTGGCTGCGTCTGGCCATGAGGCTCCCCTTCCACTTTGTCTGTGCCTGTCCGGAACATTACGAGCCGGATGCTGAAACGGTTCGGGCGGCCGTTGCAGAAGGTATATCTAAAATCGAAATTGTTCATGACCCCAAAACAGCTGTAAAAGATGCCGACGTGGTGTATACAGATGTCTGGGCTTCCATGGGTCAGAAACACGAAGCGAAAGAACGGGAGAAACATTTTCAGGAATATCAGGTGAACGATGTCCTGATGGCGTCAACAGGCAGAGAAACGCTCTTTCTGCACTGCCTGCCGGCAGAAAGGGGCAGGGAGGTTACAGATTCGGTCATTGAATCGCCGGCATCGGTGGTATTTGACGAGGCTGAAAACAGAATGCACGTCCAGAATGCAATTTTATTAGCTATCACCGGCCAGGGATAGCAGACAATATAGGATACCTGGTCCTTTGGGTCAGGTCTGAGGCGATTGGCTGTGCCAAAGAAAGCCACTATTTTAAATCCAAAGCACGAATGTCGAAATTCTAAACAATACCGAATGATCAAAATACAAATGATCAAAACAAGGCTCTGAAGGTATAAGAAAAAGGCATGTGTTTGGGGTATTTGAGCATTCGATATTTGGATTTGTTTTGTATTTCGATATTCGTATTTAGAATTTTTCACATGGGATGTAAAATCTAAAGCTCTTATAGGGCATAAGCCGTGCGGGGCTCTATAGACCCGAGTATCTACGAAATGAGTTTCTTGATGCGCTCCAACAATGGTTTCCTCACGCGTACTTTAAGGAACAAATCGCCCGGCAATCCACCGCCCTTTCCGTTCTCGCCCATGCCCGCCAGTCGAATCTTCTGGCCGTCTCGCACCCCCGGGGGTATGGTAACGACAAGCTTCTTGGACCGTTTACGATGATAATACGCATATGGGCCGCCCTTTTGCGCGTAATCCGTATCGATATGGATCACCTCGAAAAAATCCCGTCCCCTTTCCGGCAAAGTTGAGTCGGATATTTTTTCAAAAGCCCGCTGCGCCAATCTGATAAGAGGGCTTTTTGCAAACGGGAGCCGTCCTTTGCCATGGGAACGCCCCCCCATGGAACCGGAAAAAACAAAGCCCCTCATGAAAAAACCGGGTCTTTTGATTTCAAAGGTCCGATAACCTTTCCCATAAAATTCCCTGAAAATGTCATGGTATCCTCGAAAACCAAAGGACTTTGCCATCTCTTCCAGAATGACGTGAATATCCGATCCACTGAAAACATCCTGTTCGGTATAGTTTTGACGGAATCGATTACGGGCAGATGATCCAAACTGTTGTCGCAGCATGTCGTACTCACGACGTTTCTGCATATCGGAAAGAACCGCGTAAGCCTCATTGATCTGCTTCATCTTCTCAGCTGCTTCAGGCGTTTCTCTGTTGCGGTCTGGATGGTATTTGAAGGCAAGGTCCCGGTATGCCTGCTTGATTTTCTCCGGCTTCGTATCCGTCGAAATCCCCAGAATTTGATAATAGTCTGTCATAGCGTTCAGGTATTTAGACATAATGATTGCCACTCACAACATGAGCAGCCTGTAACCCGCAAAAAATTATCATGGGCTCCGACGAGCATTTTTTAGGGCCCATTCTCTCCCATGATAATT
>Ga0164315_10002693_pt1 | contig 13671 bp, 8 predicted proteins | sample GuaBasSedimGuay6_FD_113737 | JGI IMG/M metagenome (GOLD analysis project Ga0164315, IMG submission 113737) | Subseafloor sediment microbial communities from Guaymas Basin, Gulf of California, Mexico - Guay6, Core 4569-2, 0-3 cm | ecosystem: Environmental > Aquatic > Marine > Hydrothermal vents >... | reverse complement strand
TACGCAAGCGGAGGATTGGATGTAACTACCTGTTATGGAGTTCATTTTAACCCTTTTAATAAAGAACATTTTTTTATCTGCTATACCGATATGGGATTGTTTCATACTTTTAATGGTGGCGAAAGCTGGTTCCATTCACTTGCTGGAATACCCAGACCATGGCAAAATACCTGTTATGATCTCACATTTGATCCCGAAGTAAAAGGCAGGGTCTGGTCGGTATGGGCCAATGCCCATGACCTGCCACGGACCAAAATGTTTGGTGACAGGGGATTTGATCATTATCAGGGTGGTGTTGCTCTATCTGAAAATGATGGTCTCAATTGGCAGAAAAGCAACAACGGATTGCCCGAAAATTCCGTTTGTACGAATATTCTGCTGGATGCCAGTACTCCGATTCACTCCAGGACACTTTATGTCAGCGTTTTTGATAAGGGGATATACAAATCCGTGGATGGAGGCAATAGCTGGAATGAGTCAAACAGTGGATTGGGTGATAACCTGTTTGCCTGGCAGGTACAACAGAATTCCAATGGGCGTCTGTTTTTGCTTTGTGCACGTGGGAAACGAAAGGAAGAAGCTGTGGATGGAGTTATCTATTACAGTGATAACCAGGCAGAATTGTGGCAGCAACTGGAACTTCCGGAGGGAGTAAACGGACCCCATGACTTGCAAATTGATCCGGAAAATTCTGAAATTATGTATGTGAGTTGCTGGCCCCGTAAGGATGAGGGTAGAGATCTCTTTGGAGGTGTTATCAAAACCGAAGATGGGGGAATGAGCTGGAGACAGGTATTTGACGAGAGGGTTCGCGTCAATTCGGCTGGGATCGATAAGCAAAGGCCAGAAACCATATTTATCAATACTTTTCAGAATGCCGCATACAGAAGTGATGACTCGGGCAATTCGTGGAACAGGTTGGAGGGTTACCGGTTTAAATGGGGTCAAAAAGCCATTCCTGATGTCAATCATCCCGGGATGCTTTTTCTGACCACTTATGGTGGAAGTGTTTACTATGGACCGGCTGAAGGAGTCTCAGGTCTATTTGAAGGTATTGAGAATATGCCGGAGGGTTGGTGGTAATTCATTAAATTTATTCCATGCTTAGTAAGATTAAAAAATTCTTTAAATCAGTTGGTCCGGGTTTTATTATCGCTTCGGTTGTATTGGGTCCGGGCAGTATTACTGTTGCATCTAGAATAGGCTCAGAATATGGCTATGCTTTCCTCTGGGTGATTGTGTTGGCAACGATATTTATGATTACCTACACTTCCATGGGAGCACGCTTTGGTGTCATGAACAGCAAATCAATTCTGCAGTCCATTGCAGAGAATTATGGCAGGTGGTTTGCCATAGCCATCGGCATCTCTGCATTTCTCTCTACTTCGAGCTTTCAGTTTGGCAATAACCTGGGCATCGGCATCGGCATGGAGGGAATCACTGGAATTAATGAACGTGTCTGGCCCATCATCTTTACACCAATGGGAATTATACTTGTTTTCTGGGCTAAAAATCTTTATAAGGTTTTGGAGCGCCTGATGAAGATGATGGTGATGATAATAATCCTGGCTTTTTTTATCAATCTTATTATGACCAAACCTGAGATTGCTCCGCTTGCAAAAGGTTTTATTCCTTCGAAATTATCTCCTGACAGTCTAAATGTTGTGGCTGCATTGATGGCCACCTCATTTGCTCTGGCAGCTGCATTGTACCAGTCCTATCTGGCACAGGATAAGGGCTGGAAAAAGGAGAATCTGAAAAGCAGTCTTAGAGACACCTACATAGGAATCTTACTCCTTGCTTTAATATCGGCTACAGTCTTAATCACTTCAGCAGCAGCGTTGCATCCCAGGGGAATCCTGGTCACTTCGGCAGCCGATATGGCCATGCAAATGGAGGCTTTGTTCGGGGGCTATGCTAAGGTAATCTTCAGTGTAGGTCTTTGTGCGGCTGCATTCTCATCCATGATGGTAAACTCGGTTATCGGGGGCGGTCTGCTTGCAGATGGGCTCGGTCTGGGTCGGTCGATGAATGACCGGACGACCAAACTATTTATCATTGCCATACTGCTCATAGGCATGCTTGTGGCCGTTTTCTTCAGGGGCAATGTGATCTATGCGCTGATTATGGCCCAGGCATCCTCCATGCTGGCGGTTCCACTTATTGCTGTAGGCTTGTTCCTGATACTGAACAATAAAAAAGTGATGGGACAACATAGAAACAATCTGTTGCAAAATATAATCGCTGTGACAGGGTTTATTGTGATCAGCCTGATGGTCTATTTTATGTATCAGAATATGGTCACTTATATCAGAACTACCTGAATGCTTTAATATGGCTCATATGGATGTAATACCGCTAACAAAGAAGTTACTCTCCTTCAATACCATAAATCCTCCCGGTAGTGAGGCTGAGATAGCTCAATTTGTTGGGAAGCTTCTAACAGACAATGGATTTGAGGTGAGCCTTCCGGTGTATGATAAAAACAGACTGCATCTGGTGGCAGAAAAGGGAGTTTCCGGATCCACACCGCCTCTGGTGCTTTCCGGCCATTTTGATACGGTTCCCCTGGGGGAGAAATCATGGACAAGAGATCCCTTTACTGGTAAGATTGAAGGAGATAGAATCTATGGTCGCGGTTCCAGTGATATGAAAAGTGGTGTGGCTGCCATGACAGTAGCTGCCATTGAAGCCACTGCTGCGTCGTCACCTGAGGCAGGTGTCAGGCTTATTTTTTCAGCCGGGGAAGAACTGGGTTGCCAGGGTATAGAGCAGCTTGTCAAAACCTATAAAAAGTTGGGGGAGGCAAAGGCGATAATTATCGGTGAACCCACTGCAAATATTCCTGCCATAGGACACAAGGGAGCCCTCTATATAAATGCTGAGACAAAAGGAAAAACAGCGCACTCATCCATGCCTGAGCTGGGAGAAAATGCCATATATAAAGCGGCAAAATGTATTACCCGGATTGAAGAATTCCGTTTTGAGGTGAACAGAGATATGCTCCTGGGATATCCATCCATTAATGTGGGGAAGATGCAGGGTGGCATGAATATAAATTCTGTGCCAGACCACGCAGAGTTTACCATTGATATCCGCTCAACCACCATGATCGACCATAAAACGGTTCTTCACAGACTCATTCAGGAGTTGGGAGAAGAAGTGGCCATAGAAACACTCGTAGATCTGAATCCGGTCAGCACCCGGGAGACTGATCCTTTTGTGCAATTGGTTTATGATATTTGTGTTGTGGACAGGCAAAGTGATACCTGGCCAAAATCACTGCCATATGTCACTGATGGTTCCATATTACAATCCTTTTACGGCGGAGTACCTACCATCATACTTGGGCCGGGGGAACCCGGAATGGCCCATAAGACTGATGAGTTTTGTTCAGTGAAAAGGATAAAGCAATCCGTAGCAATCTATAAAAACATTATATTAAACAGGAGGAAATAAGAATGAAAGAGTATCCGGATAAAATCGACAACAAAGCCCAGTTGGAAGATCTGTTATCATTGCCAACAACGGAAACTATTAAGATGTTTTCTGAAGTTGAAGGGGACATTATGTTCCTGGGAATAGGGGGTAAGATAGGTCCTACGCTAGCACGAATGGCCAAAAGAGCATGTGATAAAGCAGGTGTTAAGAAACGTATAATTGGAGTATCTCTATTTGAATCGGATCAGCAACGCGAGAAGATCGAGGATATGGGAATTGAAACCATTCATGGAGATTTATTGGACATAGACTTTATAAATAGCCTGCCAAAAACCAAGAATGTTTTCTTCCTGGCAGGCATGAAGTTTGGTTCTGAAGAGAATATATCCCTGACCTGGGCTGTCAACTCCTACATGCCGGCGTTGATTGGCGACCATTTTAAAGGGTCAAATATTGTTGCATTCTCAACAGGTTGTGTCTATCCACTGGTGCCTGTTGAGTCGGGTGGATCACTGGAAACTGACCCGCCTGTACCGGTTGGAGAGTATGCGCAATCGTGTCTGGGAAGAGAAAGAATGTTTGAATATGGAAGCAAGCAACACCAGACAAAAGTATGCCTTATCCGCCTTAATTATTCTGTTGAATTACGTTATGGCGTTTTAGTTGATATCGCTATGAAGGTAAAAAACCGGGAACCCATCGACCTCTCCATGGGATACTTTAATGTGATCTGGCAGGGTGATGTGAATGATGTGGTGCTCCGTTCCCTGGGAATATGTGACAGCCCTGCCAAAATCTTAAACATTACAGGAGAGGATATTTTAAGTGTTTATGAAGTGGCCACAGAATTCGGAAAATTATTTGGGGTAACGCCTGAATTTGTGAATGAGCCGGCTAAAACAGCTCTACTCAATAACTCTGAGCAGGCGTTTCAACTGTTTGGCCGTCCAAAGGTATCCACTACACAGATCATCAAATGGATCGCTAATTGGATCAGTGAAGAGAGGGAAACCCTGGGCAAACCCACCCATTATGAGGTGAGGGACGGAAAGTATTAAACAATCACCACCAAATGAATGGTACATATGAACCATAAGGAACTACCAGAAGAGATACTAAAAGCCCTGAATAGGGGTGTTGTGATCCCTGCATTGCCACTTGCACTTGATAAATACCGAAAGCTGGATGAGAAAAGGCAGCGGGCTCTTATGAGATATTACCTGGATGCAGGTGCCGGTGGAGTAGCTGTGGCGGTACACACCACCCAGTTTGAAATCCGGCTCCCGGAAATAAATTTATATGAACCGGTACTGAACATTGCCAGGGAAGAATTTGACCATTTTGTGGAACGAACCCATAAACCCATTATCAGGATCGCCGGAATCATCGGACAAACACAGCAGGCCACAAAGGAGGCCCGCCTTGCATTGGACCATGGCTATCATGCTGCGCTTTTGAGTCTGGCTGCCTTCCCGGATGCATCCAATCAGACCATATTGAAGCATTGCCGGACCCTGGCAGAGATAATCCCTGTGGTGGGGTTCTACCTGCAACCGGCAGTGGGAGGAAGGGTGCTGGATGTTAATTTTTGGAGGGAATTTGCACAGATCGAAAATGTCATAGCCATCAAAATGGCTCCTTTTAACCGCTACCAGACACTGGATGTGGTGCGTGGGGTCATTGAATCGGGACGTGCGAACGAAATTGCACTCTATACCGGAAATGATGATAATATACTGGTTGATCTGCTCACTGAATTTAGTCTTTCCGTGGGGGCAAAAGTGATTAAAAAGCAGATTGTTGGCGGATTGTTGGGCCACTGGGCCGTCTGGACCCGTTCGGCAGTCAGGTTACTCCAGGATATTCAGAACGGAAAGCTCCATGGGGATATCCAGCAGCAGCTATGCCTGGGGATGCAGATCACAGATAGTAATGCGGCATTTTTTGACGCAGCTAATAATTTTAAGGGATGTATTGTGGGACTTCATGAAGTGCTGCGACGCCAAGGTTTGCTGGAAGGTTTATGGACCCTGAATAAAGAAGAGATGCTGTTGCCCGGACAAAAAGAGGAGATTGACCGGGTGTATGAGGCTTATCCGGATCTGAATGATGATGCCTTTGTGGCTGAAAATCTGCAAAAGTGGCTCTCCTAAGAGATAGACCCATGACCAACACAAGAAGTTCGATTTTCCTTAGAAAGATGGTTCTATCCGACATGGATAGCCTTATGAAATTAAAAGATGCCGAAAGCTGGAACCAGCTTGAAAAAGACTGGGCAGTGCTTATCAATTACAAAGAGAGTGTCAATCTTGTTGCGGTCCTGGATGAACAGATCGTGGGAACGGTTACTGCTATCAACTATGCCAACACAGTGGCATGGATTGGCATGATGCTGGTTGACAGAGATTACCGGGGCAGAGGAATTAGCAAACTATTACTCCTTGATGCGATTGATAAACTGAAGAAGTGTAAATCCATCAAGCTGGATGCAACCCCTGCGGGAAGACCAGTCTATTTAAAAATGGGTTTTATTGATGAACATGTGCTTTACAGAATGACCCATCCGTCAGTTTCAGAAATATCCCTGAGTGATAACACTATTGAAACTGAGCAGATTAAACCTGATGATATTCAGAAAGTGGTCGATTTTGATAAGAAAGTATTTGGTGCAGACAGAACAGAACTGATCAGGAGTTTGTATAAAGGTGCTCCTGAACTAGTATGGATCATCAGAGAGAACAAAAATGTAACTGGATTTTGCCTGGGACGGCGGGGACAAAATTTTACGCAGATCGGTCCGGTATATGCCTCATCATCGAAGGGTGCAAAAGCGCTTATTCAATCGGCCGTCAACCAAATGATCGGTCAGGCGGTTGTTGTTGATATCCACGGGGATAAATCAGAAGTTGAGCGTTGGCTTGTCTCATGTGGTTTTACTTCACTGCGCCCCTTTGATAGAATGTATCTGAAAAACAACCCACACCCCGGCATCATTGCACATCAATACCTTATATGCGGCCCTGAGCTGGGTTAATTTTATTTTGCAGTTACCATCAGCTATTCTCCTGAGACTGGCTTCATCATTCAATTGTTCCTGAGAGAAGCCCGTTACAGTGATTCAAATAGGGATGTCAAGAGACTGATGTACTTTCATTCCGGCAGTCTGTAATCAGCATCAATATCCATAACCACAAGAACAAAATCAATTACGAAAGATTTCAATGTTCATGGCATGATCCCTTTGCAATCATCGGTGAGTCTATCTTCCGAATAGCAGAAAATCTTCAACATTATCTTTCATTATAATATGCGTCTTGCAGTCAGGATACGCATTAAGAAAAGTCTTTGAGAAACGGACGTTTCTCTTTTGCCATTTTATTTCGTAAGCGGAAAGCATGCTTTCCTCCTCCTCAATGAGATCTATCTCTTGCTGTTGAGTTGTTCTCCAGAAATACATCATTGTGTCATTACCTGAATGCCTTAAGAATTTCATCCTCTCACTAACCACAAAATTTTCCCATAAAGCGCCGGTATCAGTTCGGTTTTCAATAGGATTAAATGATCCGAGAATCGCATTTCTGATCCCATTATCACAGAAATATATTTTCTTGCCTTTTTTAATTTCGTTTCTAACATTACGGCTCAAGGCAGGCAAGCGAAAGACGATATATGCTTTCTCAAGAAGATCAATGTACTTTTCAACAGTTTCACCTTTAGCTTGAACCATATTGCCAATTTCATTGAATGATACTTCATTCCCAACCTGAAGAGCCAGTGCCCTTAAAATCTTATCCAGGAGAAAGGTCTTTTTAATCTTCCCCAACATTAAAATATCTTTATACAGATAGCTGCCGGCAATCAATTTCAGATGTTCTTTTGCCAGGGTTTCATTAGTAACTATTTCCGGATAATAGCCAAAAATCATTCTATGCTCCAACACTCTTTTTTCTTCAAGTAAACCGTGTTGAGCGACCAATTCTCCGAAGGATAGCGGATACAGCTTGAATTCATATTTTCTTCCTGTCAGGCTTTCTGCTGTTTTATCTGCTAACTCAAAAGCAGAAGAGCCTGTGGCCACTATCTGAATATCCTTCAGCTGGTCAGTAATTAGCTTAAGTGTAATTCCAATATCTTTAATTCCCTGGGCTTCATCAATAATAACAAGTTTATTATTGCCAAAATAGGCCTTAAGCTTTCGCGATGTCACATTTGACAATAACTCTTTTACATCCGGTTCATCTCCATTCAACACCATTGTTTGTTCGTTAATCTCTCCAGCAATTTTATTTATCAAGGTTGTCTTACCCACTTGTCTGGCACCAAAAATGAGTATAGTTTTGCCTTTGAACATTTTGTCCAGTATGGCCTTTTCTATAATTCTATCTATCATCATTATGAATAATCGACATGATATTTACAGAAATATTTCTTTCTAATAATAAAATAAATATAATAATAATATATCATAATAGCATTATATCATACTTTTATTCTGCCGTAAAGGAAATATATTATATTTTCATTACAATTGGTGAATTACTGGTCAACGCATCAGAGCATGCATTGATATATACAAATGAGGCCGATACAATTGGAAATAAGACGACCACTATTTTACCTGTTTTGAGAAACCATGTCATAATGAGAACATGTATGGAGAAGTGTTTACATAAAAATTGGTCCTATCTTCACTTCAAAAAGAGAAAATAATCAAATCCCAATAAAATGAACAAATATACACTGGTTTTCGCCCTGATGGTTCTTGTTTCCTGCAATACCACGAATAGCAAGAAATCACCTTTTACTTTTATTGAAAACGACCAGGGGGTTGAGCTGCATGAAAATGGACAGAAAATATATTTATATCAGAGAGCTCCTATCCTTTCCGGAGAGATCTATTATAAACATTATATCCATCCCCTCTATAATCTTTCCGGTGAGGTTATAACCAGGGCATATCCGGAAGAGGAGATTGAGTGGCACTATAACCATCGGGGTATATTCTGGGGATGGCGCCAGATGTTTATTCAGGATGAATTTGTGGGTGATGGATGGGTGATGGACAGTATCGATATTGATATTAAAGAGGTTCAAACCGCTTCTGATAACAAAAGAGCTCAGCTATCTCTTCATGTAAACTGGATAACTACCCATTCAGACAAGGCAATGGCATTTATAGATGAACACACAACAATTACGGTATATCCCACTCAGAATGAAATGCGTATTATTGATTTTGAAATTAGCCTTAAAGCACTTGTTCCAGGGGTGGAGATAGCAGGCTCAGATGATGATTACAAGGGATATGGAGGCTTTTCTATCAGGATAGCATCACCAGAAACGCTGCTTTTCAGATCTGAAGATGGTCCTGAAGAAGCGCAGGCAGCACAGCTACATATTGGTCCATGGGTTGACTTTTCCACACCTGATCTCTCTTCTCCAAAAAAATTCGGCCTTTCCCTCTTCTGTCATCCTTCCATACCAAATTTCCCCTCTCCATGGTTGCTTCGAAGTGAAGGGAGCATGCAAAACCCTGCATTCCCGGGATGGGATAGAACCATGATTTCGATGGACCATGAAACAATTCTGCGATACCGGATCATTCAACATGATGGAGATGCTGAAATAAGTGATATTAACAGATGGTATTCTGAATATGCAACAGGGAATGAAGCGACTCAGCAGGTTGAGCTCTGCGTGGCTGACTACCTGACTGAACCAGAGGCTGTACAAAAATTGCAGGAATACGCTTCAACCTACAGCAATGCTGATGAATGGAAAACGCGTGTAAAGGCCATACGTGAAAATATCATTAAAGGTGCAGAACTGGATCAAATTCCGGAGGAAGATTGGAACTACCCCATCCATGTGGTTCAGGGCAAGCAGCATAGCATGGAGGGATACACGGTTGAAAACATAGCACTTGAAGTAAAACCCGGCCATTTTATCACAGGAAATCTGTACAAACCAGGTACCATAACCGGGAAAGTGCCTGCAGTTCTCTCTCCACATGGACACTGGTCCAGGCTGGACGACTATGGCAGGTTCAGACCGGAGATGCAAAAGCGATGTGCCTCGCTTGCCAGGATGGGTGCCATTGTATTTGCCTATGACATGGTGGGCTTCGGTGAAGATACCGAACATGACCATATGGATTCGAATTCACTTCATTTGCAAACATACAACAGTATCCGTATCCTTGATTATATCAGTTCTATGGATGATGTTGACACAACGAGAATTGGCATTACAGGTGCATCAGGCGGGGGTACACAAACATTCCTGCTTGCTGCCATCGATGACAGAATAGATGTATCAGTTCCGGTAGTAATGGTTTCTGCACACTTCTTTGGTGGATGTGTCTGTGAAAGCGGAATGCCCATCCACAAAAAAGGCAGTCATGAAACAAACAATGTAGAGATCGCTGCATCCATTGCACCCAAACCCTTAATGCTTATCTCTGATGGAGATGACTGGACCAGGAACGTACCGGAAGTGGAGTATCCATACATCAGGAACATCTATCAAATGTTTGATGCCGAAGAGAATGTGCAGTATGCTCATTTTGCAGATGAGGTTCATGATTACGGATTCTCCAAGCGGAAGGCCGCCTATGGATTCCTTGCTAAATTCCTGGATTTGGATTATCAGAAGATCCTGGATGAGAATGGTGATCTTACTGAAGATTTTGTTGTACTGCTGGATACTACCGATCTGAAAGTTTATCCTGACAGAGCGATTGTCCAGGATCCAATGTCGCATTAAAGAACATCTGATTCTAAAGTAATTGATACATTTAGAGGTAAACTGATAATGTAATTTGATGAAAGCTATCCTGAATGTCTCCTGATCACCAGGGTTATTCCCGATTCTACGCTCATTAATCGACAGAAACCGGGTGCCGGCCCGGTTTGTCATTCTCGGATCTGCCTCTCCGGATCTGATTCTATCAAAAGGATTTAAAATTATTGCTGGAATTGAAATTAAGCATTCAAATGCACCCCGAATGACCAAAGGAAATACACTTGCCATTGATACCATACAAAGTAGTACCAACTATATAATCACCCCATCAGCCGAAGATTATCCAATCAGGCATAATGTACAGGTATGCAGTCTTCATCGATTTATATTTCACCATTTACCCGTCTTAGTAATGCCAAAAGAAAAACAATACCTGGTTAGCGGACCTGACCTGGGTTAATATATCAGATTATAATCGATTTATATTGCCCTGTTGTGATATATTTGTTTATATTCGAATATTTCATTATATTTCGGTTACGATTTGATTATATTCTATATTATATGGGCGATATATTAAAAACTTTATCGGGAATTAACTATTGGGATTCTGCTCCGAACTTTGATTTGGGATACAAAAGAACAGGTTATATCAGAAGAATAGAAAAGGATCTTGGTAATAAGCTAATTAAAGTAATTGTTGGTCAGCGAAGAGCAGGGAAAAGTTACATAGTTAGACAACTGATGCATAGGCTGATTAATGAGAGAAATGTAGCCCCTGTTAACGTTTTCTACCTTAATAAGGAGATGTTTGAATTTGAAGATATTCAGACTGCTGCTGATCTATCTGATATTATTAATCTATTTGAAGAAAAATATTCCCCCAAAGGAAAACTGTATATTTTCATTGATGAAATACAGAATATCAGCAACTGGGAAAAAATTATTGTCTCATTAGCGCAACATCCTGTAAAACAATATGAATTATTCATCACAGGATCAAATTCAAGAATACTCTCAAGTGAATTAGCGACATTTCTGTCAGGGAGATACCTGCTTACTGAAGTTTTTCCATTTTCATATAAGGAATTTCTGGAGTACAAATCGTTAGAAAATAATAAAGGAAACTTAATCAAATACATGAGTACAAGTGCCCTGCCTGAAATTTTCAATCTTGAACATATCGAAACCAGAAGGCATTATTTTCAATCATTAAAAGACACCATTTTGTTGAAAGATATCATGCAACGACATCAGATTAGAGATAATGTCTTGCTTGAAGATATTTTTTTGTTCTTACTCCACAATGTGGGTAATATGACTTCTGTACCATCAATTGTAAAATATTATAAAAGCAAAAAAAGAAAAGCCGACTACAGTACAATTTCTTCCTACATTTCGTATATGGAGGAGGCATTTATGATACATACGGCTCCGAGGTATTCCCTGAAAACAAAGGAATTGTTATCAGGCGAAAAGAAGTATTTCATCAATGACCTTGGTTTTAGAAATTACTTGTATCCTCAGTTAATAGAAGAGACCGGTGCTATTCTTGAAAATCTTGTTTTTATGCACCTTAAGATAAAGGGAATGGAAATAAAGCTCGGTTATGAAAGCAATTTTGAGGTTGATTTTATTTCAAAAAATGATATCGAAACAAGTTATATTCAAGTAAGTTACGTAATGCCAACTCAAAAAACTATTGACCGGGAGTTTGGTGCTTTAGAAAAGATTGATGACAACTTCCCTAAATACGTAGTGTCCATGGATGATTTATTGATAAATTCTCAAAAAGGTATTATTCATCAGCAAGTCTGGAATTATATCTACAATTTATGTGATTAATTTTCCTGAAAGACACAGCTAATTGTTTTCATAGTGGATTTCTCTTGCATCGTCCTCATCATCCATCTCGGGACCCTGTTCGATTTTACGCCAATCAATGGTTTTGTTGTACCTTTTCATGGACAATTCAGCATCAAACACACGGTCATCATGACGCTCCAGTGTATAGGGAGTGAAATCCGGCTCTGAGGTAAAGAAGTCCTGCAACAGGGAGGCGGTCACATCGAAATGATTTACATAGGGCACATTCAGAATATTGTAAAGTGTCTTTAGAATGGAACCGAAGTTCGCATGGGTATGTGAAACATAGCCTCTCTTCACATAGGGACCCTCCATCATCAGGATGGAGCGGTGCCCATCCACATGATCCACTCCACCCTGCGGATCATCTTCCGTGATAATAACCAGCATCTCTTTCCAGTAAGAAGTCCTTGATAAAAAATGCAGGACCCTGCCCACTGCCAGGTCGTTGTCAACCATAAAAGAGTGCGGATAGGGGTATCCATCTTCCGGGCGGATACCTGCTCCATGGTCATTGGGGATCATCATGGTCACCAGTGCAGGCATCTCCTCCTCCCCATCAATCCACATTTTGGTGAACTCACTTTCAAACTGATTCATCCTGTATTGATCCGGGATGTTCATGTTGTAACCTGCATAGTTGTGACTGGTACGGGTAAAGAGTGCCTTCTGCATGGGAACCATCACCCCATGGGCAGCCCCGGTATTGGTGTCGTACCACTCCTCCCGTACATGGGCTGTCTCGTTGGCCTGACCGAAATTATAAAAACTTACATTTTCTCTCTCCAGTGCTTCCCATAACCCGCCGATCTCAGCATAATCTTCCGGATCCACACTGCCAATGGTTCCCGGATGGCGTCGTCCGGGTGCCCTGGAAAAGAGCCTGGCGCTCTTGCTTACACTTGCATTGGCTTCCACCCACTCATTGGGAATCACTCCTACCAGCCAGTGGTGACCATGCACCGATGCGTCGCTGTCACAATAGTAGTTGTCGGAATAGGCAAACTGTTTGGCGGCTTTGTGGTGGTTGGGAGAGATCCTGAGGTTGGGAAACTCCTCTCTGAATGGTTCGGGCAGGGTATATGCATTATTAACCCCGTACCTGGCCAGGGTACTGTCACCCAGACCTCCTTTCAGTTGACCAAAAACCTCGTCATAAGTCCTGTTTTCCTTGGTGATATAGACAATATGTTTTATGGGACTCTGCCTCAAACCAGGCAACGGTGGCAACGGGTTTGTCCCGTTATCCTCCATGGCTGCTTCCAAAAAGGTGTTATCAATGGATTGCTTGGTGTAGCTTGCCAGTTCATCCTCAGAAGGGATCCTTACTTTTTGGAAGCTCCCCAGCTGTATATCACCAATGTAATCGCCCTGGGGTGGCATTACAAAATCCTGTCCTCCATTTGGTCCGGCTCCAAGCCCCCTGCAGCTAATGATATAAAGTTCCTTTTCATCTCTTGACAACTTTACCCTAGTAGGACCCCATCCGGAAGGGATCAATCCCCTGGTGGTCTGGCTTGGGATATCGATCACTGCCACGGCGTTAAATCCTAATAGTGCCACATACAGGGTCTTTTCATCCCTGCTCATGGTGATCCCAAAAGGCAGCAATCCACGGTA
>Ga0164315_10002690_pt1 | contig 13673 bp, 13 predicted proteins | sample GuaBasSedimGuay6_FD_113737 | JGI IMG/M metagenome (GOLD analysis project Ga0164315, IMG submission 113737) | Subseafloor sediment microbial communities from Guaymas Basin, Gulf of California, Mexico - Guay6, Core 4569-2, 0-3 cm | ecosystem: Environmental > Aquatic > Marine > Hydrothermal vents... | reverse complement strand
TAAAAAGCACTTGTACAGGCTGAACAATCCTCATATTGGATAATGATGGGTTTCAATAACTATGTACAATCAATCTTTATTATCTCTTTCATTAAAATGACTGATAATAATAAAAAGGGATAAAAACCAGCTATATAGAGCCGCTATAATATATAAAAAAACCCCGCACTAATGCAGGGTCTTTGAAAAATAATAATGATAATTCCGGACGTTTTTAGCTGGCCTGGGCTTCAATTGCCGCGTCAGCTGCTGATGCCGCATCGGGAGAGTAGATATCAGCACCAATGGTATCACAGAAATTCTGGGTAACCGGGGCACCGCCTACCATGATGGTAACATTGTCCCGGCTGCCGTCTTCTTCAAAGGCATTCACGATATCTTTCATGTAGGTCATGGTTGTAGTGAGCAGTGCCGAGCAGCAGATAATATCAATATTTTCCGTTTTAGCTGCTTCGAGATACTTCTCGGCAGATATGTCGGTTCCAATGTCAACCAGCTCAAATCCCTTGCCTTCCATCATGATTTTTACCAGGTTCTTTCCGATGTCGTGGAGGTCGCCCTTCACCGTGCCGATCAGAACTTTGCCAACCGGTTTCACTCCGGCGTCAATCATCAGGGGTTTGAGAATCACAATCCCGGCGTTCATGGCTCTGGCCGCGATGAGTACTTCAGGAACAAAAACTTCGTTGTTTTTGAACTTCGCCCCGATGATGCCCATGCCGTCCATCAATCCGCCTTCAAGGACTTCTTTGGCATTCAAGCCCTCATCAAGTGCTTTCTGGCATAATTCCTTGGTTAGAGGAGCCTGTCCCTTCTGAAGGGCTTCAGATATCAGACTTAAAATTTCCATTGTAATCCTCACATCTGTTTTGATCAGAGATAATATTTAATTCTACCATAAAATCCCTTTCGTGTTTTGTATTGTACAAAAGTGATAATATTTAGTAATTATTTATTCTTTTAACCATTGTCGTACAGAAAAGAAGCTTTCTCAGTCCGGTTTGGAGTAAGGGGGCTTATCCTCTCTGCAGGGCAGCATAACAACCTTCTTCAGCCTGGATTTCGGGTTTTCAGCAGAGCGTTGAGGAGCAGATCGAAAAGTTCAGTTTCCTTTTCAATCTCAATTCCTACAACGCTTCGGAGAAAATCTGCCGAATCAGCCGCACTGCCTGAATGTGCCGCCCGGACTATTTCACGGTCTTTCTTATCGGCATTGCCGTCAGGACCGGGAGCCTGAAAGCTCAGTGCGGATTGAAACACTTCCAATGCGGCCCCGGTATCAAGGCCATGTTTTCTTATCAGCTCCAGGGCACCGACAACCCGATCCCGGCGTTGGAGTTTTCGGGACAGATCGCGGCCCACACGGTACACCGTATCTCCCAGGGCCCGATTTCGGAATCTGGAAATCAGATCCCCGACATGTGCTTCGATATCATCAGCGCTGAACACTCCAGGATACTCCCTGCGCAATGCCGTGCCTGAAATCTGCATGGCTTTTCCCACTGCTGCGGCTACAACTCTGTTTTCCAGAACTTCCCAGATATAAGCGGCTTCCGGCTGGTGGGCAAAACCGATGTAGGCTGCTGCCGCATGACCGAAGTTGTGGATGTAGAGTTTTCGGGCCACCCAGGGAGCGATAGGGGACACAGCCATGAAATCGGGAATCTCCGGTACTTTGCCTGTAAATCCGTCCCGGTCGACAATGAGTGTGTTAAAGGGTTCAGCCCAGCTGAGCAGTGGATCTTCGGCGGCAATTTCAACCGGCATAATGGGAACCATTTTTCCGATGCTGGTTTCGATAATACCGATTCTTTTCTTCTGTTCGGAAGCGGAGATTCCGGCTTTTTCAAAAACACCCTTTGCCAGTTCGGCGGCGCCTTTAAGGTTTTCTGCCAGGATGATATCCAGAGGGCGCTTTCTGGAGGTAACGGCGGCGGCGATAGATTTCAGCACAATGGGCAGAGCCCCGGCCCCCACACAGGTAGCGCAGATTTCAGCCCCTTCCAGTTCCCGGGCCACAGCCGCTGCATCCCGGGCATCCACCGCTCGTACCGGGCTGATTTCGTGAGTGTTATCTCCAGTATCTGTTTTTTCCACCAGGGTATAGTGGTTCCGCTCTTTCAAGGCGGCCAGAACCCCCGGGGCCACATCGGCGAACACCGCCTCGTATCCACCCCGGGTAAATACCGGGGCTATGAAGGAGCGGCCGATATTGCCGGCTCCGAATATTACAATTCTCTGGTTATCTTCACTCATAATTATTCTCCAAGTTCCCGGAGGTAGGCATCGAAATAGGGTTTCATGGCATTGAATTTCTGCCCCGGTTTATCCTCGTAATATACGCCGCCCAGACAGGTAAGGGCCACCGACCCGGCGGCAATACCGCTGATAACTGCCTCTTCCAGATTCAGTATTTCCCCTGCATCAGAAGTATCTGCCAGCTGATCGGCTAACTGGTGGGCCAGGGAATCGATCATTCCGCCGACAAAGTTATCACCGCAGCCGGTGGTGTCCCGCTTCTTCGTTAAAGAGGCCACCACTTCATCGGCGTATCGGCAGGTAGGCATGGCCCGGCGGCCGGGGGGATGAAATCTCCCGGTATTACCGTCCCCGGCTATTCCCAGCAGAACCTCATCGGCCCCCTGGGTAACGACAACCCCCCGGCATCCCCGGTTCAGAAACCACGCCATCGCCGTTTGTGGGGTGGATTCCCCGGAAATCTTAAGAGCTTCCTCCCGGTCGGTCACCAGGAGGTCAATATTCGAATAATTATCCACCAGAGGCCAGGGTTTGCCCTGAAGACGGGCTTCATTCCGGAAGTCGAAAACCGTGGTTACCATAACGAAGGTACCGGCCTCCCGGCCCCGGCGGCAGAGCCTCCCCAGATTGTCATGGATAGGAGGAACCAGAGCCGTGCCCCCGAAAAGCAGGAACTCGGCATCGAAAAAATCATCAGGGAGGGATTCAGGTCCGTAAGCCCCGGCGGCACCGATGGTGTTGATAAAAGTACGCTCCCCACGGCCGCCGCTGAAATCAGGATCGGAAAGAACATCCGTGGAAGGGGTGGGGAGGTTGGATTTACTGTAATCTTCCGATGGGAAACCGGCCTTTCTCAGCAGCTCTGAAAAACGCCGACCGTTATCATCCCCTCCGAGTACTCCGGCGAACCGGTAAAGGATGTCCGGGTTCTGCTTCACCTGATTGGCGTGGATAACTGGAACAATTCCCGGGCCGCCGATGTTCGAACTGTCCGGTTCCCCGGCAGAGCTGAGATCGGCCAGCAGCTGTTTGTAATCCCCAGCGGCGAACTCGGCGAAAGCTTCGGCAAACACCAGCCCCCCGGTGGCAAGCCCCCCGTCTCCGGGATTCCGGGTTGTAAACTTTTTGTAAATGTCAGATGAAAAATCCACATGACCATAAAGGTTGTCCACCAGGGAGCAGCCAGTCGCGTTTACCCGAATAGTCTTACTCACCTTTTTTGCCGCCTTCCAGAAAAACAGCATAGTCGCTCACCAGCAGACGCCAGGGCTCTTCGTCCTCCTCGATAACCGGGAATCTCCCCGGAGCATCGTAGAAGCGGTTGTCCGTATTATCGTCGTTGGTTTTACTCACCTCTCCGGTGAGCACCCGTCCTTTTCCTGCTTCGCCGTAGAAACGATGGTATATCCCCGTGGTAAGGGTGATGCTCTCCCCGGTTGTCAGAACAATCGGTTCTCCTGCGGCCGCCCTCCGGGGGATGCCGTCAACCATCACTTCCACCGGTGTTTCCAGCAGACCTTCTTCGACATCGGAATTCCACAGTTCAATCACCAGATTCCCCCCGCCCCGGTTGATGATATCCTCGGCCTTGTCCCAGTGAAAGTGCTGCGGGGTTTCCTGATTCTCCCCCACCACCATAATCTTCTCGGCGTAGATTTTCTGCGGCTCCCGGGGGTTGCCGTTGCGGATGGTGAAGAGCATCAATCCCCGTCTCTCATAGTCTTCTGAGCCGAAATCGGTGAGGTCCCATCCCAGGCCGCCTTCGAATATGGCCCGGCAGTCGGTGTTTGCATTTTTCCAGTCATCCAGGCTCCAGTCCGCCCAGGGGGGAAGGGCGAAATGCTGTTCTTCGAAGAATGAGCGGGCCTCCCTCAGATAGTTGTTGATGGTGCTGCGTTTCATATTTTGTCTCCTGTTATTTTCATTTCCAGAGTTTCAATTTGTTTTTCTTTCATAATGACCTCTCCCGCGATCAGGGTGAAAAGCATTTCCGCTGCCCGCCGGCCCAGCTCTTCATGAGGCTGCAGGACGGAAATCATTCCCGTTGGGAACCAGGAGGAATCCTCTCCGAACCGGGCAATCCCCGGCAGGGGAGTGTGGTGGTTGCGGCCTCTCCCGCTGTCGCGCTGTTTCAGCAGCCAATTCAATTTCTGAGCCAGACCGTCAGATGACACCATAAAGGCATCTGGGAAGCGGCCGTCCTCTTCCAGCTTTTCCAGCCAGCTGATGATATCAGGGCTTTCGGGGTTCCGTTCATTCAGAAGGAGTTCTTCAGCCGCATTTTCAAGATTCGCAGCCTCTACCGCATCGTAGAACCCCCGGCGGCGGTTCTCCAAAGTGGTAATCTCCAGGTTAAAACTCAGATAAGCCGGCCGCCTGGAACCTGCGGCGATGAGCTTCTCGGTAACCTCCCGGGCGGCTTTTCGGTCGGCACCGATAACCGCATAATCGGTTATTCCCGGTAAATAGCGGTCGATTGCCACTGCGGGAACCCCTGAGGCCACCGCCTGGCGGACAGCCTTATCGCTGTAGGCTTCATTGCGGAAAGGGGCATAGGGGATAATAAGGAGACCGTCGATTCTGCGGTCCAGAATCATTTCCAGGTTCCTCCCTTCGGCAATGGAGCTTAAGGAGCTGGTGGCAATCATCAGACTCACCCCTGTTTCCAGGGCCACCGACTCAATACCCGCTAGAATTCGGTTCATATAATGTTCAGAGACATCGGGAAAAACCACCCCGATGGTGTCGGTTTTCCCCCTGCGCATGGAGCGGGCCAGGTGATTCGGTCTGTAACCCAGACGTTCAGCGGTTTCCTCGATGCGCCGCCGGGTTTCAGCGGCAATGCGGTAGGTTTCCCCTTTGCCGCTCAGGGCCAGGGAGACCGTGGTTTGAGAAAGAGAGAGTTCAGCAGCCAGTTCCTTCAATGTAAAATTCTGCCGGAATGTCCCTTTTGCTAAATGCATTTAGCACTGTATCATGAGAAGGATTTATCGGGGAAGAGGTTTTCTGGAAAGAGGGAAGTTCAGCTGGGTGGTTGACTCTGTGATTTGTGATGTGGGACAAAGAAAAATCGGCATGTTATTCTGGAACAATTATGGAACTTACGAATCAGAATCGAATAGAAGACTTTATAAAAACCCTGGAGCAGGATGAGCTGATATACCTGAACCGTCTTGTTGTTGAACGGATTAAACTACTCTCTCAGCTGAAGGCCAGTCAGTTGATGACCGATTTCAATCTCGGCGACACCGTTGGCTTTGTCAGTAAAGATGGGCGGCCTATTCGCGGGATTATTACCAAACTGAATAAAAAAACCATTTCCATAAAAACCACTGACAATGAAAAATGGAATGTGTCACCGTATTATTTACAAAAGAAGCAGCCTTGATGGATTCAACTTTACAAAGAATCATTGATGAACTGAAGCGGGTTGATAAGAACTTTGTAGAAGTTATGGGCTCAGTTTTAAAAACTGAGAATGGGGTATTGATATTCTCTTATGAATCAGGTGAAAAAAGAATAAAATATCCGTTATTGGAGCTTACTAATCTCTACGAAGGAACAAAGACTTTTGATTTTCAGGATGACAGCTGGGATGGCGAATATATGCCCCTTCTTGCGCTTATTGAGTCAACAATCTTCAGAGCGTACAAGAACAAACCGAAGTTAAAAGATAAATCGCTTATCTCCATACTTGAAGCTCTTGTAAAAAAACCGGATACAAAGATACCTAATGAATTACTTAACAGCATTCAGAATAAAATACGATTGAATTTAAGTATTAATGCATATTCAAAAGCAGAAGTAGTCGGCTCTTTGAGGCGAGTTCTCAAATCAGTGAAAACCCATCATTCAACGGGTGGCTCCAGGGGGTACCTGGAATTCCTTGAAGATTACTATTCCGGAATTATGTGATAATGCTCTCCGGGAAGACGAGTCCGGAGGAATTGATGACAGAACTGAGCTCTATCGGATACCTGACAGTGAAGAAGGAAGAATAATACTTCCGGCGTCAGAGGTCAGCAAAAAATGAGTTCAGAAATGAAACGGTCTGCATGGTTTTTAGTCTTCAAGCTTCTCTATCGTCTCCCTTAATTGGCGGGGAACCATCGGGTAATAAAATCGCCCATAATACTGTCGGTTCCCACAAGGATGCGATCCCTGCCCCGGGCCATCTTTTTCAGATTAATCCGGGCGGCTTCTTCCGGCTGCAATCCTTTTTGAGAACGGAATGCTTCGGCGGATTTTTGTTTCTTTTCTTCGCTTAAACCTTCAACATTTTCAACAATGGAGGTTTTTATTACAGAGGGCCAGCCGGCCGCCCTGTTCAGTCAATTGAAATGCCAGGGCCCGGCCAAGACCCTGGGCTGCACCTGTCAGTGCGATTATTCTGTTTTGCTAAAAGGGAGACCGGGGCATAAGACTCTCCATAGGGTCGGTATTGCTATATATTGGAGTATATCATGAATAAAATAGAACTGCTTGGACAGATAATAACCAGCACCAATTATGCTACGAACAGGCTCTTTTTTTTTACACCTGAGAGGGTGAAGGCGGCGGCGGAGAATTTTCTGGCTTCGGGGATTACAAAAATCGAAGTTCCTGCAGGGGTTCTGGATCCTGATGAAGAAAATCTCAAGGCTGCGGCTGCAGGGCTCCCGGATGAAACTTCGGTGGTGGGCACCTACCTCGGCAATGAGGGGCTGGGGTCTGATAATAAGTCGTATCTTGAATCCATGAAGCGTGACTTGAGCAAATTGATGGAGTATTTCCCTGATTTGAAATACGGCATGCTGCATCCGGCTGAGGCCGAATTCGGCGGAACTGATGATATCTGCCGGGTTGTGGATACCTGGCTGGAACTTGCTGATTTTGCTGAGGCGCAGCGCCCGGGGTTTCAGCTTTGTTTTCACAATCACTACGATTCCGGCGGGGAGACGGCGGTACAGGTTCACGTCTACCTTTCAGAGATGGATAAGGCTGATTATCCCGGTCTGCGCTGGGGAGTGGATACGGCTCAGAGCGACGGGATGGGGCAAGATCATCTGGCGATTTTAGAAGAATACGCCCATCTGATCGGGAACTTTTTTCATATCAAGGCCAGGATTCCTTCTTTTGACCGACTGCACGGCGGGGATGAATATCTGGAGGACAGGGATATCTGGAGTCATCCGGGTGTGGAGGAGGCAGGAGGACTGTACTGCGGTGCAGTAAACCCGGCGGATCCGGAGGTTACCACACCTTTTAAGGAGATTTTCAGAATTATCCGGGAGAAAGCCCGCCCTGATAATGGGGGCACGGTGTACGGCGCTCTGGAAATTGATAATCCCCGGCAGCATCCCCGGCTGGAAGTGATGTGCGGGGTTTTGTATCTGAAGAGTGTGCATGGAATCCAGGCGTCTATGGCGCTGAGTAATGATGAGATTGTTTCCCGGGTGTTTACGGGGTGAGCCGTCTGGGCGAAGAGGTCACTTAAAACAATTTTTCAATAGATATATTATATATTGACATAATTGCTTTGTGTCACCTAAAATACTCAATTATAAGATAATTTTTTGATGACTCTTTATGAGTAGAGGTTTTACACATGGCAAAATTGGCAATAAACGGCGGAAAAGCGCTGCGAACCGCTCCCTATCCCCTCTGGCCCAGATACGATGATGCTGAGAAAAAGGCGGTTCTGGACGTTCTGGAAAGCCGGCAGTGGGGAACTCTCGGACCTCAAACCCAGGGGTTTGAAAAGGATTTTGCCGCATATCTGGGAGTGAGCAGGGTTCAGACAGTTTCCAACGGTACGGTGTCTCTGGAGGTTATACTCCGGGCTCTGGGCATTGGAGCCGGTGATGAGGTGATTATTCCGCCATACACTTTTATTGCCACAGCTACAGCGGTTCTGATGGCAGGTGCGACGCCTGTTTTTGCCGACATCGATCCTGCAAGCAACAATATGGACCCCGTAAAAGCCGAAGCGGTTATTACTCCCCGTACAAAGGCCATAATTCCGGTTCATATCGCCGGTGCCCCGGCAGATCTGGATGCCTTTTTGGCCCTGGCGAAAAAGCACAGTCTGGCCCTGATTGAGGATGCCGCCCAGGCGCATGGTTCTGAATGGAAGGGACGTAAAGTCGGAAGTTTCGGAACCGCAAGTTCCTTCAGCTTCCAGCTTTCTAAAAATATGAGTGCCGGTGAAGGCGGGGCCATTGCCACCAACGATGATGAACTGGCCGAGAAAGTCTGGTCTATTCATCACATCGGACGGAAAAAAGACGGTCTGTGGTACGGTCATTATATGCTTTCGGGTAATTACCGGATGACAGACTGGCAGGCTGCCATACTCCGCGCCCAGCTGGGACGTCTGGATGGTCAGATTGAAACAAGGGAAAAGAACGTTGCTTATCTCAATGAAGCTCTTACCGGATTGGACGGTGTTGAGCCTTTTCTCAGAGATTCCAGAGCCACAAAAATAACCCACCATTTGTACATGTTCCGCTACAAGTCCGAGGCCTTCGGCGGGGTTTCCAAAGAGCGCTTTGTCCAGGCCCTGGCAGAAGAGGGCATTCCCGCTTCTGCCGGTTACACCCCCATTCAGAAGCAGCCTCTTTTTAAAACTGAAGAGGTTCAGCGAATCACTTCTGGGCTGGATTATTCCTCGGTGGAACTTCCCCTGGCTGATAAGGCCTGTGATGAGACGGTCTGGATTACACAGAACGCCCTCCTGGGTTCGGAACAGGACATGAATGATATTGCCGCTGCAATTGCCAAAGTTCAGAAAAACGCCGGAGAGCTTGCATGAAAGTCGGAATTATCGGTTCCGGCAGTATCAGTGAATACCACCTGAGGGCGTTCCAATCGATTCCGGATGTTGAAGTGAAGGCAATAACGAGCATTGCGTTGGAACAGGCGAAGGATGTGGCTGCCCGTTTCGGTATCCCGAAGGTGTATAACAGCTCGGAAGCTCTTCTGGCGGATAATGAAATTGATGCGGTTTCTGTGGCAGTCTGGAATGCCGGACATGCCGAATTGTCCATTGCCGCCCTGAATGCCGGCAAGCATGTTTTCTGCGAGAAACCCATGGCCCGGAATGCCGCAGAGGCTGCCGAAATGGTAGAAGCGGAAAAAAAATCCGGAAAGCTTCTGATGATAGGACTTGTACGCCGTTTCGATCTCAAGTCTGATGCCGCTTTGAATGTGGTGCGCTCAGGGGCCCTGGGGGATATCTACTACATGAAAGCCGCCTATCTGCGCCGGGACGGACAGCCGGGAGGCTGGTTTACCGACAAGTCCAGGTCCGGCGGCGGTGCCCTGATTGATATCGGCATTCATTCTCTGGACCTGGCCCTTTATCTGGCGGATGCCGGAGCAGTTCGGGCTGTTCGAGGTACGGCTTTTCAACTGCCTGATATCATGAAAGGGGTAGAGGGAACTGAAAAGTATCTCAGCAAAGAAGCTGAAGGTTTAAGAGATGTTGAGGATATGGTTGCGGCAACCCTGTTTTTTGAAAATGGAGCCGTATTGAATCTGGAAGCCAGCTGGGCTCAGCATCTGAAAGAGGATAGCCAGAACCTGGAACTTTTCGGAACAAAGGGCGGGCTGAAAGTGGATCCTGAATTATCCCTTTCCTGGAATAATGGAAAATTCCCGGCGGACACCAGCTTCAATATCCACAATAGTGAGAACTTTCTTGATGAGATTTTTGCCCGGGAGATGAACCATTTCCGGGACTGTGTTGTTGATGCGGTACCCTGCAGATGCCCCTCTTCCGATGGTCTGAACCTGATGAAGATTATTGATGCGGTGTACCTTTCGGCTGAGGAAAATCGGGAAGTTTCGATTGGATGACAATGTAAATTTACAGAGCCGGAGGGCCGCAGGCGCCGTGAAAACACCCGGGCTTGTACTTCTATACATTCTGGCATTCATGATGGCTTCGGGTTTTACCATACAGGGCTTCGCTTCTGTTTTTCATCTCTCGGATGTTCTCGGAGCCGGTGCCGGAGCTGTGGGGCGGGCTACGGGAATCCAGGGCCTGGCTTATCTGGCGGGCTGTTTCCTTTTTCCTCTTTTAAGGAGGCATGAAGGTCTGGCTCAGGATTTTCGAATCCTGATTTTTGCCTCTCCGATACTGGCGGGGCTCACCGTGCTGTTTTATTTTGTTCCGACTGTCGGGGGAGCCACGATTGTACTTGCCGGAACGGGATTGGCAACGGCGTTTCTCTGGCCCCCGCTGATGGGAGTGGTTTCCTCTCTTGCTGAGGGCTCCAGTCTCAACCGGGTGATGGCACGATACAATCTATCCTGGACTTTAGGGCCTGTTCTGATGCCGGTTATTGCCGGTGCACTATACATGAGGGGCTCCTTTTTTGCCTTTTCCGCCGCTGGGTTGATGTTTGCCGGTGGTGGAGCGGTCTACCTTTTCTTTTTTTTGTTCCGCAGACAGTATTTTGCCAACACCGCAGAGGCAGATGTAAAGACAGCTGCGCCGGAGGGAATGCCGGATGCCGGGATACCCGGGGATTCAGTCGATGAGCTTCTTTTAAATGAGCTTACCTTGAGGGAACACCGGGTAAGCAGCTGGATACTGCTCTTTTCAGAACATGTTGTTATGGGGCTTCTCGTCTTTATCCTGCCCCTTTCCCTCAGGACAGATACCGGGTTGAACGAGTTATCTGTGGGGATTGTGGCCTTTGCCCGTTCTGTTTTTATGATGGCGGGTATGTGGGCCTTCGGGCATCTGGATTTCTGGCACTTCAATCGGAGGTCTGCCTTGCAGATGTCCGCTCTGTACTTACTGCTGCTCATGGCGATGTATTTCTTCCGGAGTACAACTCTGGTGTACATTGCAGTAATTGCATTAACCGGGATTCCGGCGGCATACTTCTATTCATCAGGAGTTTTTCACGGTGTTGCAGGGTCGGCGAACCGAAGCCGCCGGATGGCTGTTACCGAGGCGGTTATGACCGGTGGAATGTTTATCGGCGCCGCCCTGGGGGGCTCTCTTTATCAGCTTCGGGGCATGGGAGCCGCCTTGAGCTCGGCTGGGGGCATACTGCTTATGGGAACCGTGATTACCTATGTTATTGTTAGAATAATCGATATTTCTGCTCAAAAGGAAACAGCTGAATGAATTACAAGTTTAACTTCACACCGGCTCCCCGGGAACTTAAAAGCTTCGGCAGTCTACAGCCCCGGCTGCTCAAAGGTGCTCCAACATTTTCTCTTGCAAACAGCGAAAATGCTCCCCGGATTAAAACGCAGCTTACAGCCTACGGCTGGATGCTCACCGACGGGGGTGAAATAACTGTTGATGCGGTAAAAACCAGCAGTGATGAGCTATTCCGCGACCCTGTAACCGGCTATCCCCACGGCGAGGGCTACCGGCTGAAACTGCACGCTCAAAATAAGCGGTTTTCCGCCGGGATTGAGTATGTTTCCATTCGCGGTCTGAAGTACGCCCTTTCAACCCTGGATATGCTGCTCCGGCAGGGTGGAAATGCTGATGAAAAGGATGAATACCGGGAAAGCCTTCCCGAAATTGATATTCTGGACGGCCCCCGTTTTCCCATTCGGGCTTTGATTGAAGGGTATTACGGCCCTCCCTGGTCTCCCTCCGCCAGAAAAGGCCTGCTGGAACTGATGGCCGAACACCGGATGAACGCCTACTTCTACGGACCCAAAGACGATGTATTTCACCGGGAACGCTGGCGGGATCCTTATGAAGGTAAAAGCCTGGAGGATCTGAAAACTCTTATCAGTTTAACATCTGAAAACGATATGGATTTCTGGTACAACATCGGACCCGGCCTGTCCATGGCGTATTCCAACGACGAAGACTTCAAGATGCTTGTAGCTAAGCTGAACCAGGTTCGTGAGCTGGGTGTAACCCGTTTCGGACTGCTTTTCGATGATATTCCCGAAAAACTCCAGCATGAGGGAGACAAGGCTGCATACCCGGATTTACCCCATGCCCATGCTGACATTGCCAACCGTCTGTTCCGCTCCCTGAAAGAGATGGATACCTCCATTCAGCTGGCTGCCTGTCCTACCCAGTACCATGGAAACGGGGATGAGGCGTACATTACAGCGCTGGGGGGACTGCTGGATCCCCGGATTGAAATGTTCTGGACCGGCCCCGAAATCTGCAGCCGACAGCTCACCCTGGCCGATGCCGGCTTTCTTTCCCGGAGGATCAACCGTCCGGTTCTTTATTGGGACAACTACCCGGTAAACGACCTCGAGATGAGCCGGGAGCTGCATATCGGTCCCTACCTCGGCCGGGATCCTCATCTCTACCGTTCAACGATTGGAATTGTAGCCAATGGTATGGAATTTCCCGAGAGTTCCAAAATTGGTTTTCTCACCATCGCCGACTACCTCTGGAATCCCGAGGCCTACGATGCCGAGCTTTCCTGGAACAGGGCTCTGCAGACGGTTATCGGAACCGATCAGTGGGAGGATTTCAGGATTTTCGCGGATAACAACCGTTACTCCTGCCTCTATACCACTGATTCTCCCGATCTGAAAGAGGCTCTTGAATCCATTGGTTTTCTTCAGTTCCAAGGTGATAAAGCGGGTATTCTCACAGTACTCAGCGATGTAACGGCCAGACTGAGCCGGGCTGTAAAAATCTTCGATCGCGGACTGCAGAACCGCACTCTCCAGGATGAGATAGGCCGCTGGATTGAGAACTACCGTAAAGGTGTTCAACTTCTCAATGCGGCATTAGAATACCTCAAAGAACCGGGAGATGCCGGTAAAATTGCTTTGGAACAGGCTCAAAATGATTATTCTGCCGATAATACCTATGTGTTTGCCGATGTTCTGAATGGTCTCTCTCATGAAATACTGGAAAGGGATATTAATTGACCTTGGAGTTATGCCGTGACAAGACAAAATGAGAGACTGAACGTCTCTATGGTGAAAGATCAGAGCCGTAAACTGGTCTTTAAACATATCAGCCGCTATGGATCGGTAACCCGAAGTGATATTTCCATGGGTACGGGTCTGAGCCACGGAACTGTAAAAACTCTGATGGATGAGTTCCTTCAAGCCGGACTGATTGAAGAGAAAAAAGACCACTCTCCTGCTGTGGGGCGTAAGCCCCGGAAGGTTCAATTACGTGCCGATGCCCGGCGTATCGGTGTTCTTGAAATTGCACCGGACCGTTTAACCTATTCAGATTTGAACTTATCCCTGGATCCGGTTTCGCCTCCCCTGATTGCCACCCGGCCTTCGGGGGTGAAATACCGCACCTGGATGGAAGGTTTCCTGGCCAGGATTCCCGTGGGTACACTGGCGGGGATAGGCGTTGTTGCCCCGGGGCCCTACAGGAGGGAAACAGACTCAGTTATCAGTAACCTGATCCCAGGCCTGAGGCAGATTCCCCTGGAAGAAACCGTCCGGGGGCTGCATAAAAT
>Ga0164315_10002689_pt1 | contig 13674 bp, 9 predicted proteins | sample GuaBasSedimGuay6_FD_113737 | JGI IMG/M metagenome (GOLD analysis project Ga0164315, IMG submission 113737) | Subseafloor sediment microbial communities from Guaymas Basin, Gulf of California, Mexico - Guay6, Core 4569-2, 0-3 cm | ecosystem: Environmental > Aquatic > Marine > Hydrothermal vents >... | reverse complement strand
GTAGATAAAGCTGAAGGAGGTGTCGAAGCCAATGTCCTCGATCAGTTTCATGGTGGCGGCGAAATCCGCCTCAGTTTCACCGGGAAAGCCAATAATGAAGTCTGAAGAGATACTGATGTTTGGGCGAATTTTGCGCAGACGGCGAATTTTTGACTTGTATTCCAGTACGGTATGGCCGCGTTTCATGGCCGTCAGAATGCGGTCTGAGCCACTCTGTACCGGTAAGTGCAGGTGGTCTACCAGTTGCGGTATCTCGGCGTAGGCGTCGATCAGGGCGTCAGAAAATTCTATCGGGTGTGAGGTAGTGTAGCGAATGCGGTCTATACCGGGAATGCGGGCCACAAAATGCAGCAGTTCCGCAAAATCGATAATCTCCCCCTCATGGCTGGCGCCGCGATAGGCGTTCACATTCTGGCCCAGCAGGTTGACCTCGCGTACCCCGCCCGCCGCCAGGTGGGCTGTTTCGGCGATCACATCGTCCAGCGGCCGGGAGACTTCTTCACCGCGGGTATAGGGAACAACGCAGAAGGTACAGTACTTGCTGCAGCCTTCCATAATGGAGACGAAGGCGGTAGGCCCTCCTACTTTGGGTTCCGGCAGGTTGTCAAACTTCTCGATCTCCGGGAAGCTGATATCCACTACAATGGTGCCGCCGGGGCCGTGTTGCTCCATCATCTGGGGCAGGCGATGCAGGGTCTGGGGACCGAATACCAGATCCACATAGGGTGCGCGCCGGCCAATCTCGGCTCCTTCCTGGCTGGCCACGCAGCCGCCCACGCCAATTATAAGTTCGGGGTTGTTCTTTTTCAGATGCTTCCAGCGTCCCAGTTGGTGAAATACCTTTTCTTGAGCTTTTTCCCTTATAGAACAAGTATTTAACAGTAATACATCGGCTTCCTCCGGGTTGTCCGTAGGGGCCATGTCATGGCTGTCCTGCAACAGGTCGCGCATACGAGCCGAGTCGTATTCGTTCATCTGGCAGCCATGGGTCTTGATGTACAGTTTTTTACTCACAGGGCCTCTGGGGCGGTTGTTTCGCCGAATTTGTTCTATGCTAATAAAAAGGGCAGCGAATTATACAGAGGTAGGCGTGCCAAACCTAGTGCTGGTGCTAACAGTGCTGGTGCTTGAGGCTGGTATTCTTCGTTCATGGTGGTAATATTGCCGCCCCCTGAAATCAGGCGCGTGGTAACGGGCGCCTGTCAAGGCCCCAGCCAGCTAATATATGAGGAATCAATGGCAAACGAACCCGTCTACAAGGTGATTTTCCAGAACGGCAATCAGGTGTTCGAAGTCTTCGCCCGCCAAATCTACCAGAGCGATATGTGGGGTTTTATCGAGGTGGAGGAGTTTGTATTCGGAGAGCGCTCCAAGATTCTGGTGGATCCCAGCGAGGAAAAGCTGAAAAACGAATTCAACGGGGTCAAGCGCAGCTATATTCCCCTGCAGGCGATCATCCGTATAGATGAAGTGGATAAGGAGGGCAGCAGCAAAATTTCCGATACCGGGACTGCCGAGGGCAATGTTGCTAGCTTCCCTTTCGCCGGTATCCCTCCTGGCCAGAAGGGCGGCGAGGAGTAGATCCGCGACTGGCGCGCTTTGCCCGGTGCGCACCGCGCACATGAAATCAAGCAAAGCCCGATTTATGCCTCCTCCAGCCGCTGCCGGATCGAAGCCAGTTTCACGCATACCACAAACGCATCTGCCGTGGCCTGCACGTCCTGTTCTGAGGGGAACGTGGGAGACAGGCGAATATTGCTGTCCTGGGGGTCCTTCCCGTAGGGAAAAGTGGCCCCGGCGGGGGTCAGCTTTACCCCGATATCGTCAGCCAGTCGCACTACCTCCCTGGCCAGCCCCGGTAAGGTGTTGAAAGAAATGAAGTAGCCGCCGCGGGGTGCTAGCCAGCTACCCATGCCGGTTCTGCCAAGTTCTTGTTCCAGGGTGCGCAGGACACTTTCGAAGCGGGGCCGAATCAGTGCCGCGTGTTTTGCCATATGGGCGGCAAGCGTGTCGCGATCTTGCAGGAAGCGCACGTGGCGCAGTTGGTTGACCTTGTCCGGCCCGATCATCCGGAAGGCGAGATGGGCCTTCAGGGCCGCCAGGTTGTCCACACTGCTGCCGAGGAAGGCGACGCCGGAGCCGGCAAAAGTGACCTTGGAGGTGGAGCCAAACTGGAACACGTTGTCCAGCGTACCGTGTTGCAGGCAGTAGTCGCGAATGGAGGCCAGCGGCCGGGCATCATCGTACAGAGCGTGAACCGCATAGGCGTTATCCCACATGACGATGAAATGTTCTGTGGCGATCTGCCCCAGCCGTGCCACCCGTTCCACTGTTTCATCGCTGTACACGCAGCCGGTGGGGTTGGAGAAACGCGGGACGCACCATATGCCTTTTATCGAATCATCCTGCTGTACCAGGGCCTCTACCATGTCCATATCCGGCCCGCTGTCGAGCATGGCTACGGTGATCATCTCGATGCCCAGGTGCTCACAAATGGCAAAGTGCCGGTCATAGCCCGGGGAGGGACACAGGAACTTTACCGTGTCGCTGTTGCCCCAGGCGGACTCCGGCCTGCGCAGACCTTCGCTGAGGGCGAAGTCAATCGTGTTGTACATCAGGGTCAGGCTGGAGTTGCCTCCGATCAGGGTTTCCTCGGGAGGGAGCCCGAGTACGGCACCAAACAGTACCTTTGCTTCCGCCAGTCCGTCCAGACCTCCGTAGTTGCGTGTGTCAGTACCGTCCGCCGCCAGGTAGTTCCCGTCCAGCATGCCATCCAGTGCGTTGGACAGGGCAACCTGGTCCGCGCCGGGCTTACCCCGGGTGAGATCAAGCGAAAGATTCAGGCTGTGCAGCTTACTGTATTGCTCCTGCAGAAATTCCAATTGTGTTGCCAGTTCGTTGGTGGACAGCTGATCAATATGCATTGTGTCTTCCTCGTGTAGTCTAAACCTGTAGGATATAAATGGCTCCCAAGTGTCCAATCATACCGCCACAGGCCGTGCTGTAGTAAGGGCTGGGGCGCACTTAGGCTTGAAAACTGGTCGCCTGCCCTCATATAAAACTGACTGTAATGAATGGCGAAAAGGTTTGAATCGCGATGAGTGAGCATGAACAACCGGTAGACGCAGATGAAGTGGTGAGCCCTGAGGAAGGGTCGCATGCGCCAGCGGTGGCTGATGATGTTCTGCCGGATACCCTGTATCTCATGCCTGTGCCCAATCGCCCCTTTTTCCCGGGGCAGGTTCAGCCGGTGGGAATTAACCCCCGGGAGTGGCGCAGTACGCTGGACGCCCTGGGTCAAGCAGGTCACGGTCTGATCGGGTTGTCTTATGTGGATCAGATCGAGCCCGAGGGTGTGCAACCCAGGCAGTTTCCAGAAATCGGTTGCGTGGTGCGTCTGCACCGCCCACCGCAGGCGACGGATCAGGAGGGACAGTTCCTGGCGCAGGGTGTCAAGCGCTTCCGCATTGTGCGCTGGTTGAGCGACAAGCCGCCCTACCTGGTGCAGGTGGAATATCCCCGCAGCCAGGGAGACCGGGATTCGGATGAGATCAAGGCCTACGCCATGGCCCTGATCAAGGAAATCAAGGAGTTGCTGCCGCTCAATCCCCTGTACAGCGAAGAGCTGAAGCAATACCTGGCTAATTTCAGCCCCAACCAGCCCAGCCTGTTGGCGGACTTTTCCGCCGCCTTGACTACCGCCTCCGGAGAACAACTACAGGAAATACTGGATACCCTGCCGCTGCGTTCCCGTATGGAGAAAGTACTGACGTTGCTGCGCAAGGAGCGCGAGGTCGCTGAATTACAGGGCCAGATCACCAGCCAGGTCAACGAGAAGGTATCGGACCAGCAACGGGAGTTTTTCCTGCGTGAGCAGTTGAAAATAATCCAGAAGGAACTGGGCATCTCCAAGGATGATAGAACCTCCGATGAGGAGATGTTCGAGGAGCGGATCAAGGAGCTCAAGCTGCCGGAGGCCGCCGCCAAGCGCATAAAGGAGGAAATGCACAAGCTCTCCGTGCTGGAAACGGGCTCCCCGGAATACGGCGTAACCCGCAACTACCTCGACTGGGCCACCTCGGTGCCCTGGGGTGTGTTGTCTGAGGACAACCTGGAGCTCAAACATGCGCGTACAGTTTTGGATGAGCACCACGAGGGTCTGGAGGATGTAAAAGACCGCATTCTGGAGTTCCTGGCGGTGGGCTCTTTCAAGGGAGAGATCGCCGGTTCCATCCTGTTGCTGGTGGGTCCTCCCGGGGTGGGCAAGACCAGCATCGGCCGCTCAGTAGCGGATGCCCTGGGCCGCAAGTTTTATCGTTTCAGCCTGGGCGGCATGCGCGACGAGGCCGAGATCAAGGGGCACAGGCGCACCTATATCGGCGCTATGCCCGGCAAGTTCGTGCAGGCCCTGAAGGAAGTGCAGGTTGCCAACCCGGTGATTATGCTGGATGAAATAGACAAGATCGGCGCCTCCTACCACGGCGATCCGGCTTCCGCCCTGCTGGAGGTACTGGACCCGGAGCAGAACAGTGAGTTCCTTGACCACTACCTGGACCTGCGCGTGGACCTGTCCAGGGTCCTGTTCATTTGCACCGCCAACCAACTGGATACCATACCTGGGCCGCTGCTGGATAGAATGGAAACCTTGCGCCTGTCGGGCTATGTGGCACAGGAGAAATTGTCCATTGCCAGGAAACACCTGTGGCCCAAACAACTGCAACGCCATGGACTCAGTGACGAGCAGCTAAAAATAAATGACGCTGGCCTCAAGTATGTCATCGACTCCTATTGCCGGGAGGCGGGGGTGCGCACCCTGGAGAAACAACTGGCCCGTATCATGCGTAAATCCATTGTGCGTATCCTGGAGGACGGTCAGGACAAGGTGCGCGTGGGTAAAAAGGATATCGACGATCTGTTGGGCATGCCGCCATTCCAGCCCGATAAACCCCTGCGCGGTGTGGGTGTGGCCACCGGCCTGGCCTGGACTACGATGGGAGGAGCCACCCTTCCCATAGAGTCATCCCAGGTTCACACTCTCAATCGCGGTTTCAAAATGACGGGTCGCCTGGGGGATGTGATGAAGGAATCGGCGGAGATCGCCTACAGTTATGTAATCGCCCACCTCAAGGATTACGGATGCGACCTGGACTTCTTCGATATGAGTATGGTGCACCTGCATGTGCCGGAGGGCGCCACGCCCAAAGACGGCCCCAGCGCCGGTATCACCATGGCCACGGCCCTGGTTTCACTGGCGCGTAAGGAACGTATCAAACGCCCATTGGCGATGACCGGTGAACTAACGCTTACCGGACAGGTGCTGCCGGTGGGCGGCGTCCGCGAAAAAGTGATCGCCGCCCGGCGCAGCAAGATCATGGAGTTGATTCTGCCACATGCCAACCGACGTGACTTTGAGGAGTTGCCGGATTATTTGTGCGAGGGGATCAACGTACACTTTGCCCGCAATTATCGGGAGGTGTTTGAGTTTGTATTCCATGAGCATCGGCTGGAGAAATCTTTGCATTAGGATGGGTGATCCTCTGGGCCGTCAAACTGACGGGAATTAAACCTGATCGTCGCTAATAGCTGTCCAGTGACCTGGAATACGCGCAGTGACAATAGCCCGCCGCGGCGCCGGATAACCTTCGATGGATTTATGGCTGTCCCGGGGGTCCAGGAAGTTAGCCAGCGAATGGAATTTCATCCACTCGGTGGAGCGCTGCTCCCCGGTGCTGGTTACTGTGACATCCAGCAACTGCGCATCGACAAACCCCAGCTTGCGCAACCAGCTGAGTAACGTGTCTGTACTGGGCAGGAACCACACATTACCCATGCGCGCGTAGCGGCCTTCCGGCATCAGGGTATCGCCCAGTGTACCTTCGATAACCAGGGTTTCCAGTACCAGCTGCCCGCCCGGCCGCAGGCAGTCTTTCAATTCCTGCAGGTGATCCATGGGTGAGCGCCGGTGATAGAGCACACCCATAGAGAACACGGTGTCAAAGCACTGTAGTTTGGGTGGCACATGTTCTATACCCAGGGGCAGTACCCAGATGTTGTCGCGTTGCAGGTATTTCTGCAGTGCCCAGAACTGCACCACGAACAAGGGTGTTGGATCGATACCGATGACTTGTGCGGCGCCATCCCCCAGCATGCGCCAGCAGTGGTAGCCGCTGCCACAGCCCACATCGAGTACTGTGCGACCCTCCAGGGAATCTATCTTGTGTTGCAGCCGGTCCCACTTCCAGTCAGAGCGCCATTCGGTGTCTATGTGTACGCCGAACAGGTCAAACGGGCCCTTGCGCCAGGGGTGCAGGCACTGCAGTGATTCGCGCAGTTGGCGGGTGGTGGATTCATCGGGTGGGATGTTGCTGCCAGCGCTGACTCGGGCCGTGTTGAGCTGGATCTGGTCGGCCTGTAGTACGGGTAATGCCTCCAGTGCCTGGAGCCAGCGGGCCAGGTCACCGTAGCGTTTGCTGGACAGGCCCCGGGCAATTTGCTGCTCCAGTATCTGCGCCCAGCGGTCCAGTTCGCTGCCGTGCCAGCGCTTTATCAGAGGGTGGTAGTCAATCATTTAAGGGCAATGAGAGAGGCAAAATTGAAGCACTGGAACCAGACGTCACAGCTGCTGAAGCCGGCCCGGCCAATGCGCTGTTTGTGTTGGCTGAGGGTTTCGGGCAGCAATACGTTTTCCAGGGCGCTGCGTTTGCGGGATATTTCCAGGTCGCTGTAGCCGTTGCTGCGCTTGAACTGGTGATGCAGGTCGATATTCAGCGCATCCAGGTGTGGGTCCTCGAAGGTCACCTTTTCGGACAGCACCATGATGCCGCCGGGGCGCAAGCCCTGGCATATTCGGCAGATCACGCTGTCGCGCAGCTCCCTGGGAATGAATTGCAGGGTAAAATTGAGCACCACTACCGAGGCGTCCTCGATGCTTACATCCTGCAGGTCGGCGCAGGTCAAAGATACGGGCGTGTCGTGCGTGTCGGTGTCAATGATGTTCTGGCAGCGCTCCAGCATGGAGGCGGAGTTATCCACCGCGACGATCCGGCAGTCTTGTTGGCTGATATTCTGGCGCATGGCCAGGGTGGAGGCACCCAGAGAGCAGCCAAGATCGTACAAATTGCTACCGGCCGTGGCGTATCTGCCTGCCAGCAGGCCGGTCATGGATACGATGGTGGAATAACCGGGCACAGAGCGTTTGATCATGTCCGGAAAGACCCGGGCTACGCTGTCATCAAAGGTGAACAGGCCGGTGTCGGACAGTGGATCGGCGTAGATGGCGTCTCGAGGGGGGGTCACAAGGGGTTACCGGGCCTGTGGTATATCAAGGTTTATGGGGATCCCTCTCAAGGCATGGTACCCGCCGCGCACTATTTATCTGGACGGAGATGATGCTTTCTTCGATTTGCCCCTGCCGGTGGGTCGGTAGGGCAGGAGCATCGCAGCGCGATTAGTTGGCGCTGCGAATCAACTGTGAGTCTTCAGCGGTCAATTGCAGGCCAGCGCGGGCATGCTGTTTGAAATGCGCAAAGTGGGTGGGGCATTCGACACCTGAGCTCGCGCCGCTTCGCTGGGCAAACTTGATGCTGCGGAGAAACTCCACCAGGCTTACTTTATCTTCATCTAATCTTTTCATAGTCCACCCCACCGGGGATTGATCACTTCCAAAGACCAGTATAGACCCCTCACCCCGCAGCTGTGACGTAAAAAGTACCTTGCAATTCTGTGAACTATGACAATTAGCGCGGCTTTAGCTGCTGTTCCAGGGCGTCCATAAGGGGAGCGAGCTCGGGCTTGTTGGCCCGCATCTCATCGATCTCCAATCCGTCTAACTCGTGGGGGAATACCAGCCAGTCGCTGGTTTGATGTACGAAATAGTCGGGAGTGTGCCGGGTCTGGTTATTGGTGGGCTTGAACCAGGGTGTGGCAATGCGAATTTCGGGTGTGCTTGCCCCACATGCCTGTTGCAGATCCAGAATGATTTGTTGCAGCGACAGGCCCGTATCGTGCACGTCATCGACCAGGAGTAGGGCGTCGCTATGGCTCACTCGTTCGGTGAGGTAGTTCATCCCGTCTACCTGCACCCGTTGTTGCCGTTGGGCGATACCAGTGTAGGATTGGGTGCGAATAGCCGTGTGGTCTGATTCCACCCCGAGAATATCGAGTAACTCATGTACGGCAATGCCCACGGGGGTGCCCCCGCGCCAAACGCCGACAATATAGGTGGGCCGGTAACCGCTCTCGAACACCTGCCAGGCAAGGGTGAAAGAGTCCTCTAGTAACTCCTGGGGAGTGATGTAGTGCTTGTTCACACGGCTGTTGCGCCCGGGGTGGCCAATAATCGCGTCAGGTTAACACACCCCGGCAGGCGCTGGTCGCGCTTGTGTCCGCTCAGTTATAATCGCCTCCCGTTCACGGAGCCTCGCGATGAAGGAGCAAACACATGTTGGATAAACTGGAACAACTGCCGGCTGACCCCATTCTTGGTCTGGCCGCTGTATGCCGGGCGGACCCCAACCCGCAAAAGGTTGATCTCACCGTGGGTATTTACATGGATGAACAGGGTGTGTGCCCGGTATTCGATGCGGTGCAACATGCACAGCGCGCTCTGGTTGCCGAGGAAACCAGCAAGGCCTATATGCCTCCCGCGGGAGACGAGGCCTTCAATCAGGGTATACAGCGCCTGGTCCTTGGGAGCGACAGCCCGGCACTGCGCGATGGCCGGGTAAGCAGTGTACAGACCCCGGGGGGTTGCGGCGCCCTGCGTATCGGCGCGGAGATTATCAACGCGGCGACAACCGGTGCGCGAGTGTGGGTTAGCGACCCCACCTGGCCGGTACACATCCCACTGTTGGGCAGTGTCGGGCTCAAATTCGAGACGTATCGTTACTATGAACCCGCCGGCCACGGCGTCGATTTTGATGGCATGGTGGCGGACCTGAAAGCGGCGGCAGCGGGTGACGTCGTGCTGCTGCACGGCTGTTGCCACAACCCCTGTGGTGCGGATCTGTCCCTGCAACAGTGGGGTGTGATCGCCGATATGGCGGAGCGGCAGGGTTTTACGCCGTTTATCGATATTGCCTACCAGGGGCTGGGGGATGGCCTGGATCAGGACGCGGCGGGCCTGCGTTTGCTGGTGTCGCGCCTGCCCGAGGTCATTATCGCCGCATCATGCTCCAAGAATATGGGTTTGTACCGGGAGCGTGCCGGGGCTGCCATCTTTGTCTGTCGCGACGGGGAAAATGCTCGGGCGTTAGTCAGTCAGGGACTGGTAGCGGCGCGGCGGGTTTATTCCATGCCGCCGGCACACGGTGCACTGCTGGCCGGGCGTATCCTGTCAGATGAGGTGTTGGGTGAGCTGTGGCGCATTGAACTGGTGGCCATGTGCGAGCGCATTAACGGCCTGCGCAACGCGCTGGTGCAGAAGCTGAATACTGTCGGTGATCGTGATTTCAGTTTTATCCAGCGGGAAAAAGGTATGTTTTCCTTCCTGGGGCTCAGCGCGGAGCAGACGCGGCGCCTGCGGGAGGAGTACAGTGTTTACATGCTGGATTCATCGCGCATCAATGTGGCGGGCGTCAATGCGAGCAATATTGATTACCTGGCAGAAGCGGTAGCCGGGGTGCTGTAGGCAGCTGCTTCCGGGAGCTTTTTGCCTTGCAAAGGCATGCATTTCCTAACTGAGCAAGGCAAAAAACTCCCGGAAGCAGCGGGACGTATATCCGCTGTCCCTAAAGCTCCCCTTCCAGCGCCGCCCAGCGTTCAAAGATAGTTTCAAGCCCCGCCTGCACGCTGGTGAGTTCGCCCAGGGTTTTCTCTACTTGAGCATGCTCCCCCTGGTAGAAATCCGGCTGGGAAACCTTTTTTTCAAGTTCCTGCTGGCGCTGCTCCAGTTTCTCAATTTGCCCCGGCAGACTGTCCAACTCACGCTGGTCCTTGTAGGACAGTTTGCGCTTTTTTGCGGGGGCGGTTGCCACCGCCGCTTCTTCCGGTTCGGCGTTGGGCGCCGCCGCTGCGAGTTTGCCCACACTGTCCGCCAATCGTCCACCCCGGGCCACCCAGTCGCTGTAACTGCCGGCCTGTTCGCTGACCACACCGTCGCCCTCCAGCACCAGCAGGCTGGTTACCACATTGTCCATAAAGTCCCTATCGTGGCTTACCAGCAGTACGGTGCCGTCGAAAGTCAGCAGGATTTCTTCCAGCAGCTCCAGGGTTTCGATATCCAGGTCGTTGGTGGGTTCGTCCAGCACCAGCAGGTTGGCCGGCTTGCTGAACAGCCTGGCCAGTATGGCCCGGTTTTGCTCCCCGCCGGACAGTGCTTTTACCGGTGTTCTTACCCGCTGTGGGCTGAACAGGAAATCACCCAGGTAGGAAATGGCGTGGCGACGCTTGCCGTTGATCTCGATAAAATCCTGGCCGCCGCAAATGTTGTCTATCAGGTTCTTCTCCGGGTCCAGTTGCTCCCTGAGTTGGTCGGAGTAGGCCACTTCCAGTTTGCTGCCGAAGGTGACCTTACCGGCGTCGGGTTGTAGCTGGCCGAGCAGGATTTTAACCAGGGTGGACTTACCCGCGCCATTGGGGCCGACAATGCCAATCCGGTCGCCACGCTGGATGATGGTGGAGAAGTTTCGCAGGATACATTGCTCGCCGAAACTCTTGCTCACGTCTACCAACTCGGCGACTATTTTGCCCGATTGGCCCGCCCCCTCAACGGCGAAACTCGCGGTGCCGGTGCGCTCACGACGATTCTGGCGCTCATCGCGCATGGCTTTCAGGGCGCGTACACGCCCCTCGTTACGGGTGCGGCGGGCCTTGATGCCCTGGCGAATCCACACTTCTTCCTGGGCCAGTTTCTTGTCGAATAGATCATTGGCCCGCTCCTCGGCCTGCAGTTCCTGCTCCCGGTGGCGCAAAAAGCCCTGATAGTGACCCTGCCACTGGGCCAGGTGGCCCCGGTCCAGCTCAGCGATACTGCTGGCCACGTTCTGCAGGAAGCGCCGGTCGTGGGTAATAAGAATGATCGCCCCCGGAAAATTGGCCAACTGCTCCTCCAGCCACCGTATGGCGGGGATGTCCAGGTGGTTGGTAGGCTCGTCCAGTAGCAGTATGTCGGGTTGGCTGACCAGTGCCTGGGCCAGGGCGACGCGGCGGCGCCAGCCCCCGGATAGCTCTCCCATGGATGTCTCGGCCGGTAGCTGCAGCTGGCTGATGGTGGTTTCCACCCGTTGCTGCAGCCGCCAGCCGTCCGCCGCCTCCAGCTGCTGTTGTACCCAGGCCAGATGCTCCATGTCGGCGGGAGGGTCGGCTTGCAGCAGCTGGTGGTATTCGCTCAACAGGCGGCCCGCATCGGCCAGCCCGGCGGCAACCGCATCGTAGACCAGGATATCGTCCGCCTCGGGCAGGGTTTGCAGCAGGCGCGCAATGTGTACCCCGGGTCGCACCCAGCGCTCTCCGGAATCCGGCGACAACTCGCCCGCCAGGAGCTTGAGTAAGGTGGTTTTTCCCACGCCATTGCGCCCCAGCAGACCCAGCTTTTCCCCACGGGTGATGCTCAGGTTGACGTCGTCCAGCAGGATCTGGGTGCCGTATTGCAGGTGAACTGAGTTGAGTCGTAACAGGGGCATGAGCTATACGGACAGTGGGTGGGGTGGACGCGCATTCTACGCTAGTGTGCCGCGGCGGACAAAGGGCGAGGTGCTGGTCACTTTAGTGCAACAAGGTTAAAGTGTGAGCAGAATATGGTTGCGCCTGCCCCGCTGTCGGGGTGGTTGAATGTCGAGGAACAAACAATGTTGAGAGTGCTGGTCCTACTGGTGCTTTTGGTCGCCAATACTACCTGGGGTCAGGCCGCGGATTCCACCGTGACCGGGGTGGAGTTGGGCGCCGCCGTCAAAAATATTTCAGAAGGCTTGCCCGTGGATGACCCACAGCGGGAATCCCTGCTTAAGAGCTACAGTGATACCCGCGCGGCCCTGTTGCGGATCAAGCAGCATGAGCAGGCTCGCGATAACTTTGTTCAGGCGCGTGCTAATGCCGCGGTGCAAACCCAGTCAATACAGGAGGAACTGTCCGGGTCCCGGGCTGCGCCGGAGCAGGACGACAAAGCCGTGGCGTCAGCTTCTTTGCAAGAGTTGGAGCAGATGATCCAGGTCGACAAGGCGGAGCTGGATGCCAGGGGAGGGCAGCTGGCGGATATACGGGCCGATATAGATGCCATGCCCGGCCGCCCCGCTGAGATTCGCCAGCGTGTAACCGAACTGGTAGGGCTGTCGACCGAGCTGGAGTCACAACTGGGCTTGATGAACAAGAAATTAGAAGCTGGTAGTGAGGACGAGGCTCGCGCCTGGTTGGTACAGGCGCAACTGGCCAGTGCCGCTATGGAAAAGACCGCACTGGATGAAGAATTGCTGAGCCAACCCATGCGACTGGATTTGCTCAAGGCGCAACTTGATCAAACCCGCTACGACACGGATGTACTGAAAAAGCGTATACAAACAGAGGAGAAGCGCGCCGGTGAATTGCGCCAGGGTAAAGCTGTCCAGGCACGCGCTAAAGCAGAACGGGTACTGGCTCAAACTGAGGGCAAGCATGAGTTGGTGCAGCAGTTGGCGGATAGAAACGCTGAGCTCACCGCATCTTTTGTCAAGCTCGGTGACGCCATCAAGGATATCCATGAGCGTGAAAGCTTCGCCAGAAACCGTGCGGATCAGCTCGAGACCGATCTGAAATCAATTGAGCGCAAGCTGCATATAGTGGGAATGACTGCGGTTGTGGGTGAAATCCTGCGCGAACAGCAGGCCCAGTTGCCAGGGCACCGAGAGTCCCAAAAGGCAATATCCGCTATTGCCGATGACATAACGACATCCAGCATGCGGCAGGTCGAGCTGGAAGATGAGCGGCGCCAGTTGCGCAATGAGAGCAAATATATCGCTCAGCTGGTGCAGGGGCTGGATGCGCCGACCGTGGCCCTGATCAGCGACGACCTCGCTGAATTGCTAGACAATCGTCGCGAGTCGATGCGCCAGGCGGTGGACCTAGAAAATACCTATGCCATGGCCCTGGGCGATCTGGACTTTACATTGCGCCGCTACACGGCAGTGGTCGATCAATATCGCGGCTTTATTTCAGAACGCCTGCTGTGGATTCCGTCCCGTGGGACGTTATCCGTGTTCCGTGGGGGTGGACTTGTAGTCCAGGTGGCGGAGGTGTTCGCTCCGGGTCGGTGGCTTCGTGTAGTGCAGAGCTTACCGGGGGAAATAGCGGGACGGCCCCTGACCTCTGTGGCGATACTTTTGGTACTGATCCTGATTTATTTTAGCCCTCTTTTGTACCGGCGGCTGGTCTCTACCGGGCGACAGGTCGGCTATGTGCGCAGCGATCATATTTCCAGCACGATACGCGCTCTGGGTCTGTCACTGCTGTTGTCACTGAAATGGCCCATGGCGTTGTCCACCGTCGCCTGGCTGTTTGAGATGCAGGACAAAGAATCGGAATTGGCCATGGCCTTGTATATGGCGTCGGTGCGCACGGCGATTTATTTTTGGGGGCTTGAACTCCTGCGCATGACCCTTCTCCCCAAAGGCCTTGTTGATGCGCACTTCCGTTGGCCGGCAAAACGTACGGCCACACTCTGTCGCCGCATCGCCAGATTGGAGCAAACGTTTCTACCCTCAGTAT
>Ga0164315_10002688_pt1 | contig 13676 bp, 8 predicted proteins | sample GuaBasSedimGuay6_FD_113737 | JGI IMG/M metagenome (GOLD analysis project Ga0164315, IMG submission 113737) | Subseafloor sediment microbial communities from Guaymas Basin, Gulf of California, Mexico - Guay6, Core 4569-2, 0-3 cm | ecosystem: Environmental > Aquatic > Marine > Hydrothermal vents >... | reverse complement strand
TTCAACAAGCGAACTGCGAGGGTGCATAATGACTCTGCTTGTAATTTCACTGCTAAGTTTCTGAATATTATCTATTTTGCTTGTAATCAATTCAAAAGTATTGCTATGGCGAATTTCAGTAGAACTGAGTTTTGTTATTGGCTGATTAATAATTTGACTGTAGGGCAAACTGATAAAATTCCCACTTGCATTATCCAATACTAGGTTGCGATATCCCATCCTAAGAATATTTCCTTTGATGGTTCCAATTTCTATATGGTCGGCTTTCTTTAAACCACTATTGCTTCTGAAAATAAAGCCAGCAATTAGATCTTTAAGCCCGAACCAAGAAATCCAAATAAAGATGGAGAATAGAATCAAAGCTAATCCATAACCTGCGTATATATGTTTGCGCATAAGGTAGGGGAGAAACCATAATCCAACTAAAACCCACACAAAGAGTTCAAAAAGACTAAAATATCTATTAATCCAGTCACGTAGTTTTCTGTTTTTGGCTACATAAGGAATTATGAAACGTAATAAACGTAACAATAATAAAACCACTAAGCCTGTAATTAATAGGCTTATAACTGGAAATGCAGAATAATTATTCTCTAAATATTTTAAGTCCATTATAGTAGTTTGTTGTTTTGTAAATGTTGAACAATCAAATGGTGCATTAGAATATTAATGCGGAATACATTGTCATCAGTCTTATATATTAGCCCTCTACGTATCATCTTTTCAATCTCTAAGAATGACTCGTGTTTATTGTAGTCTGTTAAACGACCAAATTTTTCCAAGCCTATACTTTTATGTAAGACGAATAATAGTAAATACCAATTTTGCTCGATACTAAATTGTTCAAATGCATCAGAATACTGGTTTTGAGGATACTTAACATGAATATCTTTATCATGAACGTCCACAATATTATTAACCCATGAATGAATTGCAATACCTGGTATTCCTCGACTGAAGTTAAAATAGCGATTAAAGAGTTTAGCATAATCCCATGTGTGGAAATGCTCTTGCGATTTTTTATTTAAAGTAAAACTAAGTCCACTAGTATTATGTCGAGTCATTATCATTTCGTTAATCTCTTTTGCATTCATTGACCCCATCATAACCACGTTTAAGTAATTTATTTCAATTTCTAAAGCTTGATTGATAACCTTATAGGCATGAGTATTTATACTAGAGATAAACAATGCTTTATTTCCATATTGTCTTATTAGTTCATGAATTTGCAATATGACATGGTGACCGTCATTTTGTTTCTCCCACCATAATTCCAAATCGTCAATTATTATTACAACCTTTTTCTTTAGCTGGCGGAAATACCTTTCTACAGAAGTATTAATCTCTAATGCAGCTTTCAACTGTTCAGTAAATATATCAGGGTTAGTACTACCTGTAGGAGGTGGACTGACATTAATAATATGCTCTCGATTAACATACTCTAAGGCCAACATTTGTGCAAAGAAAGACTTTCCACTAAAACGTTCGCCAACGACCAATATGCCGCCACTTAATCCCCTTTGGTGGTCTTCAAGACTCAGTTGAGCCGATTCCATTTCAGATTTGCGTCCAACCCACATTTCTTTCATAAAATTATGCCTTCGTAAAAAGAGTTGTCGGTAATAGAATGGAAGTTTGTCAATAGCTTGTTGTCCACTATACAAATTTCTGAATAGTTTACGTAATATCTGATTTTGTTGAATTCCATTCTCGGATTCCATAAGCTCTTGGGAAAGAATAACTCCTTGGCTTTGTCGATACCAAACTTGAGCGAATTGCTCTTGAATCCATAACTTTGCACCCCCTCTAAAGGCTTTTAATTTGCCTAATTTCTCTTTACTTTGTTGCTGTCGGATATACTGTTTTAAGTTTCCTGCAGCTTGAATAAATGGGTAAATTGCAATGCTATTCAACGCATTATGTAATCGCTCCTCAATTTGAAGTTTGTACGTATCCTTTAGATTAACAATCTCCTCACGATCTTTTTTAAGGCTATCAATTTGCGATTCGAGCATTAATAATAAATTTTTAGAATTCTGCTCCGCATCTTCAGCTTCTATATTTTCACTGTCTTTATAATTCAGACTGTAAGATGTTAGTCGATATTGATCAATTAAATGATTATTGTAGTCTAATGATTTGCTTGGAATTTCATCTAAAATGGATTTGATTCTTCCGTTAAAACTATTCTGGACAATATAATCAAGTAGAGCAGTAGCTGATACTCTCATTGTATCAATCTCAGTATATTGTCTGGTTCCTAGTAGATTATCCGATTCTTCCGTAAAAAGCTCTATACTCTCAGGGAAATTATTTGTTGCCGTTTTTAAACGTCGAACACTTAGATTTATCAAACGTTCTGCATAATTATAGTCAATGCCTTTTTGAATATCAATATTAAAGTCGAAATCCATTTTCAAACTTTTCTTAGCTTTCTTATAAAAAGATTCTAAGTACTCTATATAGTGATTATAATTTGCAATCATTCCATCATTAATCTCAAGCTCGATTCGGGTTTCAATCTCTAGAGCAATCTGTTTAAGTTTGTTGCTAAAGTTTAGAATATTTAGATTAAGTGAAATATTATTAAGTTGTAACCTCTGATTTCTTTTGCGATATTCAGGAATAAGTTCAAATGTTACTCCAGTATTTCGGAATATCTTATTATAATTAAATTCATCATCAATTATAGTATTCACTCCAATAGTTGAAGTAATAATGTTCAGATGATTAATATTATATAGAGCCATTTGATCTAATGCATGTATAATTTCCTTTTTATTATAATCAATGGAGTTTTCAAATATATCTACCACTCCCTGAAGTTGCTCTATTAAAACAGTAGGTTTATTAGAATCTGTTTTATGAATCTGTTGGCTAAGTTCTTGAAATGCGATATCTATATTAGAAAGGCATTTTGAGAAGTCAGCAAGGTTGCGCAAGCTATGTGTTCCTAATTCATTTAGAAAATGTCTAAAACTAATGAGGTTTGCCTTCAATGAATGTTGAATAAGCAGGTTCCGGTATTCCAAATTATATTGAAAGCTTTTCTTGCCAAATTTTGCTAGAAAACGATTCCAGCGTTTATACCATCGTACATCAAAAAGATCGTTTTTATGCGACTTCATATCTTCAATGCTATATTTCAGTTGAAGCTGTTTTGGTAATGTCTTATAAATATCGGCAATCGATTTGGAAGTATTATTGATTAGTTTATCAAGTATTTGCTCCTCTTTGCTTAGCTGATAGTCTTGGAACTTGCGTATAATTCCATTGCTCTCCAATAAGAACTGTGAATGAATATGATTAACTTTTTTACTTACTAGTTCAGTTCGCTTATAGGAAAGTGCCTTATGTAGCGCCTCAATACTATTGTCAATCAATTGGCGTAATTCATTTCGTAAACTATCTTCTGATTTTATTATAAGGTCTAAATAGTTGGTCTTTATGAATTCGTTTTGCTGAATCAGTTTATTAAAAAATGCTCTATTGTTATGTTCAAGTGAACTGAATCTTGGATAAATTATTTTTTCTTTATTGATGCTAGAGTGTAAATCAATTTCAAAAGGTTTTACTTCTGGTTCATCCATATGTTCTAAACCAATATGCAGGTCCTTAAAATGGCTTGAGGCACCAGATAGTATTACTGTCCCAATGGATTTACATAATTCATTAATTCGCTCTCTATAATCTCCTATTTGATCATCTTCAACCGACTCAATACCCATAAATATTAAATCTGAATCTACGGATTCAACCTGGACAATATCATAATAACTCCTTTTATCAATCTGATTGTTAATGATTTTAATCTCGGCATCGATTCTAAGGTTATCTAGAATTTTTTCAGCTTTACGATAAATCTGTTCGTGCATCTCATTCACCGGATTTACAATAATCAAACGAGTGTTTGCATGGTTCCATACTTCAGACTGAAGAATAAACTTCACCAACTGTAGTGAGAAGTTTCCGTTTTGACCTCCTCCACGCCACCAAATATCAATTTGTTTATTATCTCCAAATCCTCGCTCTTGGTCATAGTCCATCATGACAATATTCAAGTCAAGTTTTTTGATATTTTGAAGCAGTTTGGAAAATCTATTTAAGTTTTCTGTATAACGAGGCCAACCCATAAAAACAATATTTGGTTCTACACCTGCAAAACCATAATTTGATGCAACCTGCTCTATTCCTGAATAAATATCACTACAAGTTTGGCGGCGTGTGAAGAAGCCTTGAATTTCAGTACTATCGTCATCCTTTACGATCTGTTCATTACGTGCAAAAATGAACTTGTCCTTACTTTTATTTATGACTAAGTCAAAATTTGAGAGGAAACCATATTTTCCAACCAACTGTTTTCCAAATTCAATTAGATGGGGACGGTTTTTATTACCACCACTGAAAAGTAAAATATTTGGTGTCCAATTTTGCTCTGTTAATTGTTTCTCTGAGAGCCTATTCAATGATGTACGAACAATAGATGACCATACTGAACTCCACACATCACCGAAGTCGGATTTTAATTCACGTCTTTTAAGAATAAAATAGATAAACCACATTATTACAAATGCGGCAAACATAGCTACTGGGTTTAATTGGAGCATTACGCCAAAGCTGGCAATAAATCCAATAATACCTATCCAACGAGATATCTTGAAGCTTGGTCTGAAGTCCGTATTTGCCCAGCTTTCTAAAGCAAAGGCTAAATTAATGAAACCGTAAGCCGCAATATAAAACATTGATACAACTTCGGCTATAGCGTCTAACTCTCCCATTAGGACACCTAGTTCGGCTAGAATAAAAGTAAAAATAAGAGCGTTTCTAGGCTCATTAGTCTCACCGTATCCTTTACCCAGTATTTTTGGCATTATTTTATCTTTAGCGATGGCTTGCATAATTCGTGGAGCGCCCAAAATACCACCTAAAGCTGAAGATAGTGTTGCTCCCCAGATGCCTGCTATTACTGGCCACGACCAGAATGCAATTCTGTTAATGAAATTACTGTCGCCGATTAAAGTGTCACGATCCACAAAATAGGCTAAACCAACTGCCAATGATATATATACAATTAATCCTGTAAGAATAGAATAGAGAGTTCCTTTCGGTATTGATGATTTTGGGTCTTTTAAGTCACCCGACATTGCTACTCCTGCTGTGAAACCTGTTACAGCTGGAAAGAAAATAGCGAAAATAGTAATCATGCTTACATGACCATCAGAAGGGTTCGTAAAACTAGTTTGAACGCTTGTTTCACCACCAAAGAAAAATCCTGCAGCAATGGAGATAAGAGATAAAGCTATTGCTCCTAATACAACGAATTGGCTTTTGATAGCTAGAGTAGTACTGATAAATGCGATAATTACAAGGAGAATTAGAATTAGTGTACCAATAATTCGAATACCTGAAATATCAGCTTGTATTCCTAAGAAGTCACTAATTGCTTGGATTCCTAAAAAGCTTTCACTAAAACCCACTATATATAAGGCGATACTTAAAGCTGTACCAATAAAGAGGGTAATTCCAATAGAACCACCCATGGGTAGGCCTAAACTACGTGAAAGAATATAATAGATTCCTCCTGTTTTTATTTTCTTGTCAGTAGCTATAGAAGATATACTTAGACCAGTAGTAATAGAGATAATATGTGCTACTAAGATGATTGCAATTGCAGCATAGAGACCAGCTTCACCTACAACCCATCCTAAACGCATATACATAATCACACCCAATATAGTGAGTACGGATGGGGTATAAACTCCAGCAAATGTTCCAAATTTATTTGACTTTGGCATATTGTTAAGCTTTAATTCTTTTCGTCTGTAAATATAAAGATTTTTACATTAGTCTAATTATACTGATACGTAATAAATAGAATCTTGTTGCGTGGATTTATTCTATGTCTTTTTAGTTGGATTCAAATTTGCAACAAAGATTTTTTTTTTACGTACAAACGTTCAATTGAAAATCAAATAGTTGAATATTGGAAAAACGTATAATTGTCATATTTGTATTGTTAATGGCTTATTTGCTTTCAGCAAGTGTAGCCAAAAAACTGCGTTTTAAAGAACCACCACCAGGTACTGTACGACTTACGGATTCACTTTATATTGATAGGTCTCCTGTGCGTGTAGTTGATTATCTCGAGTTTCTTTCAGCTATTCGAAATTCATATTCTCCACGTATGCATGATAGTATTCAAGAGTTACCAAATTTTGGACTAAGTGTAAGTGATGTTAATCGATTGCGTGCTAAAATGCCATGGGATAGTATTTATTATCTAAGAATGCTTACAAGAACGTGGACTACCTATGCTAATGATATTCAAAAATTTGATGTTGATTACCACATTAAGAATCCTCGTTTTTATGATTATCCTATTATTAATATAAACTATAAACAGGTAGTAGAATATTGTAAATGGCGAACAGATATGGTTAAGTTGCATTATGCTATGTTAAGCTCGAATGAGAAACAACGTAGGCACTATCCAATGAATTTTGAATATCGATTACCAAATAAAAAAGAATGGGATAAGGTAATTGGGCGCTTCTTTAGTAAAATTGAAAAATTAGATAAATTAACTACGAATAAAGGAGGTCTATTACAAAATATGGTTAGTCCATATGCCAATAAAAAAACTTTTCAGTATCAATCTTCAAATGTAGGGGAGATGCTAGATAAGTATATAGCTACTGTTGGCTTTGCATGGGATGAATCATTGAATTTGGGTAGTATTCAATATGTGCGCTGGGAAGAGCCGGTAGATTGGATTGGATTTCGATGTATTTGTGAGGTTCTTCCTGAAGATGGAGCGAAAAAGAAACTTGATAAATCTGATGTGAAGCGTGATAAATTTGGTAAAATTATATATGATCCAAATAAGAATAAAGAGAAAAATAAGAAAAAAACACCAGAACCAAAGGAATCAGAAGTTCAAAAGAGTAAAAAGACTAAGAAATCAAAGTCTAAGAATAAACCTGAATCAGTGGGTAAAAAAAGAAAGAAGCGTAAATAAGGCTTTACTCTTCTGAGAAAAATAGTTTATCCAAATTATCGAGCAATGATGTTCTCGATTTAACAATTAGACTATATTGTTTAGGCTTAAATGTACGTAGAACAATTATCTTTAATTTTTTTCGAGTACTTATAAATAGGTAGCGATATCTATTGGCCAATAGAGCACTAATAGGAAGGGATATAAAGTAATACAATGCCCATAAACTATTCCCCCTGATGGCCCAGAAAATAAAGCTCTGAATAAGAAATAGTCCTGGGCTAACAATAGCGCCTATTCCAAACTTAAATGAACTGTAAAATTGTTTGTCTTTAATACCTTTTATGAATTTCATGCTTAGGTAATAATAAAGAAAGCCGTTAATAAATCCATATAGAAATAAGGGGAACCCAATAATTAAAACTAGTGTAGCGAACATGGTTTTTGCCATACATGATTGTTCAAAATCAAGCAAACTAAAACCTTTAGCTTTTAATCCTTGCTCGATTCGCCGGTATTGGTTTCCAAAGACTTCAATATTGTTTTCACCGTATAGAAAGGCTTTCTCAGCCATCTTAATGGTTTTCTGGTCTGCAGCAAATGCATGCTTTAGTTTAGGACCCTTAAGACCTAAACGAGATTTCATTGTTGAGCGATAAAATAAACGAATCTGATCGTATATATGATAATGTTCTAAATCTTCGATATGAATTATTAATTCTTTTATTCGTTCTGATAGTTTGTCTTTAAATTTAGAATAGGCCTTTTGAGGATTTTCTTCATAGAGAGTTTGATATTCTTTTATACCAAATGGCTTCCCGTAATTTACGAACAGCTTTGTATTAGAGTGCACATAATCTTCATAATATATCCCCACAGGTACAATTTGAAGGTCTAAGTCAAAATTATTTTTCTCCTCGGCCATAAATGCAATTCTAGGAACAGCCTTTTTTAAGCTACGTAATCGACGTTTATCTGTATGAGTTGCCTCTGCAAACAATGCTAGGGTTGCTTTTGCTTCGAGAACCTCCACACTTTTGTTAAAAATACGTTCATTGTTTTTTAGGTTTTCAGCACCATCTCTTATTCGATATACTGGTAGCATTTTAAAGCTTGTAAATATTTTTAGCAATAAAGGTTTACTAAAAATATCAGCACGGGTAAGAAAAACTATTTGTCTAGGATTTGTAAAAGTAATTGCTAAAGGATCCATTAGCGCATTTTGATGATTTGGAGCATAAATCATAGCTTTTCTTTTAGGAATATTTTCCTTTCCCATAGATTCAAGTCTTAGATAGAAAAGATTAAAGAAAGGCTCAAAATAAGATACCAACAGGTGGTACCACAGTGACCATTTTGTCATTATTTATAGTTTTTAGTTGAATTAAACTGATAGGCTTGCTTAAGGAATTGCTGTCCAATATTAGTCGAGAAAGGATTGTCTCTCTTTAACCTCTCAGGGTGCCATTGTACACCCAAAAGAAATCCTTTTCCTTTTGAATCACTCCAAGAAATAGATTCTATAATGCTATCATTTGTTCTCGCTAGCACCATAAGGCCATTTCCTAAGTGTTTTATTGCTTGATGATGACTACTATTTACCTCATTGGAGTTTGAACCACAAATTTCGTACAGTAAACCATCTGTAACTACTTGAATTTGGTGATAGCTACTATCAATATGCGTGAATCGATGTCCTATATTTGATGCTTGGTCAGTAGGGATATCTTGATAAAGACTGCCTCCAAAATATACATTTAATATTTGCTCGCCTCTGCAAATACCTAGAATAGGCATTTGAATATTTAGTGCATATTCAATTAGAGCATACTCTAAACTGTCGCGACGGAAATCAATACTTTCGCAGCGAGTAGTATCTATGTCCTCACCATAGCGATTTGGATCCACATCAGGGCCGCCAGATACCAATAACCCATCACATTGCGACAGAATATCTAAGGCACTATCTAAAGAAGTAAAATATAAATCAAAATATATAACATTAGTATCTAGATTATTCAACCATTCACCATACTTAAGATATCCTTTACTACCTTTTGCTTTTGAAATACCAATCTGAATCTTTGATGTCTCACTCAATGATTCTTTTGTTTGAGTCGCTGGCTTAATATTACAAGCGGTAAATAATAACAGTAGGAGAGATGTCGTAATACTGAATATAAGCTTCATTCGTTCCTTAATTATTTATGATAAAATCTGTTTGTTTCTTGATGCGAAAATACAAAATATTTAAAAAGCAAAAAGCCTGTTAATATCAACAAGCTTTCGGCAAGGTATAAATAGTTGGGTGTTATTTTCTTATTCCTAAACGGTATAATAAACCTTTGCGTTTTTTGAAAACATGTTTGACAGGTTTATTCTTTGGCTTAACTGTTTTTACTTGTTTTGGTCCAGCCTCAATTTCTACTTGACCACTTCTATTTTGATCGTTTTGTTTATCTCCGACTAATTTAGCATCAGGAATATAGATTGAATCATTTTCAACACTAACAGTTTGCTTTGTAAGTTCTTTATTTTCCTTAATAGTAGTATTATCAGAACTATTTTTATTTTCAGTAATCTGATTATCTATATTAGTTTCTGGACTCTGAACTTTATCTAATTCTTCCTTAGGTTCATCCAAAATTTCTTTTGTAGTATCGTAAGTTTCTATTGATGTTGCAACATTTTTGACTGGTTCCTCTTTCTCCACATTTTCAGAGGTGTTTTGTTCATTACTATTTAACTCCTTAGTATGTGATAATTTTTTTGGAGAATGCTTTCGAGTTTCCATAATTACAACTTTATCAGTAACTTCTTCTTCCAGTGTTGATGTGTTATCTTCTTGTTCATCAATTGGATCATATATTTGGTTAACTGGAGTTTGGTCTGGTGATTTACTTTGAATTTGTTCCTCAATTGCAGAATCAATATTTAATTCATTTTCGGTAGATTGACCTCTAAATATCCAGAAATAAATCATAAGAAGTGTAGCAATAGTAGTAATTGATATAACTAATATACTAGTTAGGGAAGTGCCAAATATAGAACTTCCAGAAGAAGCTCTACTTGCAGCATTGGAATTTATCTTTTTTTCCATTTGATTCCAATACTCATCCTTGAATTCAAAATTGAGTCCTTCAAACTTACTCTCGATAATATGGTCTATATTGTGCTTTGTCATTATATATTATGAATTCAAAAAGTTTTCTATTTTATCTTTTAATAATTTCCGGGCATTTTGCAAATGCCAATGTGAGGTACCTTCGCTTATGCCTAATTTCTCACTAATCTCTTTATGTTTATACCCCTCCATTACATTAAGCATAAACACTGTTCTCGACATTGTTGGTAGCTGTTGAACAATTTTAAGTATTTCTTCTTTATCTAAATCGAAGACTGCATCATTATTAATAAATAAATTTTCTTCATAAGCATTCACATCTTCAATGGATTCTGAATGTGTTGTATTTTGCTTGATGAAATCCAATGCAGTATTAACCATTGTCCTACGCATCCAACCTTCAAATGAACCTCTGCCCTGATAGCTATCAATCTTTGTAAATATCTTAAGAAAACCAGAATTCACTACTTCCATAGCGTTATCCCAATTTCCGCAATATCTCATCCCGATACTCATCATCAAACCAAAATACAGCTTATACAACTCCTCCTGAGTCTTCCGGTCGTTTTGTTTACAACCTTCAATAAGTCTGTTAAGTTTGTTTTGTTTTGAGTCTATCATTGAACTCTATTTTTAAGACGAAGCAAAACTCATATTACTTGGGTGTTGCTGCAATAATTTTATTATAATACTAACACTCACAAAATCAATATATAAGACTCCGTGAACCATTATAATAAACTGTTATATTTCTTCGTCTTTTCGTTTAGTTTGTTAAAAAATTATTAATCAATTATAATACTAAGATATTGTAATTGAATTTGTACGCAAATATCAGGTTTTTGTTCTATTTATTTGAATAATTATTTACAATCAATTCAAAGATTTAGAAAAAACCAATTTGTAGTCCTATCGTAAGCGGAGCAATATCATTATATATTGGATTTCCAATAATAACAGCCGAGTAATTATACTTTCCATAGATAACCCATCTGCCGATACCAATATTCGCATAAAATCCATAATAATCATGAGTTATATATGGAAGATTCTTATTTTTTACTCTATCGAGACCATCTGGAGTGTTTCTTTGTTTTTCAGCACTACCTAATACAATATTATAGAAGATTCCCAAGTCCAAATAGTTCCCAATCTTGTTTCCTCTTCTTCCAAAGTTAAAACGTATGTAGGGAGACAAGCTAAAATTATGCAATAAGATTTTCTGTTTGTCGTAGAATAAAGTATCAGGCATGGTTTTATTAGTATTTTGCTCTATCCGATAATTGAAGAAATCGTAAGAAATATTACCACCTATGGCTACCCAGTTTGTAATACGCTTTTTATATCGTAAACCCAGTTCCCAATTTGAAGCTTTTCCAAAGTAAATTTCACTTCCCACATTCTGATTTATTGGAGTAACAAAACCAAAAGCTCCATAAAAATGCATCCAATGGGAGAGGTTTTGCCCCCAGTTTCCTTTTACGGAATCCGATGGAACCCATCTGTATAGTAATAGTTCTTGACTGTGAGCCGTGTAGATGCTGCAAAACACGATAATTACTAATATGCTTATTTTCTTCATTCCTATAGATTTATTTCTTGAATATAACCATCATAAAAAATAACAACCTTTATCATATTATCATCTTCTATTGTATCGTATAAGCGCATTGCAAATTTCTTTTGACTCACTTGAATTATTTGATATGAACCTATTGTGCCATCAATCTTTATGTATTTTATATACATTAGGCTCGACTCGCCGATACTAGGAGTTGTAAAATTCAATATTTTTATCATTAAATTTTCGTTTCCCATATTCCCATTGAATTCAGCTTCGAATGTTTTCTGTACATTTCCTTTTTGCTTGGTAATTATGTATTTAGCTTGAGGTATTCCATAACCGTGAGCATAATCGTAATAAGGGTAAAGGTGTCCAGATTGTTCGATTAAGAGAAATAATTCCATAGTCTTCATATTAGGATTTGCTTGTAATGCACAAGCGGCAAATCCTGCTATTAAGGGACTAGCAAAAGAAGTTCCTTGGACATTAATTTCATAACCGTCAGGGTTTGCAACAATAGTACTTCCAAAAGCACATACATTAGGCTTCATTCGTCCGTCAGCAGTAGGGCCATAAGAACTAAAACTAATATGACAATCATTTGATGGGTCAATTCCACCAACAGTTAATACGCTATCGGCATCGGCAGGGGCTCCAATAATATTCCAAATATTCTCGCCATCATTTCCAGCGGCATTTACAACCAAAATTCCTTTTCGGGCAGCCATATTACCTGCCCGGGTTACCAAGCTCTTTTGGCCATCCATGTCTGAGCGGAAGTAACGGTCTTTTGTGTATCCCAAAGAGCTATTAATAATATCGGCACCGTTTTTGTCAGCCCATTCAACTGCCATCAACCAGTTTTTTTCTTCGGAGTAGGGTTCTCTTTTTATTTCTGTTTTTGCCAATAAAAACTCTGCTCCAGTTGCTAATCCATATTGAGCAGTATCATTACCTCGTATAATTAAGCCTCCAATATTTGACATAACCTCTGTACCGTGTGAAATTGAATAGAATACAAAATCTTTGTTTTTTGTAAAATCCCAAGTGTCTATTAATCTGTTACTGTTTCGGATTTGTTCAAAAGCTGGGCTTGTATTTACCCCAGGAAACCCACCATCAAAAATTGCAATACGAATGCCTTTCCCATTAAAACCACCATCCTCGAAGTCTTTTCGACCTAAAATATCAAGCTGTCTTCTTCTTTGGTTATAGTATTCAAAAGTTCTATCACAGCCTTTTTTTGAAGCAAGAACAGAATAATAATCCATGCTTTCAATCTGTTTTACAAAATATAGATTCCTTAATTGTTCAATTTGCTCCTCGGAAGCTAAAACTGCTAAAGCATTAAACCAACGAGTGTGTCCTGAAATGGAATCAACTATGCTGCTAACTGTATTTACATAAGTTTCATTTAAGGGCCAGTCGGTAGGATGATTAATGGGGACATCATTTTTAATACGGCGCTCGATAGCTTTTGTATCAAAATACTCATAAGGATCAAAAACAACATCCTCTTTATCAGTGAAGAATACCCAATATGAATCCTGTGCAGATAAGCAGCTTATAGATGAAAAACCGATGTTAAATAAAAAGATAAAAACTAATATTTTTTTCATTTTGATTATATGGATTATAAATGTTCTAATTTTGCTAAAATAATAAAGATTAAGATTGATATGACAATTCATAAAGAAGAACGTGTGCAAATGCTTAAATATTTGACGACCTTGATTCAGAATAATAATCGAGAATGGTTTCAAAAGCATAAAGAGGATTATAATTTGATGCGAACTAACTTGGAGCAATTAGTGATTGTTCTTGGTGAGGGCCTTGCTCAAATTGAGCCTAATTTTAAGTTTACAAAGTCGGGCGATTATACTTTTCGTATTTATCGTGACGTACGTTTTTCAAAAGACAAAAGTCCCTATAAAAATCATATTGGAATCTATTTAATTAATGGTGGTCGTAAATCACCAATGGCAGGCTAT
>Ga0164315_10002687_pt1 | contig 13677 bp, 4 predicted proteins | sample GuaBasSedimGuay6_FD_113737 | JGI IMG/M metagenome (GOLD analysis project Ga0164315, IMG submission 113737) | Subseafloor sediment microbial communities from Guaymas Basin, Gulf of California, Mexico - Guay6, Core 4569-2, 0-3 cm | ecosystem: Environmental > Aquatic > Marine > Hydrothermal vents >... | reverse complement strand
TTTTGCATTAAAAAGAAAATTTTTTAAATTGTTTCTTGAACTTTCGCAAAATATTTCAGATCATTCAGCAGAAATAATAAATACATCAACAGGCGAAGATTCTGGTTCAGGCTTGCTTATTCTGAAATATGAAGGTAAAAACTATTTGTTTATTACCGGCAACTTGGTAACAGATGAAGATCTTAAAACGATATCAGACTCGGTAGAACATATAAATAGTTTGAATAGGGATCAAATGAGAGAGTATAAGCGCAAACAAATTAAACTTGAAGAAACTGGTGAGAAAAATTGTTTAGGTTTAATACAAATTGCTCTTATTTCCGGGCATGATTTGGATATAAAAGCTATTAAAGATGAAAATAATCAAACATTCCTAATTTTTTCAGCAGAAATCTCAAAGGATATATAACCTGCACAATTTATGAGACCTAAAATTTGTTTGAAACAGAGCAGGTTATCCCGACTTAGTTGAGTTTGGGTTTTTATTAAAAGTCAATGAAACATAGTAGGAGTCAGTTATTTAGAAAAAGTTTATGAACGTCGAAGACCTCAACGAAGTTAATTAATCAGGATAAAATAAACCATACTTGAAACAAAATAATAATGGAGAATTTTGAGATAATAGCAAAACCTGGCTCACACTTTAAACCATCGGTTAAATTAGTTGCAGATACAGGTGAATGTGAAATTGATGGAGAATCATATATCGAGGAAACAGCACAATTTTATCAGCCAATATATGATTGGTTGGTTGAATATATGAAAACTAAAAAACCATTGCTTTTTAATTTTAAGTTGAGCTATGTAAATACCAGTTCATCTAAACATATATTGTTTATTTTGAGATTGTTAAAGCAGTATAGTGAAGATGGAAACAATGTAATAACCAATTGGTTTATTGAAAAGGGGGATATGGATACAGTGGAGGATGTAGAGGATTATATGATTATTACCGGACTTAAAATTAAGATAATTAAAGTTTAATTATTTACAACAAAAAGTTTTTGGGAGGTGCTTTTCTAGTACCTCTTTTTTTTTTGTAAAATTGGCATTAGTTTTGTAAAATATTTTAAAGAACACATTAAAAATTGTTAATTAATTTTGATATTTTAAAAAAAAATATCATTTTGGCATTTCACATATTAAAAAATCGTAAAGGTGTTAAAAAATATCACTATACTATTCTTGCTATTTATTTTTGTTTTCCCACAAAGTGAAATAAAAGCACAGACTGATGCTAATACAAAAGCACAATGGATCTTTCAAAATTTCCCACCCTATGTTACCTGGAAAAATGAAGAAATCATAACTAAATTTGTTATTGGGGTTTATGGTTCAAATTCCCAGGTATATAATGAATTGGTTAAGTATTCAAAGAATTCAAAAATAAAAGGAAAAAAATTTTCCGTGGTAAGGTTCAAAAGAGTTAAAGATATTACTTCTACACATATTCTATTTGTGGAATCATCAGCTAATGAGTATATAAAGGATATATACGAGAATATTATGTTTAATACTCTGCTCATAACAGATCAATGTCCAGATAAAGATTTCTATATGTTAAATTTTCTTCCATTACATGAAGGGCAAAAAAGATTTGTATTGAATTCAAAGGTTGCCAGGTCTGCAGGTTTAATAATTGGTAAGGAGATGCTTAAGTATGGTGGCTCAGATGTGGAATTAAGGGGAATGATATCAAAAACGGAAAAAGAACTGGAAGAAGAAAGAAAAAAGCTTGAATTACAAAGAGCTGAATTGGCAAAGCAAGTGGAAGAAAGTGAACAATTAAAAATAGAGAACCGGTTGGAGAGGATTGAGAATGAACGACAGAAAGAGATTAACCGGGAACAAAAAAAGGAAATTGAAAATCAGAAACAAGAATTAGAAGAAAAGCGGCAACAATTAACTTCGGTTCAAGTAGATTTACTTGATCAAGTAGAAAAATTAAGTTCTAATACAAAAATTCTTGAAAAACAGGAAAATGAAAAGAAAGTGCAGGAAGCATCATTTCTGGCAAAACAAAAAGAACTTGAACAGTTGGGGGTCGAAATTGCTGAAAGTAAAGAAATAATCCAAAATAAGGATCTTACTCTTGGTGAACAAAGTTCTCAAATTGAAACGCAAAGACTGGTTATATTTGGTTTTGTTGTCCTGATTTTACTTGTCTTATTCCTTGCGTATAAAACATGGAAAAGTGCTAAGCTAAGGAAGAAAATAAATAATGAATTGAGGTTTAAGAACGATGATATTAACCGGAAAAATGAAGAAATTTTAACCCAGCAACGACAAACGGATCTTTTAAATATAGAGTTAGAAAAACTTTCTATTGTTGCTTCAAAAACTGATAATGCAGTAACTATACTGGATTCCAAGGGTAATTTTGAATGGGTAAATGTTGGATTTACACGGTTATATGGTTATACTTTACAATTATTGACCCATGAGCTTGGTGATAATATCATTGAGGTTAGTTCTAATAAGGATATAAAAGATCATTTTAATCGGTGCAAGAAAGAAAAACAAACGGTTGTTTATGAATCATTAAACACCACACGTGATGGAAGAGAAGTTTGGATTCAAACAAGTCTAACCCCGATTCTTGATACGGATAGAAATGTCAGGAAGTTAATTACCATTGAAACAGATATTAGCCGTATTAAGAAAGCTGAGCAAGAGATACATGCACAGCATGAGAAAATACTGGAACAATCAAAAGTATTAGAAGCTACCAATAAGGAGCTGGAAAAACTTTCTCTTGTCGCTAGTGAAACAGATAATGCCATTACCATAATGGATGCCGCAGGAAATTTCCAATGGATTAATGATGGGCATTCTCGTTTATATGGTTATTCCTATGTCCAGTTGATAAGTGAATACAGCAGAAATATTATAACAAAACATACAGATAAAGAAGCTACTGCATTAATTAAAAAGTGTATTGAACAAAAAGTTCCTGTTACTTATGAAACACCTGGTGAAACCAGAGATGGTAAAGAAATTTGGGTGCAAACCACTATTACACCAATTACTGATAATCAGGAGAATGTGAAAAGTTTAATTTCAATATCTTCAGATATTAGTAAATTAAAAGCTGCGGAACTGTCAATTCGTCAACAAAGTGAGGAGTTGATTATTCAAAAAGATGAATTAGTTATTCAAAATGATTTTATTGAGCAACAAAATGAGAGTATAAAAGCGAGTATTACCTATGCCAAAACAATACAGAATGCTATTCTTCCACCATATGAGGAACTTACGCAATTCTTTAATGTATTCTTAATTTATAAACCAAAAGATATAGTTTCTGGTGACTTTTATTGGTATGCGCATTTACCGGCTAAAGATGGTCATACTGAAAAGTTTTATTATGCTGCAGTTGATTGTACAGGGCATGGTGTTCCTGGTGCATTTATGTCGATGATTGGAAGTAGGCTATTAAATGAAATTGTTAACGAACGAAAGGTTACAAAACCAAGCCAGATATTAACCCATATGGATAAGGAGATTAAGAGTGTTTTGAGGCAGGAAGAAACGGATAATAACGATGGAATGGATGTTAGCTTATGTTCTATAGAAAAAGGATCAAATGGATCGGTTGAAATGAATTTTGCCGGTGCAAAAAGGCCTTTATACTATTATGTCAAATCTGAAAAATCTCTTAAGTATGTCAAGGGTACTCGTAAAACTATTGGCGGTACACAAGCTCGACATAACACCGAAGTATTTATTGATAATAAAATAACGCTGCATAAAGGTGATTTAATATATCTTTCTACTGATGGTTTAATTGATCAATCTTCACCGGAAAGAGTTCGTTATGGTAGCCCCAGGGTTATTCAACTTTTACAACTTATTGGGGACTTCCCTCTTCAGGAACAGAGTACGGCTATTGAAAAGTCCATGCTAGAATTTCAAGAGCATGAGCAACAACGTGATGATATTACTTTCCTTGGCATAGAAGTCTAACACAATTAGTTGACTACACTATCCTGATTAATTATGCTACGCATGAGCTAAAGGTTCATAAATTTATTAGTTTCACTATTAATGGCTTGTATTTTAATAATTTAACGAATGATGAGAAAAACATTAAAACCTAATAAATTTACCAAAGGTGTATTTTTTCTTTGCCGGTCTTTTTCCCGAATCAAGTTCGGGACAGGCTGTTGCGAACCTCTCGTAGTATAAGCATGCAACTTCAAGATTCGACGCCTTAATTCCAACAAAGAAAAAATGCATAGCCTGCCCCGCCTTAGCGGGGAATTATTCAGGCTATGTTAAAGGTTTATAAGTTTTTATGAATATTGTAAGCTTAAAAGCATACTGCTGTTCATTGTTTTAAACCGGATATTTCTTATTTTTACGATATTATAACGGGTAGCTTCATAGCCTGTTTCGTAGAATTACGGAATAAACATAAATAAATTTATGTACATTCAGTCGCCCGGCAATTTACAAGAATTTATAGTATAAAGCCTTAAAATGGTTTAGTATAACATCCGTTAATGAAATATGCCATCATATCAGATATTCATGAAGATATCATAAGTCTTCGTAAGGTGATAACCCATATTAAAAGAACCAATGCCAATAAATTGGTTTGTTTAGGCGATATTACCGGATTTAGTGCATTACACCATGAACATAAGGATACAAAAGATGCAAATGCCTGTATTGATCTTTTAAAAGCCAACTGTGATATCGTAGTTGCAGGAAACCATGATCTTAACATCATTGGTAAGCTCCCTTCTTATTTAAAAAGACATAAGAAATCAAACAGTTATAATACCTGGAATACTTGGAGTTATAAGGGAGAAGCTAATGCCATAATAAGTTCTGAGAATTTGGATTTTTTAAATCAACTACCCGAATATTTCATTGAAATAGCGTATAACACTCATATCTTATTTAGTCATTTTGTTTTCCCCGATATTACCGGTTCTACTGTTATGATCCCTAAGAAAAAAAAGGCATTGAAACCGCATTTTAATTTCATGAAACATAAGGATTGTTTACTGAGTTTTGTTGGTCATTCACATATTAATGGATTTGCATTTTATAGCGGTTGTCATATTCATTTTAGGGAATTTGGATTTAAACGGTTATCAAAAAAGAAACAGATTATATTTGGCCCGGCGATAGCCAGCGATGGAATTAGAAGTGGATATATGATCTTTGATTCAGATACCTTTGAATTATCAGTTATTAAAATTAACAATTAAATTATTAGTAATGAATAAAATTTGGTCTAGATTTTCTTTCAATATCATTGTTCCATCTTTCCTCAGTTTGATTCTTTTTGTATCGGTTATCTTCCTGATTATTATACCGTATTTTGAAGAAAGTATATTGGAACGAAAAAAGGAAATGATTAAAGAATTAACAAATTCGGCATGGAGCATATTAAAAGAGATGGATCAAGAAGTTCAAGACAGTATATTAACTTTGAAAGAAGCACAGACTGAAGCTGTTTTGATTATAAAGAATTTAAAGTATGGTAAAGAGCATAAAGATTATTTCTGGATTACGGATATGCAACCCAAAATGATCATCCATCCGTACAGGCCTGATATGAAAGGAAGTGACCTTAGTGATTATTCGGATCCTAACGGTAAGAAACTATTTGTAGAATGTGTTAATATGGTAAAGGAGAATGGGGAAGGGTTTGTGGATTATATGTGGCAATATAAAGAGGATTCAACACTGATAGTTTCTAAACTGTCCTATGTAAAAGGTTTTGAAAATTGGGGATGGGTGGTAGGTACAGGCATTTACATTGAAGACGTTAAAGAACAGATTAGCAAATTAACCAACAGATTACTGTTTATTTCATTGATTATTTCTGGGTTGGTTGGGTTAATACTTTTTTATTTGGTGCATGTAAATTTAATTACTGAGCGTAAGCGTCTCAATATCAGTGATAAGTTGAATAAGGCCTACGATAAGTATAAAACCTTAGTGGAAGCATCTACCGAAGGAATTGTTATGATATTGGAAAATGAGAAAGTATTTTACAATTTATACATTGTAAATTTATTGGGATATACTGATGATGAATTCAAAAAAATGAGCATTTATGATATTTTATATGAAAAAGAAAAATTCACTGAAATATTGAAAAATTCCGAAAAAGAAAGTGAACTTCCTAAAAACTTTGATACAGAACTGATTAAGAAGAATGGGGAATTGCATGAAGCTTTTGTATCAGTCTCGAGGATAAATTTTCACGGAGAAGAGGGTTTTATATTAGCTGTTAAGGATATTAGTCCAAATAAAGATGTTGAACAGGAATTGGATCAAAATATTGAGAAATTTAAAGCCATTACTAATAATATAGATATTGGAATTTTCCGAACAACCATTGGCCGAAAGGGGAGATTTATTGAAATTAACAAGAGCGCAGCTCAAATTATAGCTTGTAGCGATCTTAACAATATACACAATATCAATATTCTTGATTTATTTTATAGTTCTGATGAAAAGAAAGAAGTAAATAATTTACTAAGGTCAAAGAAAAATATCAATAAACAAACTATAAGGATCAAGCGCCTTGACGGTACTGTTATTACTGCTTTGATATCATTGTTCCTGGTTACTGATGAAGAAGGTAAAGGAATATTTTGTGATGGTATTATTCAAGATATAACGATACAGAAAAAAATAGAGAATGAAAAAGATAGTATTATTGAAGAACTGATGACGGCAAGTATGTTCATGAATCAGTCCGTGAAGACTTTATCCTTAAAGATACCTGCTTGTGATATCAATACCTCTGTTAAGTCAGCAGTTAAGTTAATGGTAAAAAAGAATGCAGAGGCTCTATTGGTATATATTAAAGAGGACAACCCAATAGGGATTCTGACAAATACTGATCTGGGTGAACGAATTATTTCAAGGAATCTTGATCCTGAACTACCGGTTGCCAGGATCATGAGTTCACCTTTGATAATATTACCTGAAAGTGCCGTATTATTTGAAGCTTTGCTAATGATGAGAGAAAAGGACGTGAGTCATATTTGTGTGGAAAAGGCTGACGGAAGTATTACAGAAGCTGTTAACATCAAAGAGATCGCTTTTGCCAAATATCAAACTCATACTTTATTGATGCAACGTATTAAAATTGCCAATTCTTATGAAGACTTAAAAGATATTTTTAACTCAATACCTGTATTACTCAGAACGTTGATTCAAAGTGGTGCAAAAACCGATGTGATTACAAGAATTAACAGCAACTTTTCCGATGAGATATCAAAGCGTATATTGGATATGGCTCTTCAGGATTATGAAAAACCGCCTGTTGATTTTGCATTTGTTACACTAGGGAGCGTTGGAAGGGGTGAGCAGACTTTTTTAACTGATCAGGATAATGCGATTATTTATGATGATGTGGAACCTGAAAAAGAGATTAAAGTTAAAGCATATTTTATAAAATTGGCTGGTATATTGAATAAAAAGCTTCATGAAGTTGGTTATAATTATTGTAAAGGGGATGTAATGGCCAGAAACCCCAAATGGTGCCTGTCAGTTTCTGATTGGAAAAAGCAATTTAAAACATGGGTTGTAAAATCTAACCCCAAAGATCTCTTGGAGGTCAATATTTTCTTTGATATTCGAAACTCGGGCAGGAGCGTTGACCTAACAAGAATTTTGCAAGATTATATTTATGACCTTGTTAAAAATGAGGATCTTTTTTTTTATCATTTAGCAGATAATGTATTAGCTATTAAACCACCAATTACCTTCTTCGGGAACTTCATTGTTGAATCAACAAAGGAAAATAAGTCAGTTTTCGATATTAAGAATGTTATTATGCTGATTACGAGTATTGCACGTTTGTATGCATTAAAAAACAATGTGAGAGAAACTAATACATTGAGACGTTTGAAAAAGCTAAATATAATTGGGGTACTTACTGATGATCAATACAATATGTTATCAAAAAATTTTAATTATTTGATGCTTATGCGATTAAATCACCAATTGGAAGCAATAAACGTACATAAAGATCCTAATAATTTGATTAATCCCAAGCATTTAACTGATCTGGAACGAACAACCTTAAAAAAGATCTTTTCTCAATTATCTGATTTCCATACAAAGATAAGCCTGGATTTTAAAGGAAGTATTAAATGAAATTAACATTGAATCTCATATTTTTAATTAAAACTGCATTATTCAACCTTAACCCTCAGACCTTTGCTATGGGAAGTAAACTCTGGTGCATACATGCATTGTATCGTTGTTATTCCGTTTGAAAAATTACCCTGGTGGGTTACCCTTAGGGGATATTCAAATACATAAGTTCCTTTAGGTAAGCTCGACATGAAAAAGTTGGTGGCTGCATCTTTTGTACTTTCATAGTAACCCAAACCATCCTGGTATTTGTATCTGGAAAATATATTTATGGGTTCAAAACCCGAAGCGCGCATATCTTTCATATGTACATATTCCATTTTACGGTCAACTTTTAATACAATCCGTACAATCACTTTATCCCCTAATTTTAGTTTTGTCTTTTTGGTAATTGGCTTAATAACTGGTCCGCTAGCTGATGGCTGTTCCAAAAATAATTTTTTGTCTAGCTTCAATGGGGTTTTATGTGTTGTAATTTTATCTAAATCCTCAAAATATTGCCAGTATAAACCACCCCAGGCTATGCCTTTGTCTTCTTTTTGTAAGTGAATCTTTCCCATTTCTGGTTTAATTTCATCCTTTTGCCAGGAAGTCTTAAAATATCCTGTACCTGCTTCTATTTGAGTACCTTCTATTTTTGTAGGGTCAATTATTTTATCACCAAGCTTAATTTTAACTATTTTATCACTTTCCAGCCAGTTTGCACCGTTTAGTAGTAAAGCGTAAACAGCTTCTGTTGTGGCTTTTGTTGTTTTCCAGTCCTGGGTATGTTTTTGTTTCAAGAGCCAAACCTTCAGGGCATCCACCGATTTGGCATCTTTTGCTACTTCATTGAAAACTTCAATCATTAGTGCTTGTGTTTCAACAGGTGCCTGGTACCAATAGTATCCGGCAACATTTTCTTTCCAGTACATACCCATTTCTTCATGCTGAATGGCAAATTCTGCGAGTGAAGTTGTAACATCAGTAGCAAAACCTATATTAAAACGGTGTGCAGCAAGCGCTATCATACCTTTTGAATACAAGTCACGTGAAAGCCAATATTTTTGAATCTGGGTTTTATAATATTCAAATGCTTCTTTAGTTTTGTTCGGTATTTCAATATCAGTAAAAAAACTGCGGGTGTACAGATAGTGAATCACTGTATAACTTAAATGATCTTTTTGTAGCTCTTCTTTATTATAATGGCTTTTTAACCAGTTATAGTCTTCAACAATTTTACGGTCAATATACCTGATTGCTTTTTGGAGCATCTGCCAGGTTTTTTCATCATTTCTAATGGTCTTCACATTTAATTTATCTAAATGACCAAAACCGGATACAATATGTTGTGTAATATATCTGCTTTCGGGCATTCCCGCGAACCATGGCCAGGCACCGCTGGAAACCTGTGCTTTTTCAAGTTTTTTAACGGCTCTGCTTAATTCATCTGACATTTTATTTAAATCAAACAGCAGGCCTACTCTTTTTTTCCTTTCCTGCTCATTGCCAGAATTTAACACCCAGGGTGTTTCTTCCAGTAAGACCGATTTTAGATTCTGATTTTTTTCAAGATTTGAAAGAAATGATTTAGAGTCTTTTGTATTTTTCCAACTATCAAAAACACGCTTTATTTTTGGCGAAGAATTCACAATATGGGTGGCAATACTGTTTGAATAAAATCTTGTAAAAGTTTGCTCGGAACATTCATAAGGGTATTCCATCATAAAAGGTAATGCTTGAATTGCATACCATGCGGGGTTTGAAGTAAACTCAAGTGTAAGTTTAAAGTTTTTTATTGTTTTAGATTTTTTCGATTTCAATAGTTTTTTTAACTCGTAATTTTTTGTCTGTTTGCCACGAATGGGTAATGGTAAGGTTTCAGTTACCAGTATTTTGTTGCTTAAAACCGGTAAAGCTTTTTGTTCGCCATCTGAGAATTTACCCGCTTTTGCCATTACTTTATAAGTTATAGCATTTACATCATCAGGAATGTTAAGTTTCCAGTTAACTAAAATATTTTTACCGGCATCCACCGAAAATGATTTGTCTGTTGTTTCATTTTTTGCAAAAATAGTCTGTATCGGCTTCATACTTAATGCATCAAAAAGTTCAAGTCGAGCTGTTCCATCCAGTTTCTCTTTTGAGATATTACTGATTTTTATCGGAAAAACAATTTGATCACCTTGCCTAAAAAAGCGCGGTTCGTTAGGTAAAACCATTAAATCTTTTTGTGTTAGCAGATAGTTCTCTACAAAGCCATATTTCAAATCTTTGGTATGGGCAAAACCCATCATTCGCCATTTGGTTAATGATTCTGGTATGGTGAATTTTACGATTATATTTCCACTTGTGTCTGTTTGTAAATTAGGGTAAAAGAAAGCTGTTTCATTAAAGTTCTGACGAATTTGAACATCTTTAAAATCAGGTTTTTTAGTTTTTGTGCCATGCAAATAAGCTCCCGCTTGTTCTGTTTTGATATTAAATAGTACATCATCTCCGTTTTCATCATCGTTTCCTCTATTCTTTTTTCTTTTTTCATCTTGGCCACCATTGGCTTTTTTCCCACGTGACCCATCATCCGCCATTCCTTCTTCAAATTCTTCAAGATCAAATTCAAAATGACTACCTGAATAATAACTAAATCCAAACCAGTTAAAATAATCAAAACGCCGATATGGCATATATGAACTTTTATTAAAATTCTTACTTATATTTATTGCTTTAGTGGTGCGAAATGTATTAGAATTCCAATTTAGGCGTGAATAGAACTTATTATATATATTAAAAGACCATGAATTAGCTACAAATTTATCTAAAGAGGCATCGTACAGAGTAGCAAGCATTTCCGCAGCTATTTTATCACCATTTTTGCCTTTTATTTTAAGTTTCCATTCTTCTTTTTGTCCCGGATAAAGTTTATTGCGAAAAGTTTCAAAAGTGATATCCAGTTTTTTGTTTGTATAAGGTACAGTTACGGTAGCATTATGCTTATAATATCGGTTATTCTTAATAAAAGTAAAATGTACCGAAAAATTTCCCCTATACTCTTCTATTACTGGAATTTCAATTAATTGCTGATTTTGATTTAATGTAAGCCATTGTTTTTCAATAAGCTCACCTTTGTGTTCAATTTCATAAATTACGGTAACATTCTTGGCCTCACTGCCAATTAAGAATTTGGCATTTTCACCTGGTTCCGCCTTGGTTTTAATCGGTATAAACCAATCAATTACTTTTTTCGCAGGTTTTTTGTCTTGTTCAGAGAATAGGGTAAAATAGTTTTTCCATTCAACGGGATTGCCATAAGCATCTTTAGATTTAGTTTGAGCTACGTAAACACCACTTTCCCAATTTTTCATTTGCGTGATGTCTATAGTATTTGAAGCTTTTGTATTAAAGCTCACCGAAAACATTTCTTTTTCTAACTCACGCTTATAAATATTGTTTTCATCTGTATAAACATTTCCCGGAAATTGTTTTATCCATTCTTCTTTTGAGTAAATAAACTCATCAGGTCTTTCCCATTTTCTATCCCTTAATGGGTGATCAAGGCTTTTTAATTTGTAGAAAGTTATTTCTCCTTCGGCGGGAACAAATTCACCATTCATATTGGTGCTTGATATATTTGTTTCCAAAACATCCTTTTTTGAAAGATTTTTACCGATATCCAGACTCACATTAAGGGAGTTATAACCAAGCTGCATATTTTTAACCGCTGATTGTGTTTCACCATTAATATCGGTTATATCTACGCTAATTTGGTAATTGAAAAGGATATTTTTATCCTTCCCAAGAGTTAAATCAGGTAGAGCCATGAATTTAATTTCAAATTCACCATTTTTATTTGTTACTAGCTTACCTTCAGCCATTTGGACTTCTTTTGCAGGTATGGAATAATACCACCACCCTCGCCAAATAGCTTTGCGTGTAATATGATATTTTACTTCAGCATCCGTAATCCTGGAGCCGGCAAATGCCATGGTTTTTCCTTTGATGCTCACTGTATCGTTTAATACATAGTTTCCTTTAAATGGCAATATCTCTACCTCAAACTTTGGCCTTTTGTATTCTTCAACCCTTATATATTTTGAGCCGTAAGGTGTATATATTTGCATTTGTCCGTTTAACAAGCCTTTGGGAATAGTAAAAACTCCATTAAAGGAGCCATATTCATTGGTTGTTAGGCTTTGTTGACTTACTTTTTGGTGATTTACATCGTAAAGTGTGACAGTAGTTATATAATCTGGTTTAATTTCTGCACCTTCTTCATTTGTCTGTAGTACAATACCTTTAAAATATATCGTTTGACCGGGTCTGTATATAGCTCTATCCGTAAAAAAGTGGATTTTTGTATAGGATGAAGATTGATGGTTTGTATAATTGATGTAATTTGAGTTTCCTGTATTTAGGTGGTCTTTTCCTATAATAAATTTAAAATATAGATTTCTTGAACTGGAATTTTTCTTTGACTGTACTTTAAAATAACCTTTACTATCAGTTATATAAGTTTTATCAAACACTTTACTATATTTTCCATTCTTATAATTGTATTTCTCATACCAGCTTTTCACCGTTACCCTTTTAATGGGAGAGCCCGTTTTTCTATTTAAAACATGAAATTCATACGAACCATTATGAATTTTTCTTTGAATGTAGCTTATATCTGTTACATTAATGAAATCAAAAGAAACTGTGTTTTTATCATAGCTGAATTTTTCATTATTAGAAACTATGATTACATATGTTCCATGAGTTAAAGGTGGCATTATTATTTCTGTTGAATGATTGTTATAATCCCCAGTTCCAGGCAGGATTTGAATAGCATTTTTTTGATTTTTTATCAGGCTTAGTACTTTGTTGTATAGTTCTTTACCAGAATATTTTCCTTTGTGTTGGGTAAGGTCAATCCAGGCAGTTTTGATAAAAATGGTGTCAATATTCTTGTAATTAACTAAAATGGAGTATTTCTCACCGGAAGGAATATATTTTTCACCCTTAAATCTTAGACTTGCGTTCAACACTTTGTTTTTTAGGCTTAAGCATTGCTTGCCACCATATGATTTGGGATATTGATCAATTGTTTTCTCACAAATTTCCAATGCTGTTTTTTTGTCCCATTTATACGCTTCATTAATTCTAATGTTTTTTTTATAATTATTTGAGCGTTTAAAATAGTAATTAGCTATATAATAGTTAATTTCTGCATAAAAAGGTTGATTGCGATATTTTTCAGCAAGTTTATTCAAATAATTAAGATACAAACTATCCTTAACAGGATTTACAGAATTTTTATAAACAAAAGCAAGACGTTCCAGATCTGCATTTATCAGAGCAGGAATATTATTATTTTTCAATCTGAATTTTAATAAATCCTGATATATTAATATTGAATAAAAATGTAAGGAAAGTGTATCTCTTGTTATTATATTCTGTTCTGAAAACGTTTTAGCATCATAAAAGTAAAAATTTTCTTTGAGCTGAAAGTAATCAGCTGGTTTCGAAATACTTGATTCTCTATTATTAAAGAAACCCAAAGCTTTTTGTGCTAAAAAATCATATAAA
>Ga0164315_10002686_pt1 | contig 13677 bp, 8 predicted proteins | sample GuaBasSedimGuay6_FD_113737 | JGI IMG/M metagenome (GOLD analysis project Ga0164315, IMG submission 113737) | Subseafloor sediment microbial communities from Guaymas Basin, Gulf of California, Mexico - Guay6, Core 4569-2, 0-3 cm | ecosystem: Environmental > Aquatic > Marine > Hydrothermal vents >... | reverse complement strand
AGGTGGATATAGTGGCTGATTTTCAGAATCCCATTCCGCGCACTAATGCCTGCTAACGTAATAAAACCGATCAGACTTGCGATCGATAAAACCCCGCCACTGAGATAGAGCGCGACAACGCTACCGACAAGTGCCATAGGAATATTAGCCATAATAATCAGGCTGAGCAGAGGTGATTTATAGCGATTGTTTAAAAGAAGGAAAATCATAACTAGCGCAAAGAATGCTAATAAAGCAATCTGCTTTGACGCCTCTTCTTGCGCTAGAAATTGCCCCTCAAGCGCTGTGTGGTAGCCTTTTGGAAGAGCTGTTGCAGCAATCATCATTCTGATTTCCTCTACAATCTCAGCCATATCTGCACTGCTTTCTCTGTTTGCGTAGACCACAATTCTGCGCTGGCCATTTTCTCTACTGATCTGATTGGGTCCCAGTGCCTTCCGTACTTCTGCAATGAGACTCAGGGGGACTGGACCATGCGGTGTATCCACAAGCAGACTGGCAAGCCCTTTTGCGTTACGATCTTTTTCAGAGAGCCTAAGGACAACATCATAGAAACGGTTTTCATCGATTATCTCAGCAATTTTTTCACCATTAGATAGTGTGGCAATCGCCCGATTGATGGCTATCGGCGTCACGTCATACAGGCGCGCTTTGTCGTAATCAACTTGAATCTGAATTTGCGGGATCAATACCTGTTTTTCAACTTGCAAATCAACAAGCCCATCTATCGTCGATAACTTTCCATGCCAGAGCTCGGCAAGCGCTCGCAACCGATCTAAATCAGGCCCAAATATTTTTAATACGAGTTCAGCTCTAACCCCCGATAAAAGGTGATCAAGACGATGAGAAATCGGCTGGCCTATAGAAACCAAAGCGGGTAACTTTGATAGCGTATGGCGAACCTCCTGCCGCACCTCTTGTCGCGTCCGTGAGCTGCTGATCAATGCAGCGTCAATTTCACTGTAATGAACCCCCTCAGCATGCTCATCAAGCTCTGCTCGCCCAGTCCTTCGGCCCACTTGTGAAACTTCAGGAATTGATAACAGCAGATTCTCTGCCATCTGGCCAATTTTGTTCGACTCTGTTAGCGAGGTACCCGGCTTCATCACAACATTAATCGTCAGGGTTCCTTCATTAAATACCGGCAGGAAAGCTCTGGCGAAAAAAGGAACCGTTGCCGCGCCAGCAAGCACAATGAGCAATGTTACCGAAAGGATAAATTTATAATGCTGAAAGGCCCAATTCAGCAGTTTTTCATCTGCCTTTTTAAGTGTTTTAACAAGCGCCCCCTCTTCCTTTTTTGCCTGGGCTATTTTAGGTAGAAGGTACAAACTTAGAACGGGTGTCAGGGTCATTGAGACAAACATACTCGCCAAAATTGAGACGATATAGGCAATCCCCAGGGGAATAAACATTCGCCCCTCTATATTACCGAGCGCGAAAAGTGGAACAAAAACAAGTGCGATTATTAATGTGGCATACAAAATGGCCGATCTCACCTCGATGGTGGCATCCGCAACCAGTTTTATTAGTTTGTTTATATTATGAAAATGCGGGGGTGCTTGCCGTAATCGTCGGCGAACATTTTCAACACCGACAATGGCATCATCAACCAACTCACCTATGGCAATGGCAAGCCCTCCTAACGTCATTGTATTGATAGAAAGATCAAACCAGGAAAAAACCAGAGCCGTTATTAAAATGGAAGCAGGGATAGCGGTTAACGTGACAAACGCAACTCTTACATCAAGCATAAAGAGGAAAAGCACAATAACCACCAACAGCGCGCCATCTCTCAGTGCATCAGCGACATTACTGATCGCTCGCTGAATAAAATCAGCCTGTTTGAAAATGATATTATTCACTTTCATTCCTGTTGGAAGACTGCGATCCAGCCTGACTAAAGCGGTTCGAAGCTGCTTTGTCAGTTCAATGGTGTCTATACCAGGCTGCTTTTGCACCGATAAAATAACCGCAGGTGCTGCATTGAAACTTCCATCACCTCTTTTGACCGCCGGGGTAATCGTGACATCAGCCACTTGAGAAAGAATCACAGGCTGAGCCTGTCCATTCGGTGAATGCTTCTCTGTGAAGCCAACAACCAGGTTCTTAAGATCTTTAATTGAAGTTGTCCGACCGATGGTTCTGATCAAATATTCTTTTGACTGGTCTTCAAGAAAACCACCACTGGCATTCTCTGCAAAGCCCGCCAAACGTTCATGCAGTTCTTTAACCCGAAGACCGAGGTCGTTAAGCATGACAAAATCCGGGGTAATTCGATACTGCTTTATCCCGCCACCAATTGGGATCACCTGAGCAACACCGGGAATAGATAATAGCCTTGGCCTAACTAAATAATCCGCTGTTTCGCGTAATTGCATCGCATTAACCTGGTCATTACCGGTCAATGCAATCAGCATAATTTCGCCCATAATCGAGCTGACGGGCCCCATTTGTGGATTTATTCCATCAGGCAATTGTTCTTTGACCAGCTGCAGCCTCTCTGAGACCAGTTGCCGATTGAAATAGAGATCAGCATCCCAGCCAAATTCTACATAAACAATCGACAAACCAATTCCTGACACCGATCTAATCCGTGAAATACCGGGAAGACCATTCATCGCGGTTTCTATAGGAAATGTAAGCTGTTGTTCAACATCTTCTGGCGCCATGCCTGGCGCTTCAGTTAATAGTGTGACCGAAGGCTTATTCAGATCTGGTAGCACATCAACCGGCAGCTTCTGAATAGAATTTAGCCCAAAGAAAAGTAACAACACTGCCGCAGCTAAAACCAAATGGCGATGTTGAAGGCTGCCGGTAATAATACGGTTAAACATCCGTTAGCGTACCTGCAACAATCTAGAAGCATGCTTCGTAACAATACGCGACTTCTCTGGTACCGCCGAAGTAATCACGATTGACTCATCATCTATCGTTTGCCATTTGACCTCAATCGGCTCAAAGAGCTCAGCTCCGGTATGGAGCCAAATAATATCTTTTCCAAGCCTGTTCTTAACAAGGCTATCGCTCGGAATCTGCAAGCCTCTAACCTTCTTCGATGTTGTGATAACAACGTTCACAACCTGTCCAACAGATAGTGGGGGTTTCTTCATATCAACGTCGAATAAAAGCGGCAATGCATGTCCACGTAAAACAGTCCCTTTACCTAATGAAATTAGAGGGATTGAGTTGTTTTCATCAACCACAACCTCTGCCTGCTCAATTTGCAACGACTGAAAGCCCTCGTACGCAAGCGCTTCAACCTGCAGTCTTTCAGGGTTCATAATCTCAAAAAGAATTTCCCGTGCCTCAACAATCTGGCCCGGCAGAACTGTGGCTTTAGTGATAAAACCACTAATTGGCGCATAGAGCGACTCTCGGAGAACAAGACTTTGTGAAACGGCATCGTATCGACCTTTAAGACTTTTAACTTCTGACGCAGCCTCATCGATAGTTTTTTTTGGGACTGCACCAGAAAGTTTTTTTAACCGAGCTAACCTAGCCCGGGAAAGTTGCAGTGCATTTTCCAAAGTTGCAAGCTGAGCCTGCTGGTTACCCTGTTCAAAACGAGCCGCTATTGATGAAATCCGGATAAGCAGCTGGTTTTGCTCTACCCACTCGCCGACATGGGGAAGTGTTTTACCAACAACATCAACTCTGCCTGCCTGCGCAGCCTGAACCCGACCCGCATAATTTGGATTGGCCTGCACATGGCCAGAGAGTTTTACACCAATTTTTACAATCCCGGGCTTAACAATTCGAGTCTGTATCCCGATAAGATGCTGAGAGGATTTTGGCAGGTAGACCGAACCATCTGGAAATGCTTTCGGTTTATCCGCTATCGCACCAGAAAATGATTCAACATCCCCTCCCTCTTCGTGCTCGGAGTGCGCAACAACATGACCCACTGAAAGCATCAGTGCCAAAAAGGCAATACTTAACGGCCCAGCAGAAGGTTTTCTCAACTTCCGAGCTATTTTTCCAGGCTTGGTAAATTGTGTTAGTAAAAGTAGCACGATTACACTAAAAATAAGCAGGTAAACTGCCGTGTTCCCCCAAGGTTGCTCAGGAATCAGTGCATCTTTTTGGGCCTCCTGGACTTTTCGAACGTTTAAAAGGCCCTGAATGCGCTCGTCTAGATGATGGGATTTAATGATAAAAAAGAGTTTGTACTGATGGGGGACAGCGAACGTCGCCTCCTGAACCATATAAACGCCTATCCCTATCTGCTTTGTTGGGTAGGTTTTACCAAACGCTTCAACACGGACTTCAAGATCGGAGCCTTTAAGTGGCTGGTTGGTTGCGTAATCATCAAGATAAAACCAGAGATGCCCCTCCTCTACTAAACCGACAATTTCGACATTTGCATTCTGGGTAATAATTTTAGGGGTTGATTGCGGAGACATAACCAAAGAAGAGTTAGCACCCTGAGTCTCCTGCGCAATGGTCATCGGTGTAAAAATAAAGCAAAAAATACCAACAAAAATGGCGATAATCCTCAATAAGTTTGCTATATAACTCATTGTAATTCCAGTTTATTACCTCATAATAATTTAAAGCAAAGCTCCCTGCTCCTGATTAAACCGAGAGATAGCACTGGCAACCTCTACCTTCTGTTGGGCGCTACTTTCAACTGCTCGATCACTATCATTCTGCACCAGCAACAGCTCCCTCAGCCCTACCTCACCGATATTAAATGCATTTTGCATTAACCTGAAATGTTTGACTGCAAGCACCTTTAAACGTTCAGCAATTTCGTAAGATTTTTCTGCGTGTATAACCGCCAGCTTAGCGAGTTCAATAGATTTTTCGAGTTTATATTTTTCCCGAAAATAGCGCGCCTCGATAGCGGCTTTCTCTGCCTGACTGTGCGCAAAATCACTTTTATTAATGACATTGTTTTCAAGAGGCAGAATAAATTCAATACCAACCGAATTCTGGTAGTCCTCCTCACGGTAGTCTCTTTCCCGTTTGAGACCCAGACCCAAACGGGGCGCTTCTCTTTTCTTGCTCCTGATTTTCTCTATACCTGCCTGGTTTAGAGTGAGTTGCTTGGAGATGAAAACAAGCATTGGATGATCTTCCAATGGAATTGACTGCTCTGTTTCACTGAGCCAATCTTCCGGGGCATCTCTTCCTGCCAAACCATTAAAAACCAATTGGGCCTTTGCAAGAAGCTGGTTCGCAGAGAGCAATTCACTTTCTGTCGCAAGTTTTTTCTGTTTTGACAGCAACAAATCAATTTCAGCAAGCTCACCCGCTTGAACCCTTTTGTTAACGTTCGCTACCAATTTCTCACTGATTTCTAATTTTCGCGCCGCTAGTTTCACATCATTTCTAGCGATCATCACCGCCCAATAGTCCTCCCGAACCAAACCAGCAAGTTGCCAGCGCTGAGCAACCTCTTCCGCAACTAAAAGGCTCATTTCCGCTCCAACTTCAGAACTCAATGCTTTCTGCTGGCCAGGCAGCCAGATAGGCGTTTCAATTTGCAGTGCATATTCACGCTTTCCTTCATCTTTAAACAGTTCATCTGAATCGAAAGAAGCACCCACTTCCGCCGAGGAGGGAAAAAATTGCCGGGAAATTTCAGATTTGTCTACAAGCGCCTGTTTCCTCTGCTCAAAAACTGATGCTGCTCCACTTTGCATCCAGGCAGCATCCAGTAATCCTTTTAGGTCTATTGAGGCGACACCATGATAGGCGAGAATACTGGGCGAAATTATCAACAACGATGTAGAGATGAAAAGCCCGTTTAATACCGAAAACTTGTTTAGTTTCATTCAGAGTTCCAGTTGCTGAGCCATGTGAAGATCATAGGTGAGAATAACGCGTTATGAAACAGTTTGTAAGCAAGATAGAATTACAAATATTCTCACTCACTTTGCCAATTATGAGCCGCTACCGCCCCCCACAACCAAAAAAATCCCCCTACATTACCGCTGAAGGATACAAAAGACTCGATAACGAGCTTGCCGCTTTATGGCTTAGACGACGTGATGTAGTCAGCGCACTATCCGCGGCGGCTGCCGAAGGTGACCGTTCAGAGAACGCTGAATACATTTATCGGAAAAAAGAGCTTAGAGAAATTGACTACCGGATTCGCTATCTTCAAAAAAGACTTCCAGACTTAACCGTTGTTAGCACCGTTCCAGATAACCAGAATCAGATTTTTTTTGGCGCGTGGGTTGAGCTGGAGGATGAAGAAAGTACGCTAGTTCGTTATCGGATCGTCGGCCCCGATGAATTTGATCAGCACCAAAACTATATCAGTCTTGATTCACCTATGGCCAAAGCATTGCTGAAACGTTTTTTGGGCGATGAGCTTTCTGTTAAAACCCCAGGTGGTAGCACCAATTTTGAAGTGGTTTCTGTTGACTATAAAACATAGTTTGAACGCGCCATAAACTTCTCTCTTGATTCAAACGGACCAACTGACAACTTTGTCAGCCTACACCTGTCCAGCGTGTCAGTCTTGACAACCCAGGCTATAGCTTTAATTTATAACCATATGAAATTTATAATAATTCTATAAATGGCATAGTAGCTGCTTTGTTAATTAACTCAACTTACATTAGCAACTAATAAAAATCCTGGAATAAGGAAAGACAATGAAAAAATACCTGTACCTGTTAGCTATTATTACATCACTCTTTGTTCACTCTGCCAGTGCAAAATTGATTGGCATCGATACGGTTGATGGTGTTAATAGCCTATACACCACAGATTGGGGACACGCTTATAACACTGGCAACGGTAATGAATATAATGCAATAGGACGTGGCAACCCTGCCAAGGCATTTGAAGTGGATTCAACCCCTTACAGCTTTTCTTCCGGCGATCGCCTCCGGATTTCAGCATGGGGCTGCACTATTGATGATGGGAGTAGCTGCACGGGCCCCGATTACCTGGGAGGTAACTTCAGGGCACTACCTGTTTATTCACTGATCGGCGTATGGAGTAGCAGCATGACATTGATAAGCCCTATAGATTTAATCAGCGGAGTAAATCCTGCATTTCTAATTGGTGACCTACTCGACATAGTCGTTCCTGATTTCACATCGCCTCTTTACCTCTTTATGGCCACAAATGATGGTGGTTTTGATGACAACATCAGCAACAATGACATCATCAGTGCCTATACTGTCCAGATCAGTCAAATACCCACACCATCCGTACTATGGCTTATGCTCTTTGGCCTGCTCTTCAGAAAGCCATTCGCAAAAACCAGGTTACAACAAAAACCAGCTTAACCACTTCGACTTCCTGGCACACGGATGTGCCACAAACTCAATTTATAAAGACCCCACCCAGGCCCCTCGTAAGTTCCTGAATTTATATCTATGTAGTTCAGGCCGCATTCAGCTGTTTTTTTACTATACTTACGAAAAAAACAAACCTGAACCGAATGGCCTTTCCTTACAAACAGATACTTTGCACTCTTTTCTTATCTATCCAGATCATCGGTGTTTGTCCAGCGAGTGAAAGTGATGACGCCACTTACCATAAGGCGCTTTCCTACGCCAAGCAGGGCCACTACGGCAAAGCATTAACGCTTCTTCAGCCGTTGGCTGACAAACACCCCAAGCCTAACCGGTATTTTTATGATTATCTTTCGGTTCTCGGATGGGCTGAAAATTATGAAGCGATCGTTCAATATGAGCGTGATATCCAGGTAAAAATCGCCCCTCGCTATGTTTTAAAAAACCTAGCTTTTGCCCAGCGACAGCAGAAACTATTTGGAAAGGCACAGCAGACCTATCAGGTAATGGTTCGGCGCTTTCCCAAATTTATAGACGCCAAAATAGGATTAAGTTTAGTCCTAATCGACCAAAACAAAACAGAGCAGGCCGAGGAAGTCCTATTGCCTCTGTATAAGAGACACCCTGAAAATGTTGATCTTCTCTACGCTATGGCATACCTGCGGGAAACTGAAAGAAAGCCGCTATTAGCATTGCCCTTGTACGAGAAAATTGTCGAGATTAAACCCTTAGACCAGATCAGCCACAAAAAGAGGATACTCACTCTGAACAGGCTTGGTGCCTCTCACCTTGCTTACAGTTTGATAGAAGACCCCTCAATTTTCTCAAAGGTTGAGTTGGCTCGTATTCGTGCCGATATGGCAGCACACCGAACGCGCTGGGGTTCGATTCCGCCATTACAGGAAAAAGATCGCTTCAAAGAGACTGATCTGGCTATTCAGAAAATTAATGAAAATATTGATGAAGCTCGCATTAATCTTGGTGAAAATTCACCCGTCACTTTAAATAACAAATTCAATCAATTGGTGGCCTTGCGAAACCGTTACAGAATGGAAGAGGTCGTTACCGCATCAAACCAATTAGCTGCCGATGGAATCACAATCCCACCCTACGCTCAGAATTCCGTCTGTGATGCACTCCTCTACCTTGAGCGGCCTGATGAGGCAGAAAAATGTTACCTCGAAGTCATACTGGCAGGTCACGCAAATGTTAATACCAAAGTGGATTTGTTTTACGCATATCTCGAAAATGAAAAATTTTCCGAAGCGCAGCAATGGATTAAAAAGGTTGCTTCTGAGCAGCCAAATGTAATCAGAGGTGCTGGCAAAAAACGGGTATTAAAAGGCAACCCTAAAAAAACTCAGACTGAAACAGTAAAATCGTTGAGGGCCGCCTTTGCAGATGACCTGGATCTTGCTGATTCACAGTTTAACTGGCTACATAACAATGCCTCATACAATACGAATCTGCGAAGAGAGCTTGCTAACATCTACTATTGGCGGGGCTGGCCGCGTAGAGCACAGGAAGAATATGATATTGGCTTACATCAGGAGTCCAAAAACCTTGGTTTACGCCTCGGCCTGCCGAGAAACCAGTTAGCACTGAATGAATACAGAGAATCTGAACAATCTATAGACCAACTCTTTGCGCGCTACCCCGAGGACAAGGGTGTTGCAAAACAAAAAAAGCTCTGGGGTATCCATAATATGCGCGAGTTTAGAACCGACGTTAGCTTCGCAAGAAGTTCTGGGGGTACATTCGGTAGCGAAGGTTTTAACATGGACTCATACCTATTCTCCGCACCACTTGACTACAATTATCGAGCCTATCTTCACCACCGTTTCAACGAGACAGAATTCGAAGAAGGCGATGGCCTCCTTAATCATGCAGGGATTGGTCTTGAGTATTCAGCACCCGACCTACTTTTAACTGGGGAATTACACCACAATCGCTATGAGAATAATCGGGTTGGGGCTAGTGTTTTGGGTCAATACCAGTTTGATGATCATCTCAGCAGCTTTTTGTCTCTGGAAAGTTTAAGTCGTGATACACCGTTACGCGCACTCAACCAGGGGATTTATGCGAAATCTGTCTCACTGGGAGGCCAATACCGCTGGCACGAGTCACGATCTGCCGGCTTGAACCTTGCCTACCTGGATTTTTCTGATGGTAACAAACGAGAAAGTTTTAGTGGATTCTGGAGTGAGCGTTGGTACAACCGTTACGATTACAAACTCTCAACACGAATTGACCTGTTTAGTTCTAAAAACTCAAAAAAGAACACAATCTATTTCAACCCGGAAAGAGATTTCTCTAGTTCAATCGCGTTCGAAAATGATTTCCTTACCTGGCGAGAATATGAAAATTCGTTTTATCAACGATTTATTGTCTCGACCGGATTTTATAACCAGAAGAATTTCAGTAGCGGTGGAACCTGGGCTCTGCAATATGAACACCGATGGAAAGCCAGAAACCGCTTCGAATTACTCTATGGCACCAGCTACGCTAAGAATCTTTATGACGGCGACTATGAATATGAATGGAATTACTACCTCACTCTCGACTGGAGATTTTAATGCACATTAGGCGATTTATTTTGGCTATTGTGCTGATGTTATTCAGCAGCTATAGCTATGCTGAAAACGAGTTTATCGCGCTCTGCTATCACGATGTTCGAGATGATGTTGATGGCGTTGTTGATGATGACCAAATGGCAGTTAGCACCGATAATCTAATCGCGCAGTTCGCATGGCTGAGGGAGCACAATTATCACGTCATCAGTCTCGATGACATCACTGCAGCAAAAAATGGCCAAAAACCTCTGCCAGAAAATGCGATCTTATTAACATTCGATGATGGCTATAAAAGCATCTATACCCATGTTTTCCCGCTACTAAAACAGTTCAATTATCCTGCGGTTGTTGCGCTGGTTGGAAAATGGCTTGAAACACCCGACGGCCAACCTGTCACATACGGCAGCGATAAAGACACCAAGCCCCGTAATTTCTTTATGAATCGGGATGAAATTAAAGAGGTCCATAAGTCTGGTCTTATTGAGTTTGCATCACACAGCTATGATTTGCACCGGGGTATCCTCGGCAACCCACAGGGTAATAAACAACCCGCTGCAACCACATTCCAGTATTTTAAGGAAGAAAATAGATACGAAACATCTAAGCAATACAAAAAGAGAATTTTTGCTGATCTGAAGAAAAACAGCCAATACCTGCAAAAGCTCACCGGTACCAAATCACGGGCAATCGTCTGGCCTTATGGCTCATTTAGCAATCTTTCAGAGAATATAGCGAGCCAGCTGGGTCTTAGGTTTTCACTGACTCTTGAGAATAAAAGAAACAAAGCAAATCAAGACAATAACATTAACCGGATACTCATCCAGGGCAACCCTTCATTGAATGATTTTGTTTATGCATTGCGCCACCCTCTTTCAGAAGAGCCAATCCGTGCAGCTCATATTGATCTGGATTATGTCTATGATCCTGACCCCACTCAGGTAAACAAGAACTTAAGTCAGTTGCTGGATCGCATCAAAGCTATGGAGATCAACACGGTTTTTCTCCAGGCCTTTGCTGATCCAGACGGCGATGGTAATGCCGATGCACTTTATTTCCCAAACCGGCATATGCCCGTCAGACAAGACCTTTTTAACCGCGTTGCCTGGCAACTTAGAACACGCAGTCAGGTGAGTGTTTACGCCTGGATGCCGGTACTTTCTTTTGTAATCCCCGGCACAGAATCAATGCGTGTACAACGTTTAGAAAATGGAGAAAGCACGCTCATCAATACGGAATATTTAAGGTTGTCCCTGTTTAATGAGAAGGCTCGTACCCTTATAGAAGAAATTTACGAAGATCTGGCAATATATAACAAATTCGCAGGGCTTCTCTTTCATGATGATGCTTATTTGAGTGATTTTGAAGATTTTAGTCCAGAGGCACTCGATTACAGCGCTGCTATTCTTAATAAACCCGATTTAACTATTGATGATTTGACTGGCCCTCTAAAGAACAAGTGGAAGGAAATAAAAATACATGAGTTAACTCAGTTCACTCTCCAACTAGCTAATATAGTCAAACAATATCAGCCAGAGATTAAAACAGCACGAAACATGTATGCCAGGGTACTTTTAGAGCCCAAAAGTGAAGCGTGGTTTGGCCAGCGATATTCAAATATGCTCCGTCACTATGATTACACAGCAATCATGGCGATGCCTTATATGGAGCACGCAAGTGATCCAGAACAATGGCTGTCAACACTCACAGAAAGGGCTGCTATTTATGACCCAGAATTCAAAAAAACGCTATTTGAATTACAGACCGTGGACTGGACAACCAGCCAGCCATTGCCTAATCAGGTGCTAAATGATCATTTCCGGCTGCTCATGCAATCTGGTGTGCGGCACATTGGCTACTACCCGGATAACTTCCTAAACAACCATCCTTCTTTAACGATGATTAAAGCCAATCTCTCGTTGAGAGTTTTCCCTTTCGGACAATAGCCGCGTGATTGAACTATCAACTATCAGCAGTGCCCTGTTCGATTTTGCGCTCTACTATCCATTATTTATGGCTTATTTATGGATGGCGGGGGCACTCATTTATTACGTCCACTGGGAAAAAAATGATCGTGGCACAATCCCTGATTTCAAGTATCCCCTTCCACCAGTCAGCATTCTTGTTCCTTGCCACAATGAAGGTGATAACGCACAGGAAACAATAGAGTTTTTACTCGGCCAAAATTACCCAGACTTTGAAATTATTGCCATAAATGATGCCAGCACAGATAACACAGGCACCATACTTGATAACCTCGCCATTAAACACGATAAGTTACGCGTGATTCATTTCCAGGAAAACAGAGGAAAGGCGGCAGCGCTTAATATGGCTGCAATGGCCTCTCCGAATGATTTCCTAATCTGCATTGATGGTGATGCTCTTCTGGACCAGCATGCCGTCGGCTGGATTATGCAGCATTTTATCAACGGACCAAGAGTGGGTGCTGTCACAGGCAATCCCAGAATCAGAACCCGTTCTTCTTTGCTTGGAAAAATCCAGGTTGGTGAATTTTCTGCCATTATTGGCATGATCAAGCGAGCTCAGCGTATTTATGGGCGTATTTTTACGGTATCCGGAGTTGTCGCAGGCTTTCGAAAAAGTGCATTACATCGTGTGGGATACTGGTCTACTGATATGGTGACCGATGATATTGATATCAGCTGGAAACTACAGCTCGATCACTGGGACATACGTTTCGAACCAAAAGCACTATGCTGGATTTTAATGCCAGAAACTTATCGTGGCCTTCTCCGCCAGCGAGTCCGCTGGGCTCAAGGTGGTGCCGAAGTACTATTTCGTTATTTTAGTCGTATGGGATTGTGGCGTTCCAGACGCATGTGGATGGTCTACCTTGAATTCCTCTTAAGTGTCGTCTGGTCCTTTAGTATATTTGCAACTTTTATTCTATGGATATCAGGGCAGTTCTTTCAAATCCCCCCTGAACTCCAGGTAAAAACACTGCTCCCAAGCTGGGGCGGTGTCTTATTGGGAATTACCTGCTTACTGCAATTTGCGGTCAGTCTTTCAATCGAGTCAGCCTACGAAAAAAATATCTGGAAATATTATTTCTGGATGATCTGGTTCCCGATTATTTATTGGGTCATCAATGTAATTGCCGTTGTAACCGGCCTTCCACGCGCTGTATTTAAGAAAAAAGGGACTCAGGCGATCTGGGCTAGCCCTGATAGGGGTATTCGTGAACAATAACCTTATTATCGACTCCCCCAAGCTACAGTCGTTAAAACTAAAATACACCTCAGCTTTTCTGACACTGGTTTTCTGGGTTCTCTGGTTTTATTTATGGATACCTCTTATAACCTTGCTAGGCTGGTGGCTTCAGGTAGATAGCTTTCAACACCAGATGGTAACGATGGCTGGCTACAGAGCTTTTCTTGATGTTTTACCTACTTTCCTTTTAATCACTGCTGGGCTTGCCACAACATTATCAATGTGGGCATTTTATAATTTTGTTCGATTCAGAGGAGTTGACCGGCGGAAACCATCACCTCCTGTAAGCCAAAAAGCGCTCCAGAAAGCTTTTAGTATTAGTCAGGATGATTTAATCACTGCACAAACAGAAAAAACCTTAACAATCCACTTTGATCAAGATGGCAAAATAACACTCTCTGCAAAGAAATAATCAAAGTGATTACTTTTCGCCAGAACCTCCTATATTTCCAGCAATTTCAAAGGGTCAAACTTCTCCGTAAGACGTGCTCTCTTCTTATACCCTCTCGGATTACACATAATATGAGTCCCTGCGCAAAGATAATCCTGAACATAGTGGGTATGCCCATGAAACCAAAAAGAGATGTCATATTGGTGCAGCAAAGCTTTTAGGT
>Ga0164315_10002684_pt1 | contig 13683 bp, 8 predicted proteins | sample GuaBasSedimGuay6_FD_113737 | JGI IMG/M metagenome (GOLD analysis project Ga0164315, IMG submission 113737) | Subseafloor sediment microbial communities from Guaymas Basin, Gulf of California, Mexico - Guay6, Core 4569-2, 0-3 cm | ecosystem: Environmental > Aquatic > Marine > Hydrothermal vents >... | reverse complement strand
ACTGAACGAAGCGTTCCTTCTCGTTGGCGCATTCGAACGCCTCGAGCGGCGGAACCAGCTTGCGGCGCACGAGATCCTCGAGCGCGTCGTCGAGATAGACCATGCCCTGCTTGCGCCCCGTCTGCATGAGCGTGGGCAGCTGGTAGGTCTTGTCCTCGCGAATGAGCGAGCGCACGGCCGGAGTCCCGACGAGAATCTCGATTGCGGGAATGCGACCCTTGCCGTCGATCTTCTTGAGCAGGATCTGGGCCATGATCCCCTTGAGGGTGTCCGCGAGCAGGCTGCGCACGGCCTCCTGCTTTTCCGGCGGGTAGACCTCGATCATGCGCTCAACCGTCTTCGCCGCGCTCTGCGTGTGCAGGGTGGCGAGCACCAGGTGTCCGGTGCTGGCCGCTTCGATGGCGAGCGAGATCGACTCGAGATCGCGCAGCTCGCCGACCAGGATAATGTCCGGGTCCTCGCGCAGCGCGCCTCGCAGCGCCGACGTGAACGACTGCGTATCGCGGTGCAGTTCGCGGTGGTTGATAATGCAGCCGCGCGAACGGTGCTGGAACTCGATCGGATCCTCGATCGTGACGATATGGTCGCGGCGGCGCCGGTTGGCATAGTCCACGATCGCCGCAAGCGTTGTCGACTTGCCCGACCCGGTCGGCCCGGTGACAAGCACGAGGCCCTTCTCCATCATCGCGAAGCGCTTGACGACCGTCGGCAGCCCGAGTTGCTCGATGGTCAGGATCTCGGTCGGAATCTGCCGGAACACCGCGGCGATACCGTTGGCCTGGCGGAAGTAGTTGGCGCGCAGGCGACCGACGCCGGGCAGGTTGTAGGCGAAGTCGAGATCGCCCGTCTCCTGGAAGTGGCGACGCTTCTCGTCCGGCGCGATCTCGAACAGCATCTCCTCGAGATCGTCGTGTTCGAGAATGCCGAAGTTGACCCGCTCGAGGTCGCCGCGAATGCGAAGACAGGGCTGATTGCCCGCCGCGAGGTGGAGGTCCGACGCCCCCTGCGCGTTCATCAGCCTAAAAAATGCGTCGATTCGTGCCATGTTCCCACTTCCTGCGCCGCGCCCCGTTTCCCGCGAAGCGCCGACGTTGAATCGACCGTTCGCGGGGTAGGAATAAAGGGGGTGCGGGGGCGACTGTCTCAGAGGTTGTAAATCAATCCATCGTCGGCCCGAGGGCGAGCGAGCTTGTGTGTGGCAAGCCGCGCCGGCGACGGCTGTATCAGGCCGTACAGCTCTATTGGCCGCTTGGTTGGCGCGGCGCAGTCCACGCGCAAGCGCAGCCGGCCGAAGCCAGATGGATTGATTCACAAGCTCTCAGCGCAGTTCGAGTGCGAGCGAGAGACTCTGTCCCGGTTCCACCGCGAGGCCCTTGTCGATCCGTGCGTCACCCAGATTGGCGACCACGCGGATGTGTCCCCGAATGAGACGCGGCAGCGTCGCCTTGCCATCGGCGTCGGTGAGTATGCCGGTCGCGAATCGGAAACCGCCAACGCTGAAGATCTCCAGCGCGGCGCCCAGGACCGGCTTGCCGTCGCCGTCGGTCACCGTCACCGCGAGCGTCGATGCGGCGCCACCCACGAGATCGACATCGCGCGCCGCATCGCTGGCGCCGACGGTGACTTCGGCGATCGCGATCAACTCCCCCTTGGCGCGCGCAAGCAGTCGGTAGCGCCCGGGGCCGAAACCCGCGTACTCCCCCTCGCCACTGGTCAGCTTGGCCGATGCGAGTGGCGCCGGCTCGCCCTCCAGTGTCTGCACCAACAGGCTCGCCCCCGGCGTTGCGTGCACGCGCAGCGTTCCGGCGCGAATGAGCTTGACGATCGTCGGGCCTGCCATCGTCGACCGCAGTTCGATCTCCTGCCGCGTCGGCAGGTAACCGGGCGTCTCCATCTCCACGACATAGAGACCCGCTGCAAGGCCGTCGAACGTCACCATGTCGGCGTCCGGCGCAAGCCAGCGTCGGCGGCGCAGGTCATCCCGGGTGAGGACGACGCTGGCGAAATCCGATCGACGATCGCGATTGACCAGCTCCAGTTTGAGCAGCCCTCGCCCGTCCGGCACGACCAGTTCGATCGGCTCGCCGGGCGAAGACGCAATCGAAGCGACGACACGGTTCCCGCCCGAGACCGAAAGCCTGTACACCCTCACCGGCTGCAGGCCGAAGTCGAAGCGGCCTTTGACGTCGGTCTTGACGCGCGTCACCGGGTCCGTGTCCAGCGTCACGACAATTTCCGAAATCGAAACGCCGCGGTCGGTCCGCACCGTGCCGGCGAGTCGGAGCTGCGTGTCGGCGGCAAGGCGCATCTCCTCGCCCACCGGCACGATGGCGCTGCGGGCGATTCCGAGACGCGCGCGCGCGTGCGTCGCGGCCGGCGGTAGCGCCGTCATGCGAAAGCGACCGTCGGGGCTTGTGTACGCGCGCGTCACCCGTTCCCAGCGACCCGGCGGTGCGCGGCGGAGGAACTCGACCTCGACGCCCGCGCGGGCGGCGCCCGCAATCGTCGCGCGGCCGTGCACCTTGCCCCCGCGCAGCAGCGCGATGCGGACGCGCTGCCCGTGGACGTTGCCGTCATAGGTCGCCACGGCCCGCAGAAACCCGCGGCGCGCGACGGAGAGCAAACCGAATCCGCTTACGCCGACCGGAAACCGGAAACTGCCCGCCGCGTCGGTGCGGCCGAGAAGCGGGGCACCGAAACCGGGATCGAGCCGCACGCTTGCGAACTCTACCGGCTCTCCCTCGTCATCGAGAACCAACCCGCTGACCAGTTCCGCCGCCTCCAGAACGACGTGTTGGTCGGCAGCTGCGGGATCCACCTCGAACGTGGCGACGGCATAGCCGTCGGCGTACACGGCGATGCGCGAACCGGCGGCCGCCTCGATGCGAAACGCGCCGTCGATGGCCGTGTCTGTCGCGACCGGTGCATCGCCGGAGAGGCAGACGAGATGCGCGCCTGCCAGGCCACGCTCGCTCCCTGCTCCGACAACACGGCCGCTCACGAGCGGCATGGGTGCGAGTTGGATCGCGAGCGGTTCGCCGGCGGCCGCGCGCACGACACGCGTCTCGTGGCCCGCCGCGCGAAACGTGATCTGTGCCTCGCCCGGTGCCATGTCGCCAAACGAAAAGCGACCGGTCTCGTCGGTCGTCGTGTTGAACTGCACGCTGCCTTGGCTCGCCCGCACGGGCGCGCCGGGAAGAGGTGTGCCCTGCGCGTCGGTCACGACGCCCGCCCACTTGCCAGGGCGCGCCAGCGTGAGCCGTAGATCGCTGCTGCCGGCGGACGTTCGCATGGAGTTGCGCGCCCGGCCCGCCGCTCGCGCCACGACGCGCACCGGGCCGAACGGATGGCTGCGTCGCGCCGCGGCCGTGCGCGTCACGTCGAGCCGGAAACCGCCCTTGTCATCGGTGCGCCCATGCGCGAGCGGACGATCGCCCGCGAGCGCATCCCAGACATGCACCTGCGCGTCCGCGCACGGCCGCCCCGCATCCGTCACGACCCGCCCCGCCACGGCGAACGCGATCTCCTCGACCTCTTCCTCTTCCTGGGCGAAGAGAGCCCCCACGAGCACAAGCAGCAGCCACCAGCGGTTCATTCCACCAAGGATAAAGGCGACTACCCATCGCGCGGCCCAAGGCCCAGAACAGCCCTTCGATCCCGCCCAAATGGGCCCCGCAGCGATTCCCGGCGTCGGATGCGACCGGTTTGAGCGAAACGGTGTTAGGTTCTTCCCTGAGATCGGCGTTAACCGGTAATCGACACTTGTCGATCTCGCTTCATTTATCCATTGAGTAGCGGTTTCGCGCCCGTCCTTTCCGTCGATTGAGAAGGTCCAAGCAGCGTGATCGGAAGGAGTCCCACACATGGGCACGAAAATCTTTGTCGGAAACATCTCTTTTGACGCCAGCGAACAGGATCTGCAGGATCTGTTCGCCGCCGACGGCCGTCAGGTCAACTCGGTAAGCGTCGTCATGGACCGCGAAACGGGCCGCCCGCGCGGTTTCGCATTCGTCGAGATGGGCAACACCGACGACATGAACGCGGCAATCCAGGCGCTGGACGGCGCGGACCTCCACGGACGTCCGTTGCGCGTCAACGAGGCGCACGACAAGCCGCGCGGTGGCGGCGGTGGTGGCGGCGGTGGCGGCGGCGGCGGCCGACGCTACTAAGTAGCTCAACAAGCCATGCGGGGCGTCCCTTCGGGGGCGCCCCGTTTTTTTTTGGACAGATACCGTGCCGGGCAACTCCGCCGCGATCCAGCACCATCGGCCGCCAAGTCGCGGTCGCACGTTGTGCGAGTTTCGAGATAAAACACCCGGTAGGGAAAGGCTGTATCGCTATGGGCGAGGCGGACGCGGAGTTGCTCGACGGGATCGGGTTGGGCAACGTGAGCAACATCGGGAAGAGGAGCTGAGTTCGTGGCGCGCCGTTTTTTGTGCTTCGTCTGGCTTCTGGCTGCATGCGGATCGGGGCCGGCGCCGGAGCCCGAGCGCACCGTGCGCATCCGACTTGTGGACGGTGGCGGCGCGCCGGTCGATCCCGAAGGCAAGACCGTCTGGTGGGCGGCGCAAGCCGATGCGGAATTCGGCACGCCGGCCGGCCTGATCGAGGACGGCGCCATCGTGTTGCGCGACGTGCCGGGGGAACCGTTCGTCGTGGTGGCGCTCCCGGAAGGGTTTGTGGTTCCGTCGCAGGGCTGGCCGCGCGTCGTCATCCCGGCGGGCGTTACCGAAGCCGTGGTTACGCTGGACGTGGGAGCGACGCGCACGATCCGGGTCGTCGGGCGCCAGAGGAAAGAGACGTTCTATACGACCGCGCATCTCGCCGCGACCACCGACCTCGAACCCTCGCAGCACTCAATCGAAGAGGACGGGACTGTGCACATCACGGGCTTGCGAGAGGGCGCGCGCTACAACCTCTTCGTCTGCGAGCTGGAGTCGGATCGCAGCGCACTCGTTCGCGATCTGGGCGCCAACGAGCCCTGGCCGGTCATCGAGCTCGCCCCGGCGCGCGACATCCGAGGCCGCGTCATTCTTCCCAAGGACTGCGGCCTCGCGTGTGTGGCGGTCATGGTGGATCGCGCCGTCATGATCTCCGGACGGCTCGAGGATGACGGCCTGTTCCGAATTCGCGGGGTGCCCAAGGGGACATGGACGGTCGTCGCCTACACGACGGTGGGCGATGAGTACGTTGCCCGACACACGCAGGCGAAGGCGGGCGGCGACGCGTTTTTGGATCTCACGATCCCGCCGAAGTAGGCAGGAACCCTGACGTACCGTGCCTGCCGCAGTGCGCGTCAACTTGCTACTCTGACGGCGTGGGATTCCGGGATTGGGTTCGCAAAACATCCGCACGCGGGGACCAGCCCGAGCCGGACGCAGTCGCGCCCCTCTTCACGGAGGTCACACTGCCGGATGGCAGCCGTGCAACCGTCGATCGAGCCACGCTCGAGTATATGCAGTCGACGGCACCCCAGCCGACGCAGGCCGCGCTCGATCGGATCCTGGACCAGGTCGTCAAGGTGCGCGTCATCGATGGCGGTGAAGCCAACGGCAGGCCGTTTTCGGATCACGTTCGCATCGAGACCGACGATGCAGCGGACGTGATCGAGTTCCGCGCGGCGGTTCGCATCGAGGACGGACCCGCCGGACATTGCATGTGCCATGGCAGCCAGACACTTGAGCTGTTGGATCGAGACGACGAGCGCGTGGCCGTGATCGGCCTGCACCACGGAGTCACGATTCGTTGGAACGCGTGGAAGGACGACGCTGAATTGGTCGACAGCCGGAGGTTGCTGGGGTGGATCGAGGCGCATGGATTTCGTGCGCCGCTCGAGGCCTTCGAGAGAGACCGCCGGCAGGAGCAGGCATACCGGGACGAATACGAGCGGTGGCGCGAAGCGGCGCCGGACCCCGTCCGCCCACTGCTTGATGCGGCGGCCACCGAGCCGGTCGAGGGCGGGGACCCACTAGAGCCGGTGCGCGCGGCGCTTGCAGAAGCCTATCCGGACGAGATGCAGCGCGCGCTGGTCCTGTTCGCCTGGTTCGGCAGGGGACAAGGCGCGTGGTCGTGCTTCCCTTCCTACGAAAGCATCGTCGAGACATTCCTGTTGGCCATGCCGACCCGGCTGTTGGTCCAGGCCATCGAGGGCGCGATCGCGGCCGGCACGGCGACGGAAGCACACCTCGAGGGAGCGGCGCGTTACTTCGCCGGGTGGCACTTCAACCGCAAGAAGAAAAAGACCAATGCTCGCCGCGTTCCGGATCCGCTGAAGGCACAGCTCCTCGACCACGTCCTGCGCTGCGGCCACAGCAAGAACCACTGGACGGCGAGAAACAAGCTGGCGTGAAGGCCGCATGCCGCCGGGAAGGCGTCCCATTCGGTACCGGGTTCGATTCGCACCACGGGCTGAGGCCATTCGAACGCAGGCGAGCCGCCAAAATTGCAGCAGATGAACCTGGAACCGCATCGCTTTTCGATTCGACTCCGTTGATTCCCGCCGCAGCAGCTCTACTCGGCAGTCTGGGGGGGAGTTCGTCGCGACGACCCTGATACCGTGACGCGATGAGAGTCCTGGTACTCGGCGGAACCCGGTTTTTCGGCAGACGGCTCGTCGACCTCCTGGTCGAGGCGGGTCACGATGTCGCCATCGCAACACGCGGGCGGGCAGGCGACGACCTCGGCGATCGCGTGCAGCGGATCATCGTCGACCGCGACGATGCGGCCGCGCTGCGCGTAGCGTTCGATGGCCGCTCATGGGACCTCGTCTACGACCAGATCGGCTACTCGTCCGCGAACGCCTCCGACCTGATCGCAGCACTCGGCGACCGCACGCGGCATCTCGTCTTCACTTCCACGGGCGCCGTCTACGAACGCACGGGCAGGCCGCTCACCGAGCCGGAGTTCGATCCGACCACCTACCCGGTTCGGCATGTCGCGCGCGAAGACGTCCCTTACGGCGAAGGCAAGCGACTCGCCGAAGCCACGCTGTTTCAGCAAGCGCCCTTCACGGTCGCCGCGCTGCGATTCCCCGTCGTCATCGGCCCGGATGACTACACCGGACGCATGGCGCACTTCATCGACCGGGTGAGGCACGGCCGGGAGATTCGCGTCGACGACATGGATCGACTCGTCTCCTACGTGGCGGCCGACGACGCCGCGCGACAACTGCTCTGGGCGGGTCTCGAAGAACGCACCGGCCCCTTCAACGGATCGTCGGGCCTACTGCCCGTCCGCGACCTGGTAGCAATGATCGAAGCACAGGTCGGCCGGCCCGCGATCATCTCCACAACGGCCGATCCCGCGACCGCGTACAACATCGGCACGTCGTCGGCGTTGTCGCCGGACAAGGCGATCGCCGCCGGCTTTCAATTCCGGACACGCCTCGAGGACGCCATCGCCTCGTTGTGCGAGTGAATGACGACTCCGCTCACCGATGGTTCGGAACTACGGTGCCTGGCGCGGTACTTCCACGAAGCCCATCACCCACGACTCAAAGTCGATCCCGGAGAAACTCTCACCTGCCCGCGCTGCGGAGCCAGAGTGCAGCCCGGGCGCGGACCGCTCCCTTTCCACTCTTCGCCAGTTTGGCGAGCGTCTTCGCCGCGTCGGCGTACGCGCCCGTCGGCTTGCCCTCGACGAAGTCCTTGGAGAAGCGGTAGGGCGTCGCGAGCGAAAGCGCGTTGATCGCGGTCGAGTAGACGCGGCCCGCATCGCCGCCCCACGGACCGTCGGGATCCCAGGAGCCCTCCAGCACCTTCAGCTTCTTGTTCTGGTTGGGAATCAGCGCCTTGGCGAGCTTGGTGTTCCACTGCTTCCAGTCCTTGCCCTGCCGCGCGAAAAACGCCAGCGTGCCATAGTGCCAATAGAACATGTCGATGCGGCCGTCCTGCCAGAGCGGCATGAGATCGCGGCAGATTTCCAGGCACGGCTTCAGGTTCGGTGGTCGCACACCGTGGCGCTCCACCAACGAAAACGCCCACAGGCCCGCCGCGGTCATGGATCCCGATTTCTCGGGCGGGAACCGTTCCTGCAGTCCCTCGGGCCTCGCGCTGGAGCCGTCCTTCACGTTGTAGCCGATCTGAAAATCGCCGGTCATCGCGATCAGCAAGCGCCCGCCGCCGGCGAACGCGTCCGGGTCCACCTCGATGCCGCCGCGTTCCGCCAGCGCGAGCGCGTGCAGCATCGCGACGGTTACGTTGGTGTCGTTCTCGTTGCCGCGCGGTTCGTAGCGCCAGCCGAGATCGGGGTTGCGGCTCGCGACGCACGCGGCGACGGCACGACGCGCGGCGCGGCGACAGCGCGGATCGCCCGTCAGGATCCACGCTTCGCAGACCGCGGCCGTTGCGAACGCATGATCGATCAGGAAGTGTTGGCTGGCCGGTTCGGTGAAGAGCCCATCGCGGCGTTGCGCGCGCAGCAGGTACTCGAGCCCCTCGCGCGCCGACGGGTCGTCCACGAGGCCGACCGCCATGAACGTACAGAGCGCCAAGCCGGTCACGCCCGGACTGTAGTAGGGACCGCCCGTCCCCTTGACCGTGCCGAGTTTGTCGTGCGCCACGAACTGCGTCGGATGCCAGCGACCGTCCGCCTTGTTCACGCCGGAGACGCACGTGTCCTGAAACCTCCGCAGCCAGTCGAGCGCGCTGTCGATCGACTTGCGCGTCGCGCCCGGCGCACGCTTGTAGCGCTTCGCACGGCCGAGAAGTCCGTTGCCGTGCGCGGCCGCGATCGCGCCCAGCGCATCGACGAGGGGCACGCTTGCGCCCTTCTCGGTCGCCGCGATGAGGTCGGGAATGAGCGACTCCGCGGCGCGCGCCATGGGGCGCACCGCGTCACACGCGGCGTCCCGGACGCGGGCGTCGTCACCGACGAGTGCGGCGCGCGCCAGCTCCGTGACCTTGGTCGGTTGGCCCAGACGCCAAAGTGCACTCGCTGCTGCGAGTCGGACCGCCGCGTCCTTGTCCGCCGCCATCTTTTTGACGCCCGCCAGCACTGGCTCCGTTGCGTCGGCATATCCGAGGGCGCGCACCACGGCCGCACGAACCGACGCGTCGGGGTCGCCGGCCACCTCCCGCAGATCCATCGCGGACATCGTCGGCCCGCAAAGCGCCAGTGCGTCCGCCGCGGCGGCGCGCACGGACGCGTCGCCGTCGTGCAGCCGTTCCTGCATGGCCCCGAGATCGGTCCTCACGAAGGGGCCCATCCCGGCGAGTGTGTCGAGCGCACGCCGCCGCGCGGCCGCATTCTTTGATCCCAATTCCGTTTCGAGCGCGCTCACGGCGGGCCTGCCGATCAGGTTGAGCGCCCGACCGGCGCTCGCGCTGCTGGGTCCGCTCAGCGCCTTGACCAGCGCGGGCGCCGCGTCGGCGCCGAATTGGGCGGCACTCTTGACCGCCGCAGTCGCGATGCGCGGATCCGAATCGGCAAACGCGAGGATGAGAGCCGGGACCGCGTCGGAACCTCGCGCCTTGATGCTCCCCAGCGCACGGACGGCGGCGAGGCGCACGTCCGCGTCGGAGTCGTGCACGAGCGGAATCACCTTGCCCACGCCGGGCGCCGCCTTGGTGCCCATGTTGCCCAGCACCGTGGCCGCGCCGGCGCGCACGAGCGCGCGCTTGTGATCGAGCGCCCCCAGCGCCGGCTGGTAGACGGCTGCGCCCTGCTTGCCGAGCGCCCACGCGGCACCCGAACGCTGGTTCGCGGACGCGCTTCCAAGCGCCTGCATCAGGAGCGGGATCGTCGCCTGGCCGCGTTGCCCCAGCGCGTCCCCGATCTTGTGGCGGACCTCCTCGTCGGGGTCGTCCAGCAGACCGACGAGCTCCTTGTTGTACTTGGCCGTGTCGGGTCCAAATCCGTAGAGCACCTCGGCGATCTCGCGGCGCTGCGTGACGTTCTTGCTCTTCCGCATGCCCTTGAGCAGCGCCGGTGTCGCTCCGGATCCGATGGAGAGCAACGCCCGCTTCATCCGACTCCGAATGCCCCAGGTCTCGTGGGCGAGATTCTTGACCAGTTGGGGGGCCGCCCTTTTCGCGCCGCTCCCCATCCGGCGCGCGAGTTCCGCGCCGCGCAGCAGGCTCTGGTTGTCCTTGCGCTTGAGCAGCGAAATCGCGTCCTTCAACTCGTCTGCCAGCGTGAAAGATGCGACAGTCAACAGTACTATCCCTATCCGAAGCATGGGTCCTATCCGAAGCATCGGGCCTTAATACCCGATTGCATCGTGCAAAGTAAGGGGCTGCTATGCGACCCGGCTCGGTGCCCCATCCGGGATGTGCGGTACGGGGTTCGTTTGCTGCAATGGCGGGATGTGCGGTACCGGGTTCGTTTGCAGCAATGGCTGGGCGCGCAAAGTGGCGCGGCTCACCGATCGGCCAGCCCTCGTACGCGAATTCTCGCGCCAGCGCGTGTCGCGTCGGATTCTGGCACCACCGGCTGCTGCTGCAATTGAACGCGGTACCGAATTCACGACAGGCATCAAGCCTCCAGCTTCAAGCTTCGAGCGTCTCCGTTGGTTTGGGCGAATCGAAGGGGGCAACTAGACTACGTTCGTGGCGATCTCCCTTTTCCTCCCCACCTCGCGCGCCGAAATGGACGTGCGTGGCTGGCTGCGTGATTGCGATGGGCCCGACATCGTGCTCGTCTCGGGAGACGCCTACATCGATCATCCCAGCTTCGCGGCGGGCCTTATCGGCCGCCTGCTGGAGAGCGCCGGCTACAAGGTCGCAATCCTGGCGCAGCCCGATTGGAAGAGCGTGGACGCATGGCGCGCGCTCGGCCGGCCGCGCCTCTTCTACGGCGTGACCGCTGGCAACATGGACTCGATGATCAACCACTACACGGCCAACCGGAAGCGGCGCAACGACGACGCCTATTCGCCCGGCGGCCGCATCGGCTTGCGCCCCGACCGCCCCACCAGCATCTACTCGCAGCGTTGCCGTGAGGCGTTCAAGGGAGTGCCGGTCATCGCTGGCGGCATCGAGGCGTCGCTGCGCCGTCTGCCGCAGTACGACTACTGGGCAGACAAGGTGATGCCGTCGATGGTGGCGACCAGCAAAGCCGACCTGCTCGTCTTCGGCCTCGGCGACAAGCCGGTGCTGGAAATCGCGCGGCGCCTCGACGCCGGGGAGACGGTCAAGGACCTGCGCGACATGCGCGGCGTCTGCTACCTGCTCGGCAAGAAGGAGGCGGCGCCGGACGGTATCGAGTTGCCGCCCTACGAAGTGGTCGCCGAGGACAAACGCGCATTCGCGGACATGACGCGCGTCCATCAGCAGAACACCAACCCGTTCAACGCCGCAACGCTACTGCAACGCTACGGGGACCGGATGCTCGTGCACAATCCGCCGACGCTGCCGATGGACCAGGCAGAGCTCGACCGCTCGTACGATCTCCCCTACCGGCGCCAGCCGCATCCCGTCTATAAGGGCGAACGCATTCCCGCCTTCGAGATGATCAAGGACTCGGTCACGATCATGCGCGGCTGTTTCGGTGGCTGCACCTTCTGCTCGATCACCTCGCACGAGGGGCGCGTCGTGCAAAGCCGCAGCGAAGCCTCGGTACTGCGCGAGGTGAACACGATCGCCCAGCAAGCCGAGTTCAAGGGCACCATCAGCGACCTCGGCGGGCCGACCGCCAACATGTACGGCATGCGCTGCACCAAGCCGGAGGTCGAGGCGAAGTGCCGCCGGCTTTCGTGCATCCATCCCACCATCTGCAAGCTGCTCGGCACGAGCCACAAGCCGACGCTCGCGCTGCTGCGCAAGGCGCGCAAGGTGGACAAGGTCAAGCGCGTCTTCGTCGCCAGCGGCATTCGCATGGACCTCGCCAACCTCGACGACGAGTTCATCGAGGAGGTCGCCGCGCACCACACCGGCGGCCACCTCAAGATCGCGCCGGAGCACGTCAGCGACAAGGTGCTCAAGATCATGAAAAAGCCGGGGCGCGAAGGCTGCGACGCGTTCGCCAAGAAGTTCACCGAGGCGTCCAAGCGCGTCGGCAAACAGCAGTACGTCGTGCCGTACTTCATTTCCAGCCATCCCGGCTCCGGCGTGGCGGAAATGATCGAACTCGCCGTCTACCTCAAGCAGCACGGATACAAGCCGCGCCAGGTGCAGGACTTCATTCCGGCGCCCATGGATGTCGCGGCGTGCATGTACTGGACCGGCCTCGATCCGATGACGATGAAGCCGATCGAGACGGTGCACAAGTTGCGCGACCGGCGTACCCAGCGGGCGTTGCTGCAGTTCTTCAAGCCGGAGAACTACTTCGCCGTGCGCAAGGCGCTGCTCGACCACGGCCGCGGCGACCTGATCGGCAAGGGACCGCTCGCGCTGATTCCCGAGAAGCCGCCCAAGGAGGCGATCGACGCGCGGCGTAAGGAAGCGACCTACGTGCACGCCGAAGACGCGGGCGTTTCGAAGACGGTCGGCTACCGGCCGGGGCGCAAGGGACGACGCCGGCGTTAGAGCGCGTACGCGCCCTCCGCGGAGCCGGACTGTGATTTCTAGAGAGCCACGGATATCCTCAGGCATGGATCTTGAGTCCTCCGTCGAAAGTCAACCGTGCTAAGCCAGACCTGCCGCTACGCCATTCGCGCTCTCGCCTTCATGGCGGCGGAACCGGAACAGTGGCACGACGTCGGAAGCATGGCGAAAGCTCTCGACATCCCCGCCAATTACCTGTCGAAGATCCTGGGGCAGTTCAGCAAGCTCGATCTGCTCGCGTCGCGCAAGGGCCGCGGTGGCGGCTATCGACTCGCACGGGATCCGGCGACCGTTTGCCTGCGAGACATCGTGCTTCCGATCGACGGCTCCGAGCGATCGGCACGCTGCGCCTTCGGTCTTCCCGAGTGCTCCGATGACGATCCCTGCCCGCTCCACGATGAATGGAAGCAAGTGAAGGAGCGGTTCGAGAACATGCTCTCCACGCGCACGCTGGCCGACATCGCCGACCACCCGCACTCCCGACCCGCACTCTGAGAGGGTGTGAATCAATCCATCTGGCTTCGGCCGGCTGCGCTTGCGCGTGGACTGCGCCGCGCCAACGAAGCAGTCAGTAATGCTCTACTGGCGGATACAGCCATCGTCGGCGCGGCTTGCCACACACAAGCTCGCTCGCCCTCGGGCCGACGATGGATTGATTTACAGCCTCTGAGTGCAGCCCGCTCCGGAACTTCCGGGAATCCCGTTGACAACCATCAAGGGATATTCGTATGTGTTTATCCACGACACCGAGGCCCTCGCCGCGGTGAACCGGGAGAGAATCCATGTGTCAACGTTGGCGTTCGTTCGGTCGATTCCGCGCCCATGCGGTGCTGATGGGTTTACTTATCAGCATCCTTGGTGCCTGCGAGCAGGATCGGGGAGGCCCGAAGGGGCCAACGGTCGGCAAGCCCCCGGAGGCCCCCGCACTCACGGCGGACCTCGCCGCGCGAGGCAAGGAGGTGTACGCGAATCGGTGTTCGGTCTGCCACGGTCCGAAGGGCCGGGGGGACGGCACCGCGGCGTACTTCCTCCAGCCGCGCCCGCGAGACTTCGTGTCGGACGGTTTCCGCTTCGTTTCCACCAAGCACGGACCGTCCGACGCGGACCTGTTCCGGACGATTACGCGCGGCATGCCCGGGTCGGCGATGCCGCCCTGGGAGCATCTCCCCTCTTCCGACCGCTGGGCCGTCGTCGCCGAGGT
>Ga0164315_10002683_pt1 | contig 13683 bp, 11 predicted proteins | sample GuaBasSedimGuay6_FD_113737 | JGI IMG/M metagenome (GOLD analysis project Ga0164315, IMG submission 113737) | Subseafloor sediment microbial communities from Guaymas Basin, Gulf of California, Mexico - Guay6, Core 4569-2, 0-3 cm | ecosystem: Environmental > Aquatic > Marine > Hydrothermal vents... | reverse complement strand
AGCGAAAGGGTGGCCAATAGCGGGCATGGCAGGCTGGAAGCGGAGCGGGAAACCCTGGAGTTCCTGAAACAATACCTGGACCCGGGGAAATCACCAATGTGCGGCAATAGCATTTGCCAGGATCGACGGTTTATGGCGCGGCTAATGCCGGAACTCGAGTCATTTTTTCATTATAGAAACCTGGATGTGAGCACCCTTAAGGAATTGGCCAGTCGCTGGAAACCGGAGGCGATGGAAGGATTTATCAAAAAAGGCGCTCACCTAGCGCTGGACGATGTACTGGAATCGATTGACGAGTTAAAGCATTATCGGGATCATTTCCTCAGGCTTTAGGAGACTGTCGTAAAAGACTGTAGGATGGGTGCAACCCATCGTCTTGGTTTTGTGGCCGTTATTCTGCTTGCGTGCCTATTTCTGATGGGTTGCACCCATCCTACGCATTGCGTGCATTTCCGCCATGGCATGAAACACAATCCAGGCCTTCACGACATCCTCGTGAGGGTAGAGTGCTAAAGTTATCCGGGCTTAGCCCTGTTGCTGGTATCCCGGTTTGTGTGTTTCGAGGGTTAGCTTCAACATCGACCATAAGGGATAAATCCCGCTTAGCAAAACCAGAAATTATGGCACTGAAACTTTTACGATTAAAGACCGGCAGGTTTAATTTTTTGATCTAGAATAAAGGGAGAAGACAAGCATATTTCAAGCCCTTGATAGGCCAGAATTGATTGTTAATTCAGTGATTTATTCCCACTTGTTAATGACATGAGTTAGATTTACTGGGCTATAATATAGATTGATTTATTGAGAAATTTGTCTCATTATGACTGGTTAATTGACGAAACTGAAAAGTACAGTCGTCAATATTCCAGATACCGTTCATTAATTTAGGATAAAGCCTTGATCAAACAGCGCACTTTGAAAAATGTGATTCGCGCGATGGGTGTTGGACTGCATACCGGCAAAAAAGTCTATTTAACCCTGCGTTCAGCTCCGATTGATTCCGGTATCCGGTTCAGAAGAATCGATCTCGACGAGCCAGTTGAAATACTGGCACATCCCGAAAAAGTTGGCGACACGAACCTTTCCACCACCCTGGTCGAAAACGGCGTTCGAATTTCTACAGTTGAGCATTTGCTATCGGCTATTGCCGGTCTTGGTATCGATAATGCTTACATAGACCTCAGTGCCGATGAGGTTCCGATCATGGACGGCAGTGCCGGACCATTCGTTTTCTTGATCCAGTCCGCCGGCATCGTCGAACAGAACGCACCAAAAAAGTTTATTCGAATCAAAAAGAAGATACGCGTCGAGGACGGCGATAAATGGGTCGAGTTCAGGCCCTTTAATGGTTTTAAAGTTAGCTTTCAGATTGACTTCAATCACCCGCTTTTCACCCACCAGAAACAGACCTGCGATATTAACTTCTCAACGACTTCATTTGTTAAAGAAGTGAGTCGGGCCCGTACCTTCGGATTCCAGAAAGATATTGAATACTTACGCTCCCAAAATCTGGCCCTGGGCGGCAGTCAGGATAACGCTATTGTGCTGGATGATTATCGCGTACTCAACGAAGATGGATTACGTTACGACAACGAATTCGTAAAGCACAAGATTCTTGATTCAATCGGTGATCTATATCTACTGGGTCATAGCTTAATCGGCGCTTTTTCCGGTTATAAATCGGGTCATGCATTAAACAATCGGCTACTACTCAGCTTGTTAGCAGACAAGGATGCCTGGGAAGAGGTAATCTTTGAGGATGCCTCGACGGCTCCTATTTCCTACGCGCAGCCAGTTGAAGCACTCTAGTATCGATCATGAATATTCTCTTCCTGTCATCCAATAAAGGCAAATTATGTAGCCTGGATATAGGCAAGCCACTGCATTTTTTGCTACTGGTGATAGCGGTAAGCGGATTCGGCGCCGGTGCTACTTACCTGGGATACTCACTTAATCCTCCCCAGAATAACCAGGCATTGATCGAGGAATGGGAGCAGAAGATTCACCAGCAACGGGTTCGTCTCGACGAAATCAGACAGGAGTCGGATGCCGATATCGACACGCTATCATCACGACTGGGTCTACTTCAGGCTCATATCATGCGTCTGGATGCCCTCGGTCAAAAACTGGTACATATGGCAAATATCGATAAGGGTGAATTCAATTTTGATAGTACGCCTGCCCTGGGCGGACCCGAGACAGGGTCTCAGCAAGCCTTACAGCCCACCGAGCTTTCATTGGCGATTCAGCGTCTGAGCCTTGAACTTGAAAGCAGGGAAGATCAACTGGCTGTTCTCGAAGACATAGTCATGATCGAAAATTTAAATAAGGAAGTCCAGCCGAGAGGACGGCCCCTGCTTAAGGGTTGGTTGTCCTCGTACTATGGAATGCGAACTCACCCGATCACTGGAAAATACGAGATGCATAAGGGTATCGACTTCGCCGGGAAAATGGGCGGTGAGGTAATCGCCGTTGCCAAGGGTGTGGTCACGTTTTCCGGCAGGCGCTATGGTTTTGGTAATGTTATCGATATTGCCCACGGCAATGGTTACACTACGCGCTATGCGCACAATTCACGACTGATGGTTTCGGTGGGTGATACTGTCGAGAAAGGATTTCAGATCGCTGAAATTGGCTCGACTGGCCGTTCGACCGGGCCACATGTGCATTTTGAAGTACTAAAAAATGGTCGACAGATTGATCCGGTGAAATTCATACGCGCATCGAATTGATAGGTTGTCCTGATTTACATGTTGTCAAGCTTGCTATTTTTCAAATAGCCTCCACATACTAATTTCCCGATCTACCTGGTCGTAAGCCCAATGCTGTCAAAATTTTCCAGAAAAATATTCGGTAGTCGTAACGACCGAATCATCAAGGACCTTAATCAGCGCGTGGTCAAAATTAATGCGTTTGAAGCAACAATGCAGGCCCTCAGCGATGAGCAGCTACAGCAGAAAACCGGCGAGTTAAAACAGCGTTTCGAAACAGGCGAAACCCTCGAACAATTGCTAGACGAAGCTTTTGCCGTCTGTCGTGAGGCATCTGTGCGGGTGCTGGGAATGCGCCACTACGATGTCCAGCTTATCGGCGCAATGATTCTGAACAATAATCAGATTACCGAAATGCGCACCGGTGAAGGTAAAACGCTGGTGGCAACGCTGGCTGCCTACTTAAATGCCCTGGGTGGCAAAGGTGTTCATATTGTTACGGTTAACGACTATCTTGCCGAACGTGACGCGGCGTGGATGGGGCAACTATACAAGTACCTCGGGCTCAGTGTTGGCGTGGTGTTGAGTAGCATGGATTATGATGCCAAGCGTGAGTCCTATAGCGCCGATGTCGTCTACGGTACCAACAACCAGTTTGGCTTCGATTACATGCACGATAATTTGAGCTTCACGTTGGCGGAAAGGGTTCAGCGCGAACTCAATTTTGCGATCGTTGACGAGGTGGATTCGATTCTGATCGATGAGGCCCGCACGCCCCTGATTATTTCCGGCCAGGCCAGTGACAGTTCAGACCTTTATACCCGGATCAATAATATTATTCCAAAGCTGGAGAAAGTGGAAATAGAAGAAGGGCCTGGAGATTACACCGTCGATGAAAAGTCGAAGCAAACCTTTCTAACCGAACAGGGACACGATTCTGCCGAAACACTAATGGTCGAGGCGGGCCTTTTGAATGAGGGAGAGAGTCTTTACGACGCAGCCAATATAATGCTGGTACATCACCTCAACGCCGGTTTAAGAGCACACGCGATTTTTCACCGAGATGTTGACTATATAGTCCAGGATGGCGCGATAGTAATCGTCGACGAATTTACCGGCCGCACGATGGCTGGCAGACGCTGGTCGGAAGGCCTGCACCAGGCCATCGAAGCCAAGGAGCAGGTAAGCATACAGCACGAAAATCAGACCATAGCCTCTATCACCTTTCAGAACTATTTCCGGCTTTACAACAAGCTTTCCGGTATGACTGGTACTGCGGATACCGAGGCTTTCGAATTCCAGCAAATTTATGGTCTCGAAGTGGTTGTAGTGCCAACCAATATGCCGATGATCCGGGAAGATATGGGTGACCTGATTTACCTGACAGTAGGCGAAAAGTTCGCTGCCATAATTGTAGATATCAAGGATTGTGTAAAGCGGGGACAACCGGTACTGGTCGGTACCACTTCTGTTGAAACCTCGGAGCTCCTGTCTGGATTTCTGGATAAGGAGAAAATCAAGCACCAGATTCTGAACGCCAAACAACACGAGCGTGAAGCCAATATTATTGCCGATGCGGGCATACCGGGTACGGTTACAATTGCTACCAATATGGCAGGCCGGGGTACGGATATAGTGCTCGGTGGTAACCTTGATGTTTACATAAAGGAAATCCCGGAAGACCAGCTCGAAAAACGAGAAGCGCTAAAAATCAACTGGCAGAAACTTCATGATGAAGTAATTGCGGCGGGTGGATTGCATATCATTGGTACCGAAAGGCATGAATCCAGGCGTATAGACAATCAGCTCCGTGGTCGTTCGGGCCGGCAGGGCGATCCTGGCTCGACCCGCTTTTACCTGTCGATGGAAGACAGCCTGATGCGCATATTCGCCTCCGAAAAAGTAGCGGGGTTAATGCAAAAGCTGGGCATGGAAGAAGGTGAGGCAATTGAACATCCCTGGGTGAGCAAGGCGATAGAAAATGCCCAGCGCAAGGTCGAAGCGCACAACTTTGATATTCGTAAGCAATTACTGCAATACGACGATGTTGCCAACGACCAGCGCAAGGTTATCTATCGGCAACGGGATGATTTATTGCGTGCAGGCAATATTTCCGAAGCGATCAAGAACATGCGCATGGATGTAATTGAAAATATGTTTCGGAACCACCTGCCGCCTAATTCAATAGAAGAGCAATGGCAAATAGCGGATCTCGAGCAGTCGTTGTCGAATGAATTCGGGGTCGAGTTACCGATTCAGCAGTGGCTTGATGAAGATGATGAATTGAACGATGAAGTGTTGCTGGAGCGAATAGTCAAACATTTCGAGACCGAGTATCGGGCAAAAGTAGATTTTCTCGGGGATGAAATTATCAGCGGCTATGAAAAAGATCTGATGCTAATGGTACTGGATCGACACTGGAAAGAGCACCTGGCAGCGATGGACTATTTGCGACAGGGCATCGGTTTGCGCGGTTACGCTCAAAAGAATCCAGTACAGGAATACAAACGCGAATCTTTCGAAATGTTTACTGATATGCTGGAAGGTATAAAATACGAGGCAATTCAAAGTCTTACCCGTGTCCAGATCAGAAGTGAAGAGCAGGTCGAGGCGCTTGAACAAAGTCATGTGGAGGAGAGTAATATCAAAATGGAACATGCCTCGGCGCAGAGCGCTTTGAGTACAGGTGAGTCCGAGGCATCTGATCATAAGCCCTATGTGAGAAAGGAAAAGAAGCTCGGCCGTAACGAACCCTGTTGGTGCGGTTCCGGCAAGAAATTCAAGCAGTGTCACGGGAAACTATAATAAATGCCAGTTGGATTGAAAGCCCCCGGCAAACTTCAATCGATCGACGGAATTCGACTGTCGGCAATGCATTGTGGTATCAAAGACGATGAAAACAGAGGCGATCTCGTATTGATCGAAATTAGCGAGGGCGCAAACACTGCCGCGGTATTTACCACCAATAAGTTCTGTGCGGCACCCGTGGTGGTCGCCAAACAACATCTTGCCAAAAACAATCCGGTACGATATTTACTGATTAACTCCGGCAACGCGAATGCGGGCACAGGTGATCCGGGTTATCAGGGAGCTCTTGCCTGTTGTGCCGAAGTCGCTGAACAAGGCGCGGTTCAAAGCACGTATGTATTGCCGTTTTCGACGGGCGTTATTGCCGCAGAGTTACCGGTGACAAAAATCAACGCGGCGATTCCTGCACTGTTTGCACGCTTACACGAGGATAACTGGCTCGAGACGGCACAGGGAATTATGACGACGGATATCCTCCCCAAGGCGATTAGTGAAACGATACTGCTGGAACAGGGCGGGACCGTAACTATCACCGGTATCGCAAAAGGCTCTGGCATGATCAAGCCGGATATGGCGACGATGCTGGCTTTTGTGGCGACCGATGCTGAAATCGAGCCCACGGTTTTGACACAATATCTTCGACAGGTTGTCGATGATTCGTTTAATTCAATTACTATCGATGGTGATACCTCAACTAACGATGCCTGCGTGCTAATCGCGACCGGGAAGTCGGGTGAATCGATTGAAGCCGGCAATCGGGCCTTTCTGGAGGCATTGACACGGGTATTTCAGCATTTGTCTCAAGCGGTTATTCGCGATGGTGAAGGCGCCACCAAGTTTGTCGAAATTGAAGTCCAGCAGGCAGTGTCCAGGGACGATGCGCGCGAAGTGGGATTTACGATTGCGCATTCACCTCTGGTCAAAACAGCCCTGTTTGCATGCGATCCAAACTGGGGTCGTATCCTCGCTGCGATTGGCAGGGCAAAAATTGAAACCCTGGATGTGAGCAAGGTCGACCTCTACCTGGGAGAGGTCTGTTTGCTCAAAAATGGACTGCCGGACAGTGCCTATCGTGAAGACCTGGGGCAGAAAGAAATGGACAGGGAAGATATCAGGATAACCGTAAAACTCGGGCAGGGTGAGGCCAGTGCGATGATCTGGACCACTGATTTGTCCTATGATTATGTGAAGATAAACGCTGAGTACCGCAGTTGACAAGTTCCCGGTGAAATCGGCTACGGGGACATCAACCCGTTACATACATGTGGTCGCGGCACTCATCTGGCAACCACGGTCCAGCGATTCGTTTTTGATCTCGAAAAGACCTGAAGGTAAACATCTGGAAAATTACTGGGAGTTTCCGGGTGGGAAAGTAGAAACCGATGAATCTCCGCTGCAGGCCTTACAACGCGAACTCATGGAAGAAGTAAATATTATGCCACTGGACGCGAGCCCATATCAGCAGGTTCGACACGGTTATGAAGACCGGAATATCCTGCTTGATGTATGGGAAGTAAAGTCTTTTAAAGGCAGTCCAGGCGCCCTCGAAGGTCAGGAAATCCGCTGGGTCAGGATAAACGAACTTGACCAGTTCCAGTTTCCCGATGCCGATATACCGGTGCTGGATGCTATAGTGAACAACGCATTAATAAAAAGGCAACATCATCCCTGACCTGGGTCGGGTTTTCATCGATTGGCAATGGGTTTAAAAAACGAATCGAATAGCGATGTTTACCCGCACTGATTTCCGGGTAAAATCCAGCACTGGCCGGAATACTGATGCGGAGTAACCGATTAGGTTGTTTTGGGTCCAGCGCTTGCTGATAAAAACCGTTTTCGGCTACGACCTGTTTCGGTGTTGCACTATCTCTAATAACCTTCAAAATCAATTCTATTACAGATTCCAGTTCAAAGTAGGGCGCGGCCCAGCGTTTCAGGTCGTCCACTCGGCGTTCATGGCTCTGGTTAAGCCAGAATCGCAGAGCAGGCAGGTCAAAATCGCAACTTCCTCCCGGAATCGAGGTGCGCTGCTTTAAGGTGGCTAAAAACTCGATATTTCTTAAGTGCTCACCCGGTTTGCCATCCATTTGATGCATGCGCTCAATCGCATTCTTTTGTTTGCTCAGGGTTAACTCAAGTTTGGATTTGTCGACGCCCTCGTGTGAGGACAATGCTTTCAGCGAGCTGCGGTGACTCTCCAGTTCTTTCATCAACTCCGCCTTGAAATCACCCCGCTCCAGCAAGGCTGTAATCTCGAGTATGCCAAGCAAGGCGCCGTAACCGCTCCAGTCCACCGCCGGGGTTGCGAAATAGTGAATCCGCTTCATCAGTGTCTCTATTCGCAAACACATACGAATACGTTCGTTCAGCGGCTGTTCAAATATTTGATCATTATTTAGCATTTTGCTCTTTAACCTGGCAAGCTTCGATAATTATAGACTAAAAGGCTGGTAACACGGTCAACGGTCTCGCTGCTAAGCGCTGCAACTCGGCAAGCCCGTGATACTGGCTCTCATGGCGCCCCGGATTCAGCCGGGGAACTGCCTGCCAACAGCAGGTAGCGGGTATGCAGGTTGGTCACCTGCTGACCCAGATCCAGATTCGCGTCATTACATATGACATCATCAGCCTGCTCAAGACGTGCATCATTACTCCATTGTTGAGCCAGCATTTTTTGAGCCAGTTCACGGTCTATGTTGTCACGGGAAATTAAGCGTGCGATCTGGGTATCGGGCGAACAATCGATAACCAGAACCCGATCAACCAGGCTACGAAAATTCGATTCGAATAATAGCGGAATCACCACCAAAACATAGTAATTATTGTTGTATTCTTCGATTAACTGCTGGGATTGCCGGTAGACAACAGGATGCAACACCCCTTCCAGCCAGCGTTTTTCAAGTTCATCATTAAAAATCAGGCGCCTCAATTGAACGCGATCAATCGCACGGTTTTTCAGTAAAATTCCGTTACCGAAATGTTGTAATACCTGATCATAAACGGGTTGATCGATTTCAAGTAGTTGTCGGCTGATCACATCGGTATCGACCACGGATACTCCGAGTTCGGCAAACAAATTGCTGACTGTGGTCTTGCCGGAAGCGATACCACCTGTCAGTCCAATAGTAAGCACGGTTGTCGAATCTACAGAATTCTAAAATAAAAATTCAACATGTCCTGACCCCAGAGCAGGGTTAGCCAACCGGCGGCGGCCAGGTAGGGACCAAATGGGATCTGGGTTGCGCGATCGGTTTTCTTCAGCAGGATCATGGTGATACCGATTACTGAACCAACCATTGAAGAAGTCAATACGATGACGAATAACATTTCCCATCCGGTCCAGGCCCCCAGCATTGCGAGTAGCTTGAAATCGCCATGTCCCATACCTTCTTTACCGGTAACCATCTTGAAGATAATGAAAACACTCCACAGGCTCAGGTAACCGCATATTGCACCGATGACACTGGCCTCGATATCGACAAATACATTGAATAGTCCGAGCAATAGCCCAAGCCAGAGCAGGGGCAGGGTAATGTTGTCGGGTAATATCTTGTGGCCGATATCGATACCGCTCGCCGCTATCAAACACCAGCTAAATAATAGCGCCGCCAGGGCCTGCAGGCTAACACCAAAATGCCAGCCTACCACTAGTGAAACCAGGGCGGTGAATATTTCCACGATAGGATATTGAATTGAGATTGATGTCTTGCACTCGGCACATTTTCCACGCAATACCAGGTAACTCAAGACCGGGATATTTTCAATCGCGCTGATCGCGTGGCCGCAGTTACCACAACGGGACCTGGGCACGGACAGATTGAATTTTTCTTTTTCTGGTTCCTCTGGCTGCTCGAGGAACACCAGGCAATCGCTGCGCCACTCGTTTTGCAGCATTATCGGTAATCGATAAATTACGACGTTGAGGAAGCTACCAACGCATAGTCCGAGGACAAATAGACTGGCGAGATAAAAAGCGGGGAACTGCTCGAATAGCGAAGGTAGATCGGTAATCAAACAAGCATACCTTAAACAACCGATCCCAATTTGAATATCGGCAGATACATGGCGATGATCAAACCACCGACTAACACACCCAGTACAGCCATGATGATTGGTTCGAGGAGGGCAGTGAGGGAATCGACGGCATTGTCAACCTCGGTTTCATAAAAATCGGCTACCTTGGCAAGCATGCTATCCAGTGAACCGGACTCTTCACCGATGGAAACCATTTGAATCGCCATATTCGGAAATAATTCGGTGCTGCGCATCGAGGTTTGTAGCTGCGTACCCTGCGAGATTTCGTCCCTTATTTTCATGCTGGCATTGTAGTAAACAATATTACCAGTCGCACCCGCGACCGACTCCAGCGCCTCGACCAGGGGTACGCCGGCCGCGGACATGGTTTCCAGTGTGCGGGCAAACCTGGCGATAGCGGATTTAGTGGTTATATCACCGATTACCGGTGCCTTCAATGCGGTACGGTCGAAAAATTCCTGCATTTTAGGTGATGTCTTCTTAATTCGTAAAATTGTATAGACAGTGCCGCCAATCCCGCCCGCTATGATCCACCACCATGCCTGCATGAATTCCGATAGATCGATAACAAACTGGGTCAGGGCCGGTAAGTCGGCGCCAAAGGATTCAAACAATTCTTCAAATTTTGGTACCACGAACACCAGCAATATTACGGTTACGACAAATGCGACGACCAGAACCGCAATCGGATACATTAATGCCTTCTTTACCTTGGCTTTCAATGCTTCAGTTTTTTCCTTATAGGTGGCGAGCTTGTCGAGCATGGTCTCGAGCGCACCCGATGCTTCTCCAGCCGTGACCAGGTTGACAAACAGTGCATCGAAATAAAGCGGTTGCTTGGATAATGCTTCACCCAATGGCACGCCGCCTTCGACCTCGGTTTTTATTCCGAGAATCATTTTCTGCATGGATACGCTTTCATGACCCTGACCGATTATCTCGAAGGATTGCACCAGGGGCACGCCAGCCTGCATCATGGTTGCCATTTGCCGGGCAAAGATAGAAATGTCAGCCGCTGTGATCTTTTTTGCACCACCAAATAATGGCTGTGGTTTCTTTCGAATCTTGAGCGGGTTTATACCCTGCTTGCGTAAGCTGCTTTTTGCGTGATTGTCGCTTAAGGCATAGATACTACCTTTAACCCTGGTTCCTCCCCGGTTGGTACCTTCATAGTTAAATTCGACTTTTTCTGCAGGTTTCTTTGCCATAACTGGTGATTAATCCTTGGTTACACGGTTGGCTTCTTCGAGGCTGAGTAATCCAGCCATCACTTTTTTCAGTGCCGATCGGCGTAAGTCGTCAATGCCTTCTTTCCTGCCCTGGTCAGCAAGATCGAGAGAATTTGCGCCACCCATGATTAATCGGCCCATTTCTTCCGAAATTTCCATAACCTGGTAGATACCGACCCGACCCTTGTAGCCATTGGTGCATTTATCGCAGCCAACAGCCTTGTAAATCTTGATTTCCTCCTTCAGGTCTTGCTTGGTAAAACCCTCTTCGAGTAAAACTTCATTGGGTAATTCGTCCAGTGCCTTACAGTCGCACAGTCGACGGCCTAATCGTTGCGCAATAATCAGGTTCACCGAGGTTGCAATGTTGAACGCGGGCACACCCATATTCAATAAACGAGTCAATGTTTGCGGGGCGTCATTGGTGTGCAGCGTCGACATCACGAGGTGACCGGTTTGCGCGGCCTTAATCGCAATACTCGCGGTGTCGAGGTCACGAATCTCGCCAACCATTATGATATCCGGATCCTGACGCAGGAAGGCTTTTAGAGCCGTGGCAAAGGTCAGGCCAACCTTTTCATTGACGTTGACCTGGTTAATGCCCTCCAGGTTTATTTCAACGGGGTCTTCGGCGGTTGAAATATTGGTTTCGGGCTGGTTCAGTATATTTAAACCGGTATACAGCGATACGGTTTTACCGCTACCGGTTGGACCTGTAACCAGAATCATGCCGTAAGGGTTGATCAGCGCTTTCATGTAGAGTTCTTTTTGTTCCGGCTCATAACCCAGGGCATCGATGCCAAGCTGTGCACTGGAGGCGTCGAGGATACGTAACACGACTTTTTCGCCGAACAGGGTCGGGCAGGTACTGACACGAAAATCGATGGAGCGTTTTTTCGACAATTTAAGCTTGATACGGCCGTCCTGGGGTACGCGCCTTTCTGAAATATCCATGCGTGACATGACCTTCACGCGTGCGGTCAGCTTGGCGGCAATAGTGATCGGTGGTGAGGCTACCTCGGAGAGCATACCGTCGATGCGGTAACGCACGCGATAGCGTTTTTCATAAGGTTCAAAATGAACATCGGACGCGCCTTTATTGATCGCATCAAGCAGTATTTTATTGACATATTTGACTACTGGCGCATCGTTTGCCTCTTCCTGTGATGCCGAATCCGGCTCTTCCGTACCGTCCGATACCTCAAGATCCTCGAGATCGTCGTCGAGCATCATGTCATCCATGCCGCTGTCCATCGCGCTCAGGGCTTTTTCGATAAACTCACGCAGCTGGTCTTCCTGCACCAGGATGCCTTCGGTCGATAATCCGGTGTTGAACTTGAATTCATCGAGCGCCTGGGTATTAGTCGGGCTGGAAATTGCGACGAACAGGCGGTTACCACGCTTGAACAACGGTACGGCATCGAGTTTAACAATCAGCTTTTCATCAACCAGGCCCATCGCCGCAAGTTCGATATCCATTACCGATAAATCAAAAACGGGTATGCCGAATTCTTTCGATGAAATTGTTGCGATAACGGCTGGGGATACAATTTTATGCTGAACCAGGTAACTGGTCAGGGGAATACTTTCCTTGTTGGCATTCTGCACCGCTGCGATTGCCGTAGCTTGATCGAGATGTTTATCGCGAACAAGATTACGGGCTAATCCGGTAAGATTCATGTTGGTAGCGGCCATGTTGTGGTTCTATTTTGGGTTTGTTTAATTGTGTGCCCTAAGGTATTGAGTATATTACAGTTTGGTGGTTTTGTTGAGATTTCGTCATGGCTTGATCGGGGCACTAATAAAAATTGGGTTCTGCTTGATAAATCATCTGTAAATTTGGACTATGGGATGGTGGACAGCATAACTGGAGGACTATATATCAAGCACAAAAAAAAGCGCAGGTAGTAATACCTGCGCTTTAATCTAATCAAGGTTTAGATGATTAGCACTTAATACTACGACCCGGTGTAGTACAACCAAGACCACTTAGCGTCCAGTTCACAGCACCGTCTCCTTGAACAGGTGTCATGATGAGGTCCATTTGACCACCACCACTCAGCACGGCCTCTGTGACCATTGTAATAACACCAACCGCGGTAGTGATATCGTCAATATACTTGACGGTGCCACCGGCGGTGCCTGAAAAGTCAGCCGGGATGCCATTTGAACCGCCGTTACAGTTGGTCAGGGCACCTTCCTCAGCAACACACAGGCCTACAGATGTTTTCCAGGCCAGTGCACCGCCGAGGGCGCCGGCAACTTTAGTCCGTTGGGTATAGTCGCCGTATTGTGGGATCGCAATCGCTGCGAGGATACCGATGATGGCTACTACGATCATCAGTTCGATTAAGGTAAAACCAGATTGTTGCTTTTTCATGTGATGTTTCCTCATTTACTGTTACAAAAAATTTAACTAGATATCGATTTAATCCGACTCATGCCAGTAATAAAGCAATACTGGTGCCAATTTCTAAAAATGATATAAACTATCATATAAAACAACTACTTAGGTGCTCAGAGAATTATGGGTCAGGGTGCTTGTGAGGATAGAAATCTGACACTATTGTCAGGTTTTACCAATCTTTGTCAGGTTATGTTAAAGCTTTCTATGACGGTCCTCACGGATCGACTCCTGTAGGTTGGTTAGAAACCTGGTTGGTTCTACTAGATTTGGCCGAAGCCGGGTAATTCAGAGTATTTGATATTGAAGCCGGCTGCTAATGCCGATTTCAGGATCTGCAAAAAAAAAGCGCAGGTAGCAATACCTGCGCTTTAATTTAATCAAGGCTTAGATGATTAGCACTTAATACTACGACCCGCGACAGTACAACCAGTACCCGACAGTTCCCAGTTCAGTGCGCGGTCTACATTAGTAGGTTCCATAATAAGGGTCATTT
>Ga0164315_10002682_pt1 | contig 13684 bp, 12 predicted proteins | sample GuaBasSedimGuay6_FD_113737 | JGI IMG/M metagenome (GOLD analysis project Ga0164315, IMG submission 113737) | Subseafloor sediment microbial communities from Guaymas Basin, Gulf of California, Mexico - Guay6, Core 4569-2, 0-3 cm | ecosystem: Environmental > Aquatic > Marine > Hydrothermal vents... | reverse complement strand
CCAACTCCGCATTCCAATCCTTTCTGAACTCCCGTGTTGATAATTTTATCTTCCGCCATGAATGCCGCGACCAGTTCCATTTCTGTTTTGAATTCAGATTCTGTTGCTCTGCCAGCGCTCAGGTCCTTGGCAACCCAGGCACGCATTTTCAGGCGATTGTATTTCAGCGGTTGAATCGACAACCAAATGACCGAAGCAGACCTGATAGCAAATGTCAGGCCGGGATAGATACAGCTAAGATGTTCCCGGTTATCTTTATTGTTTGCCGTTGCGGCCGTTACGCAGCGCATTGTGTGGTGGTTGTACCCCGGGCCACCAGACAATACTTCGACAGACGATGTGGGCGTATCAGGCTCCAGTGTTGTTTTGTGTACTCTGAATACGTGATAGCTCTCACAAAAGTTTTCAACCAGCACCTTCCAGTTACAATCGACTTCGTCGTCGTATGTGTGCACCACTTCCATCTCGGCCAAATTAAATTGGCCAATTTCCTCCTGCAAGGATTCAAGACGTGGTGCCAGTGGTTCAGCTTGCTGGTCCAGGTTGACGAAAATCAGCCCTTGCCAAACCTCCAGTCGCAAATCGTTCAGGCATACATCCTTCACCTGTTCAGGCTTCATGAGCGGGGCACCTCTCAATTTGCCATCCAATTCATAGGTCCAGGCATGGTACGGGCAGACCAGCAGCCTGGTGTTACCGGAACCATCGACCAGACGTGCAGAACGATGGCGACAGACATTGGAGAAGGCACGTAGCTCATCGGAACGATCGCGGACGACCAGGATTGGATGCCCTACGAGATCGAAAGTCAGGTAATCCCCTGGTTTTTTCAATTCTGAAATATGACCTGCGCATATCCATTCTTTCCTGAAAATTTTCTCGACTTCCATTTTGAGAACATCTTTTGAGGAATAGAATTCCGGTAGTAGTGGTATACGTCCCGTATCTGTTTCACTGTTAGCGCGCCAGGAATCAAGATTATCAAGTAGCTCACGTTTTGATCTGCCGCCTGTTCCAGCCAGATTCTTGTTCCACGATGCATTTTCTGCGCACACTAACATTGCCTCCAAAATTCGGCTTTCACCATGCCTGCTGCCACACTATATTAGTCTGTTTCAATCGCCGTCGCTGCAATGTCGGACTGTGTTATCTTTCTACGCCGAACAGCCACACCGTGTTTCATCGGATAGATCACATGCCAGACATCGATATTAGTATTGACGACACAATTGAGGCGTCTGAAGCCTTGGCGCTTTACATTGCCAACAAGTGGTCATCCGCAGACCATCCCGAAAAGCTCCTCGCTGCTCTACGCGGCTCTGATTCGCTGGTGACGGCTCGAATTGATGGAACGCTGGTAGGACTCGCAAACGCGATATCAGACGGTCACCTTGTAGTTTACTATCCGCACCTACTGGTACACCCGGACCATCATGGCCATGGAATTGGTGCCCGAATCATGGCTGCTATGGGCGAGCGATACGGCTCCTTTCACCAGCAGATGCTAACCGCAGACGTCGATTCGGTAGCGTTTTATGAGCGGGTCGGCTTCGAGCGAGCTGGCAATACGGTGCCAATGTGGATTTATGCCGGCACAGATCATTGAGGAACAATGCATGATAATTCGAATGTGGCACGGGCGGGTGGACAACGATAAAGCCAGCGCTTATCGGGAATTTCTCAAGCAACGTGCAATTCCCGACTACCAGTCAGTCAAGGGTAATATCGACGTCAGGATACTCGAGAGACACGAAGATGATGCTACTCACTTCATTACGATGACGACCTGGGAGAATCTTGACGACATCAAGGCATTTGCTGGCGAGGACCTGGAAAAAGCCAAGTATTACCCTGAGGATGACGGGTATCTGCTTGAGTTCGAACCAACTGTTGTTCACTACGAAGTCGTTGGCCAGTCCTGATAAACCCCGCAAATTCTATCGTTGTTGCAACGTTAGAATTCTTAATACAGATCGACCGTCTGGCCTGCAAACGCCCCTTGGGGATATGACATGAGCGCTGCATCAGAGCTGCGTGAATATACCGACCGTAGCAATTCTATACACAAGGAATACCTGGGCAATCCAGAGCTCCTGCGACGGTATGAGCACTTCGTTGATTGGCAACTCAACTACATGTTGCCGTTTTACGAGGATCTTGGCGCAACTGAAGACCGGGCTGAGGCAGTAAAGTTTTTTGTTTCGGATCTAACCGGAATCGACATCAGCGAACGCGACCATGAATTCGCAAAAGTAGTCCCGCTCATGTCGCGGATGTTGCCAGACAAGGCATTGGATGCAGTAGCTACGGCGATGCGGCTTAATGCCCGGGTTCTTGGCGTCAATCTCTCTATTTGTCGTGAGTTATACAAAGAAATATCCATCGACACAGAGATCACGGAAGCAAGCTACTGCTCCGCCTGCCGACGAGCGAGCCAACTGGAAGAATGCCTTGAACTCGTACACCTGACTGCGGAAATCGGCCGCGACCTGGACCAGCTGATTCGAATTCCAATGATCGGGCTAACGCTCAGAGCAATGCGACTGCCGGCCCGGCTGGCAGGATTCGGCGCCTTGCAAAACTTTCTGGAAACAGGTTACAGAACGTTCAATGCGTTGGAGGATGTCCACCAGTTCCTCGATGATATGACGGTCCGCATGACCGAAGTCTTTACGCAGATATTCACCAAGCCAATTCAATAACAGTGAAATGCTCTGGGAGATTTCCGCAGCTGCGCTGTAGACTACTATGCCATGACCTCGCTTCCCCTTGACTGCCGCGACCTGCCCGCCAGGCAAGCTGGGCTCGCCATCCTTGCGGCATACAACGCAGCGGACAACGGTACCGGGTTCTCTGCGTTAGTTGAATCCCTGAATGCCGGCTTGCGCATGTGGCTTATTGAGGCTGGCGTAAAACATCAGGTTGAGACGGTTGCTGCCGGGGGCCTGCAACTGAATATAACGCGTGGTCTTTCACCTGGGCAAGGCACTATACCCGGGCTCCATCACGTTGCAGCAGGGAGATCCGACGACGTCTGGGCGTGCGAACGCTCCAGCCGTCTCGCCCGATTTGATGCGCTAACGGGCAGAGTCATTCAGGTGGCCGAGGTTGCGACGAAAGCTTCTCACCTGGCTGTCGATCGTTCCGGAAAATACGTTTTTGTGGCAGATCCCGGCGCCGATGCACTCCTCGCAATTGCAAGCGAAGATTTGTCGGTGCAGCATGTCTGGCCCGCTCCCGGTGGACCACAGCTGCCGACAATTACCGACGATGGCATTGTTTGTGTAACTGGCGCCGGGTCTGGAACGTTGACAATCGTTCGCCCGCGCACCCAGGGCTACGATGTACAGACCATCAGTGTCGGTGAGTGTCCGCACGATCCACTTGTTACCCGGGACGGCAAACGCATTTTCGTGCCCTGTGCGGGCGACGGCGTCATCGTTAGCGTCGATCTTGAGAACGGAGAAATCCTTGGCCGCTTTCCCGTCGGTGATGGGCCGGCCCATCTCGCACTTCACCCGGACGGCAGCAAACTTTACTCAGCAAATACGTTCGACGGCACGCTAAGCTGCCTTTCCGTTGAAGGCGATTTATTAGGCAACGAACCGAGCGGTCCGTGGGCACATCAACCTGTAGTCTCTCCGGATGGCAGGCATGTCTTTGTGGCTAACTTCCTTGACGACACGGTCTCGGTATTCGACACGGAACGGCTGGACCAGGTCACGAAATTTGCGACTGATGCCTATCCACACGGTCTTTATTTGTCGCCGAACGGGCAGTGGCTTGTTGCGACAGGATTTTCTTCAGACCACTTGAAAGTCTACGACGCGATTACCCACACCGAAGTTGCAAGAATCGAAGTCGGCCGTGGCTCGTCGCACGTCGCGTTTCTTCCGGACCAGGAAACCGCGTATGTCGCCTGCTCGGTGGACAGCCATCTCGCACGACTTGATCTGCTCACAATGAGCTGCTCACAGCGCACCGGCATTTCCTGATACCGGCGAGCTACCTCATCAGGTGATAATTACACTCCTGATAGCGTTCACCTGATGAATTGGATCTGACTTGCTGCCAGGCCCGGCGATCATGTGCCGGAATAATTTTCAATTCCGGATTAACTTGCAGCAATGAACGCAGGCTGACATTAGCAACGGCCACAGGCATCGGTGGCAGTGCGGCTCATATTTGCGACGCCGGGGAACGTTTCCTGGTACGTTTACGACAAGCAGAAGTACAGGCAGAATTCCTGCAAGCTTCTTCATTATTTCGACGAGGAACTGTTGCCGAACGAAAGAATGAACGCATCCGATGGCGGTGCGGTTCCGTCCAGCAATTGAGCAAACGTCCGCTGAATTGACTCCTCACCATTTAACTCAACTATATTCATCCACTGATCGGTCGCACTGACAAATCCACTCCAGGCAGTAGCAAATTTCTTTAATACACCTGACGCTCCGATCTCGGCGACGCGTTTCTGGAACTGGTCCGGCGCAAAAAACCACACCGGCTTTGGTTGTAACGAATCGGTCGCTGCCGAGTCGGCATCCCAATGCGACGCGCCGACGAGGCAAGAGTATTTCAATTGATCGCCAATATGGGCATGCAGGCGACAAATTACATCACCATTGCCGGCAATATCGACGAACACAGTGGGGCGGTCCGGGTCCAGCACCTCGATATCATCGTAGCTAACCACCGTGTCATATAACCCCAGTTCGCCAACAAATTCTTTATTACCCTCTGATGTCAGACCGACCAGTTCAGCGACACGTTGTTCAGCATGAGCAATCTGATAGGCGACACCAATAGCGGTCTTACTCGATGCGCTCGACAAGATTACTCGCTCGGCGCCGAAGTTCTCATTCTCCAGCAGAAAATCCTCGATCAGAAACGAGGTCATGAACAACGGTCGAAGAATCATTTGTTGCGCCTCAAGCGCCGGCATATATGACGGGTCGCCGCTAACCGACGTGTACTGGTTATAAATCGGGGGCAATCCCTGGCGGTGCTCTGCGCCGTCCACGAATCCGCTGCTCGAAACCGATACGGGCGTTGCGATAAGCTCCGTGGATATCGGTAGGAAGCCATAAAATCTTTCGCCAGTGCTAACGTCACTGTGGCGGGATTCGATGACATCGGCAAACCCCCATACCGGAACCCGTCCAAATTTTTCTTCTGTACAGGGGAAAAAACGCCAATACCCTATGACATCACCAAAAGCGGCATAAGTAATGTTGTTTGCTGTCAGTGCAAATTTGTCCACGGCCAACCGTATCTGGCCCTCGAGCAGTTCGACCGGCGAATCGGAATATTCGAACCTTTGCTGGTTGAGGTCAGACTTGTCGACCAGAAAGTTGATGCCATGTGCTTTGCCCGTTGTATCTGTCATTAGAACGATCCTTGATTGGCCGGTGTGGCGCCGTCATTTGAACACGGTCGGTGTGACAATCCCACCGGCGTACTCCAGCAACAATGGGCCGCCCGCATCATAGCTAAGGCACAAATCTCCTGCAGATCTGCAAATTTGCCTGTATACGACCATTTAGCGACTCACTTACGATAGCCGCTTTGGGACTGCTGTGAGCCCTGCCAATTCAATGTCCCGATTATTCCGAAGAGAAGCAATTGACACGCAACGGCAGCGTTTGCTGGGAGACGCGGTATTGACCCAGCCGCTCTCATTTCTCGCATTAACTCTTTTCCTGGTATCCGCAGTTATCCTTATCGGAGTACTGGTTTCACTCGGATCCTATGCACGCAAAGAAACCGTGAGCGGATTTCTGTCGCCGGATACCGGTATCGTCAAAATTCACGCGCCGCGAATCGGCATTGTCGGACAACTGCATGTCACAGAGGGGCAAGTTGTTCAGGCGGGCACACCACTAGTTACATTGCTCGGAGACCGGATTACCGGTGCCGGGATCGATGTCGACGATGAAATGCTGCGAGCGATTGATGCGCAGCTGGATGAAATCGAGATTCGCAATTCGCTGGAAGTACGGCGCCACGAAGCAGATAAGGAACGAATGGCGGCCGAACTGAACGGGCTAAAAGCGGAGCGCGGGGCGATTGATCAGCAACTATCTGTACAAAAGAAATTGCTGAATAGCCTGCAAGTCAATTATGAACGGGTTCGACAAATTGTCGATAAAGGATTTATCAGTAGTGACGAATACATGGCACGAGAAGAGAATCTGCTGACCAACAAGCAGTTGCTCGCAAATCTCTTGCAGAAAAAATCCGTCAACTTACGACAGTCCAGGCAAACTGAGCTGGCCATTGAGCACGCACCCCTGGAGAGCGAGCAACGCCTGTCAGAATTAACCTCGACTCAGGCAGACCTGTTACTGCGAAAGACAGAGTTGCAAGCGCGTCGCTCGATCAATATAACTGCGCCAATCGCAGGCGAAGTAGCAGCCTTGCGCGCGATTGCCGGCGCATCAACGGGCACCGAGCTGCCGCTACTCACCCTGCTGCCCGAGGGCGGGAAACTGGAGGCGCATCTTTTCGTTCCAACACGTGCGATAGGCTTCGTAAGAATCGGCCAGGAGGTTCGCCTGTTATACGATGCTTTCGACTACCGTCACTTTGGCGTCCACGTTGGCGAGATTTCCCGAATATCATCATCGGCTTTTTCACCTGCGGAAATACAGGCGGGAATCCGGATTACCGAGCCGACATACCGAGTGACCGTTCAAATTAGCGAGCAACAGGTTGAGGCTTATGGCCAGCAATTTTCATTGCAAGCAGGAATGTTACTAAGCGCAGACATCGTTCTGGAAAAGCGTTCGCTTATCAACTGGATCATGGAGCCGCTCATTAGTCTCAAGGGTCGAACATGATCAACGCGCTGCGGCTACTAAATTTTTCAGGCGCACGGCGACTGCCAGTTATTCGTCAAACAGAGTCGGCCGAGTGTGGGCTTGCGTGCGTGGCAATGATTGCCGGTTATTACGGCTTTAAGACAGATTTGAACAGATTACGGTCGGGACTCGCAGTATCGTTGAAAGGCTCCACGCTAAAGTGTCTCATTACCATAGCCGAGCAACTGCAACTGAATTCCCGACCATTGCAGGTCGAGTTGGAATCGCTGGATCAATTGCGTACACCCTGCATTTTGCATTGGAAAATGAACCATTTCGTTGTGCTGAAAGCCGTCAGGCATAATTTCTGCCTGATTCACGATCCGGCCCGCGGCGAGAGACGCTGTTCCAGTGCAGAAGTCTCCGCAAAATTCACAGGTATCGCACTCGAACTGAGCCCGGCCACCCAATTCAAGCGCCGTGACGATCGCAATCCGATGCGCCTTACCGACATGTGGGGGAAAATTGTTGGTCTCAAACGACTCTTCGCACAAACATTGCTACTTTCCTTAATCGTCCAACTCTTTGTTCTCGTATTGCCCTTTTATATGCAACTCGTAGTAGACGAAGTGCTGACCAGCTATGACACAAACCTGCTGGTGGTTCTGGCGCTGGGCTTCGGACTTTTCATGATAATTAGTGAGGTTGCCACTGCTCTTCGCGCCTATGTAATTTTGTACATCAGCAATACACTCGGTTTTCAGATGGTATCGAACCTGTTCAGGCATCTTCTGCGATTGCCTTTGAATTGGTATGAAAAACGCCATGTTGGAGACATCCTGTCCAGGTTTTCCTCAACCCGACCAATCAGGGATTTATTTGCCGAGGGGTTGGTTGCAGCAATGATCGACGGCCTCATGGCCATTAGCACACTAATCGTCATTTTCGTTTACAGCCGGCTGCTTGGCGCGGTGGTCGTTATTACAGCATTACTGTACCTGCTTTTGCGCCTGGCCCTTTACAAACCCTTGCGCCAGAAATATGAAGAGCAGATCATCGCTACAGCTCGGGAACAGTCTGTTTTTATCGAGTCCGTCCGCGGTATTCAGTCAATAAAGATATTCGGCCACGAAGCAGAACGCGGATCGCTGTGGCAGAACAAATATGCGGACGTCATTAATAGCAGTGTCAAAGTTGGCAAACTAAGAATCGGTTTTAACGCCGCGAATGGCTTGCTATTTGGCATCGAGAACACCTTGATCGTATACCTCGGCGCCCTGCTGGTGGTTGATGCGTCACTTACGATTGGCATGCTGTTCGCCTTCATGGCCTACAAACGCCAGTTTATTGATAAAGCCAGCATGCTCGTGGAGCGTTTCATTGATTTTCGGCTTCTGGACTTGCACCTGGAGAGAATCGCAGATATTGGGCTTGCCCGACCGGAGCGTGGACTCGAGAAAAGTGGCGGCGCGATTGTACCTGGAGATAGCGATACTGCAGATGCCGGGAAAATAAAGATTGAAAACGTGTCATTCCGCTACGGTACCGGCGAAGCATGGGTGTTGCAAAATGCGTCGCTTGAGATTGAAAGAGGCGAGATGATTTCAATTGTCGGCCCGTCCGGTTGCGGTAAATCGACATTGATGAAACTGATCCTCGGACTGTTTGAGCCGGAAATGGGGAACGTACTTTTTGACGGGCATGCTTTAGAAAAGTACGGGCACGCAATCTATCGAAGCAAGATTGGTACGGTCATGCAGGGTGACTCATTATTGGCGGGAACCATTGCCGATAATATTTCTTTCTTTGATACAGAGCCTGATGGACAGAAGGTGCGGCGCTGCGCCGAAAATGCCGCCATCCACTCTGATATTGCATCCTTGCCGATGGGTTACAACAGCCTCGTCGGCGATATGGGTGACATTCTTAGTGCAGGTCAGCGACAACGCGTACTGCTGGCGCGCGCTTTGTATCGTGATCCTGAAATCCTGTTACTGGATGAAGGTACAGCTAATCTGGATTCCCTGACGGAGGCCACAATCATACGTTTGCTTAAGCAACTTGAAATCACGCGCATCTGTGTCGCTCACCGCGGAGCCGTGATCCTGGCATCCGACAGAGTAATTCAATTGCAAAATGGCTCACTGCGGGAATTGAACAAGCAGCATCCTGCCACGACATGCAGTAACCACCGGCAGATTATTCGTCAGCCAAATTGACCAGGATAAAGACCAGCCCGCATGCCGTGAAAAACTGAAATGCGTTGGCCAGCGAACCCGCCCCGACCTGCGTCTGCCACATCTGGAATAAGGCACCGCCGAAGACTGTAAACAGGCCCAGCCAGACTATGATGCCGGTACTGCAACCCAGAAGAGCATACTTCTTCGCCGCATTGAAGTCGGCAGCGGGTGCCTTGCGCGCGCCCCACATATCCCAGGCCCCTTTAGCGGCGAGCAGTCCAGCTATGAATTCAAGCCCCACGACCAATATAAGTGTCAGCCACAACAAGGCAGGACTGGTTATCGCGGGAAAGAATGAATCCGGATACGCCTGATGATCTGCATTGCCCATTATGTAGGCAAACGCCTGGTAACAAGCGTCCAGGTTAGCGACGTTCTGGCCCGCATAAAACAAACACAGCAAAGAAATAAGAATCACGAAGTCAATCTTGAAATAACGCATAGCCATAGCCTTCCCCCAAAAAAGCGTATTCCCCAATCTTACCCCCAATTAGGGGGACAGTGACCATAACTTCTGGGGATAGAGGGACAGATAGGGGGACAGTGACCATAACTTCCTTCTCCGAGTTACGGTCACTGTCCCCCTATCTATCTCGAGTTGTGGTCACTGTCCCTCTATCTCCTCGAGTTACGGTCACTGTCCCTCTATCTCTGCTAAAGGGGGAGTTCGGTCGAGTATTTTACGCGCCGCAGGGCGAATGTTGAGCTTGCGGATCTTACTGCCGGGTGATGAAGTATTTGTGCATTTATGAAATCGTTGTATGCGTCCATGTCGGTGACTACTACCTGCAACACATAGTCGCGTTCGCCTGAGACCGAATAACATTCCGTTACTTCCGGTAGTGATTGCACGTGTTCTTCAAAGCTGTCCCTGTTTGCATCGGTGTGCTCAACGATGGCGACCGCCAGCAGCACATGAATCTGAAACCCGAGTTTCCTGGGATTAAGCAAGGCAACCTGCTTTTCGATGACACCGCTATCTTCAAATTCCCTGATTCGTCTCCAGCAATAGGTACGGGACATGCCGACGGTCTCGGCCAGGTCGCTCTGGCTGGGCGTCACATCGCGCTGCAGGGCTGCTAATAGCCGCCGATCTGTACGGGATAGCTTCATTTATCAATTTTCTCTATAAACGTCATCATTTGCAACATTTGTTTCAACTTTTAATAGATTTCGACGTAAATAGAACATAACGATTCTAATTTTCACTCATAATGTGGAATTACGTGCATGCATATGAGGGCGGTCAGATGGACGATTTGTTTGAAAATCCGATGGGGCTTGATGGCTTCGAATTTGTTGAATTTGCATCTCCCGAGCCGGGTGTGCTGGAGCCGGTATTTGAGCTAATGGGCTTTTCGGCGGTCGCAAGACATCGCTCCAAGGACGTCACTTTGTATCGTCAGGGTGATATTAACTTCATCCTGAATGCAGACCCGGACAGTCATGCTTTCTACTTTGCCCAGGAACACGGTCCGTGCGCGTGCGGTATGGCGTTCCGCGTCAAGGACTCTCACATTGCTTACGCACGGGCATTGGAGAACGGAGCACAACCGATAGAAATCGCGACTGGTCCAATGGAATTACGCCTGCCGGCAATTAAGGGCATTGGTGGTGCACCGTTGTATCTCATCGACCGATATCAGGAAGGCAACACGATTTATGACATCGATTTCGAATTCTTCGATGACGTGGATCGACACCCTGAGGGCTGTGGTTTCGATATGATCGATCACCTGACGCACAACGTTTGTCGTGGTCGTATGGAGTACTGGGCGAACTTCTACGAATCCATATTCAATTTCCGCGAAATTCGCTACTTCGATATTAAAGGTGAATACACAGGATTGTTGTCCAAAGCGATGACAGCACCGGATGGCAGGATTCGCATACCGCTGAACGAAGAAGCGTCGCAGGGCGTCGGACAAATTGAAGAATTCCTGATGGCATACAACGGCGAGGGAATACAGCACATCGCTCTGATCTGCGATGATCTTTACGCGTGCTGGGATCGATTGAAAGCCAAAGGTCTCGAATTCATGACGGCGCCGCCGGAAACATATTATGCAATGCTGGAGGAGCGGCTACCAGGCCATGGCGAGCCAACGAGCGAGTTGCAGTCACGAGGAATCCTGCTCGATGGGTCAACGGGAGATGGCGATCCACGACTGCTGCTGCAGATATTCTCTGCCAACCTGGTCGGACCGGTGTTTTTTGAATTTATCCAGCGCAAGAAAGACGAAGGTTTTGGCGAGGGTAATTTTAAAGCACTATTCGAATCTATCGAGCGGGACCAGATTGCTCGCGGCGTTGTTGGTGAAGACGAAGCCGCGTAATAATCGCAGCAACCGGTCAGGGGACAAAAATGAACATTAAGCGTATTCATCACGTTGCATATCGCTGCAAGGATGCCAAGGAGACGGTCGATTTTTACGAGCGCGTGCTGGACATGGAGTTCCAGATCGCATTCGCCGAAGATCGCGTGCCCTCCACCAAAGAACCGGATCCGTACATGCATGTTTTCCTGGATGCAGGTATGGGCAACGTGCTGGCGTTTTTTGAGCTGCCAACGCGGGAACCCATGGATCGTGATCGCAATACGCCGGAGTGGGTGCAACATATCGCATTCGAAGTTGAAGACTACAATGCTTTACTAGCTGCAAAATCGAAAATCGAAGCCGAAGGCGTCGATGTCATCGGCCCGACAAATCACGGCATCTTCCAGTCCATCTATTTCTTCGATCCGAACGGCCATCGCCTTGAGCTGGTTGCGAATACACGTACCGAAGAGCAGGTTGAAGAGCTACGCCGGGTCGCACCGGCGATGCTTGAAGAATGGAGCCAGACTAAGAAAGCGCCACGACATGCCGCGTGGTTGCATGAGCTGGAGTTTACTGGCGGCGAATAGCTGAATTAAGCGCTACCAGTTCCACTACGACATTTATTCTTCCTTTTTCCGGGACTCAATTTTTTTGTCTGCGTCCGCGAGCGCTGTGCCGCACGGGTCCTTGTCCGATAGAAAACGATTCTTGAAACTTTTGGCCAGTATGGAAAGTCCTGCTGTCGCAACGGCCACACCTCCCTCTATCAACACACCTTCCGGATCAATTACCAGCGCTGGCTTGCCCAGCGTTCCGGTAACCTTTATATAAGGATTGATAAGGTTGGAGAGACTGAGCCCAAGGCCTTTGCGTGGCACCGTCCTGAAGTTAGCATCAAGTTTCTCTGTCTTTAGATCAATTTTCGTATTAGCGAAAATCCGCAACTTATCCGTTTGTTGCACGAATACCGGATCCGCTTCAATTACACCATCGTAAAAATGCATCAGTAAAACGGCGCATTCGACGTTGGTGTACGGATCACTCTTGGTAAACGGATTAATTGAACTCATCAGCTCTGTAAGAAAGTCCTGTGCAAGAAAAGCAAGCGCTCCTGACGGAATGCGTCCTGCTCCACCGGCCAGCCGAATATATCCGTCCATCGAGCCGGCAAGATCCCGCACCGTCTCGCCGTTTGCGGCCAGATCTGCACGCACCTGAAACTGTGGCAAGCGCTGCAAATCCTCAGTGTTTTTCGCCCTGAGCCCCAGCACAAGGTCATTACCGTCTGCGGTGAGCGCAAAATCCGCTCCGCCCGATTCAATTGGCGTCAGGTTTGCGGAGAATGTTAGAAGTCCACCTCTCGAACCGGTCAATGACAGGTTCTGAATATGCAGTGCTCCGGCCGAAACCAGTGCATCCAGGTCAATTCCGAATAATCGCAGGGAGCGGGTACGCAACTCGTCAATCCTGATATCGACATCGGCATCAAACGACTGCAGCAACTCCAGCGGTAACGGAGTGTCCGGTATGACTTTGTCATCAACCACGGTGGTCGCCGCTTCCGGCTCCTCCTCCGGCTCAGGCATATACTCCGAAATATCAAATAATCTTGACGTAACATTTAATTTGACCGAAGGCACATCGCCGGCCCGCATAGTAAATTCCCCGTCCAGGTCACTTTCGCCAAACGTGAACTCGAAATGCTCCATCGTCATTACATCGCGCGTTCCGACGAGACGAGCTTTGAGCTGCAACGGATGATCAGGTAATTCTCTGCCGGCTATAACGCTGAGTTTGCTGACGCTCGAAGCTACCCATTCGATTTCCAGGTCGGTCCTATCAAAATTAGGTGGCCCATCCAGGCTTCCGCTAATCTCCAGGTAGCCATCACCTAATTCCAATCTACTCTTGTCAAAACTCCAGAAATTATCTGCCCAACTACCACTGCCTCTGTATTTCAACTTCGCAACCTGTGGTACAGCAACGTCTCGCAGTTTCGGCAACAGTTGAAATATGTCCGGTGAATCAGCCTTGACGCTAAAACTACCACTGTCGAAAAACGGATCGAGCCCGAACACAAAATCACCACCGATCGTTGTATGCCCAACACTGGCGCGCAAACTTTCTAACTCCAAATCGTTTCCGCTGAAATGCACTCTTCCTGAGGCAGAAAATGCTTGTGCCAATGATTCCCTTGAAATGTCTGCTGGCAACAGGCGCGACAGGTTATCTCCATCAAGGTCAAACCTGAGCTTCGTGCCAGTAAGCGACGGCAACTGACCGATATCGCCACTGATCTGCAATGTAGCGCCGCCAAATG
>Ga0164315_10002681_pt1 | contig 13686 bp, 10 predicted proteins | sample GuaBasSedimGuay6_FD_113737 | JGI IMG/M metagenome (GOLD analysis project Ga0164315, IMG submission 113737) | Subseafloor sediment microbial communities from Guaymas Basin, Gulf of California, Mexico - Guay6, Core 4569-2, 0-3 cm | ecosystem: Environmental > Aquatic > Marine > Hydrothermal vents... | reverse complement strand
CAAAGCCAATCCTGAATATGCCATACAAACCATAAAAGCGGCGGCAGATGCCGGTGCCGATTGGATTGTACTTGCCGATACCAATGGAGGTGCCCTTCCGGAAGATGTCAGGATTGCCACAGTTGCAGCTATGGCAGCGGTAAAAAAGCCTATTGGCATACATACTCATGATGACGGCGGACTATCTCTGGCCAACACCCTGGTTGCTGTTGAATTAGGAGCAAAGATGGTTCAGGGAACCATGAACGGTCTGGGGGAGCGTTGCGGGAATGCCAACCTCTGCAGTGTTATTCCCACTTTAAGCATTAAAATGGGTTATGAAACTCTTAACGCTGATAAAATCAGCTGTTTAACAAGAATCAGCCGGCTGGTTTCCGAGCTCTCCAATAAACCGCATCAGGAAAGCCTGCCATACGTGGGGAAACGGGCTTTTACCCATAAGGGCGGGATTCACGTTTCAGCAATCAGGAAAAACCCCAAACTTTACGAGCACGTCAGCCCTGAAACTGTTGGAAACAAGCGTAACGTTCCCATCAGCGATCAGGCTGGAAAATCCAACATCCTGCAGAAGGCGGATGAGCTTGGTATGACGGTGGATGATGCCCATGCAAAAACTATTGTGGCAAAGGTAAAAGAGCTTGAAGCTGAAGGGTTTCATTTTGAAGGGGCCGATGCCTCCTTCGAACTCCTTACCGACGATCTGATGAAAACAAGGCGTGAATTCTTCACCGTTCATGGTTTCCGTGTGCACACCTGGGAGAACGATAAAGGTGAAATCTGGTCCGAGGCCACAATCAAGGTTTCCGTTCCCGAATCTGTGGCGGGGAACGTTGGTCATGATACAAGGTTTGAACATACTGTCGGGGAGGGATCCGGTCCGGTGGAAGCCATGGATCGGGCTCTACACAAAGCCCTGGAGACGTTTTATCCCGGAATCGCCGATATCGGGCTGACGGATTACAAGGTACGGATTCTGGACGAACAAGCCGGCAGTACCGCTGTTACCCGGGTGCTGATAACAAGCAGCGATGGAGTCCGCCATTGGGGTACCGTCGGTGTCTCACAGAACATCATCGAGGCCTCATGGCGGGCCCTGGTGGAATCTTTGGAATACAAACTCAAAAAAGATGAGGAAGGCAGATAATGAGAAAAATTACAATTTTTGACACGACACTCCGGGACGGTGAACAGTCTCCGGGTGCTTCAATGACAGTAGATCAGAAGATTGAAATGGCAGTGGCTCTGGACAGGCTTGGAGTGGATAGACTCGAGGCGGGATTTCCCGTTTCATCACCGGTTCAGTTTGACGCGGTTAAGAGAATCGGTGCGGCTGTTAAACAAGCTACAGTTGTCGGTCTGGCCCGATGTAAACAGATAGACATTGATGCGGTTCGGGATGCCCTGGCCGATTGTCCCAGGAAGATGATTCATATATTTCTGGCAACCAGTCCCCTTCACATGAAGTACAAGCTGCGGATGAGTGAGGATGAGGTACTTGCTGCGATCAAAGAGTACGTTTCCTACGCCCGGGAGCAGGGTTTTGAGCTGATTGAGTTTTCCCCGGAAGATGCATCCCGTACCGAATGGGATTTCATGGTAAAGGCCCTGAGGACCGCCGTTGATGCCGGTGCCAATACCCTGAATATACCTGACACAGTGGGGTACGCCATGCCCGATGAGTACGGCGATCAGATGGCCCGGCTTAAAGAAGCTATTCCCGAGCTGGGAGATAGCGTACTGCTTTCCACCCACTGTCATAACGATCTGGGGCTGGCTCTGGCCAACTCCCTTGCCGCTGTCCGTGCCGGTGCGGATCAGGTGGAAGTAACTTTAAACGGTATCGGTGAACGGGCGGGAAATGCCGCTCTTGAAGAGATTGTTATGGCATTGAGAGTCCGGAAGGATTTCTGGGATGTGGAAACCGGAGTTAACGCTGAGTTTCTTTATCCCACGAGCCGACTGCTTCAGAATATCACCGGTCTGGTAACACCTCGAAACAAGCCGATTTTCGGGGATAATGTCTTCAGCCATGAATCCGGTATTCATCAGCATGGTGTTCTTAAAAACAGGGAAACATATGAGATTATGAACCCCGATCATATCGGTCGGAGCCGGGAAACCCTGGTGATGGGCCGTCATTCCGGGAAACATGCTCTCAAAGAGAAGCTTGAACAGTACAACATCATGCTCAAAGACGATCAAATGGACTCCCTCTATACGAAGTTCATTGAGATTGCCGATAAGAAGAAAGAGGTTTACGACGAGGATCTTTTTACCCTTGTATCCGGAGTTCTTGGTGACCTTCCTGCCGGATGGAGGCTTGAAAGCTTTCAGACCTGGACGGGGAATAATGTAATTCCTTCGGCTACAGTTCAGGTTAAGAAAGGCGGGGATCTGAGTATCGGAACACAAGTCGGAGACGGGCCGATAGATGCGGTATTCAAATCAATCGATCAGGCTATCGGAATCCGCGGCCGCTTAACCGAATATGTGATACAAGCCGTGGGAAGCGGTAAGGACGCCCAGGGACAGGTGAAGCTTCAGGTAGATTTCGATGGAGTACTCACCGATGGTAAAGCCTCCTCCACGGACATTATTGAGGCTTCAGCTCTGGCTTATATTAACGCCCTGAACCGCAAAGAGATGATGGGTGCCGGTGAAGCAAAATCCCGGCATCCCCAATACCAGGATTAAAAATCAGTGATGTCAGGAGGCGTCAAGCTCCCGGGCTTTAACAAAGAGCCAGTCGGAAAGACGGTTGAGAAACTTCAGAGCATCAGAGAGATGACTCAATTCTTCTTCTCTTATCAGCCTGACAACATGGCGCTCGGCCCGGCGGCAGACGGCCCGGGCCATGTCAGCCCTTGCTCCTCTCTCACTTCCGCCGTAAGTGATAAATAAAGGGGGTATTTCCACCTTTTCCATCAGCTTCTTCTGCCGGGATTCGAGCTTTTCCAGATCTGATATACCAACCCTTTCAATTTTACTGAAAGCGGAATGGGAGGGAGGAACTGCAATCATGCCTCCAATCCGAAGCAGGCAGTGCTCTATCCAGTCGATTTCATTTTTATCGGGAGTCTTCTCTATGGATGCTTTGAGTATTCCCAAAGCCGAGTGCAGTTCATCCACATCACCGAGAACCTCAAAGGCCAGGCTGTCCTTGGGAAGAGCGAGTCCGTCTGCCAGGCTTGTTTCACCTGAATCACCCCTGCGGGTTGTTATTTTATTGAATTCTACCATACACCTCTGATTATAGACAAAATCTGCTATTCTTTATCAGCTTTATTTCCCCTGATGCCAAGAATTGCTTATTATTTAGAACAGACAGAGGATTCAATGAATAACGATAAACGAAAAGATGAAGATAACGACGACTGGCGTGAGTTGTTGAAGAAGGTAAAAAAGAAAGGTGAGAATAGCGGTAAGAACCCTTTCAAAGGTGGTAAATTCCGTTTCTCCATGTGGTACCTTCTTCTGGCTGTTCTGCTGCTCAGTATTCTGAACATGTTCGTGTTCAAGGGAAACGATCAGTCCATTCCCTACAGTGATTTCAAGGAACTGATTGTTGACGGCCGTATTAAAGAGGTTCACTACTCCGGAACTTCTCTGATCGGATATTCTTTTGTACAGACGGAGCTGACAGGTTCCGATGCCACCTCCCTTCTTCAGAACCTTTTCGGTTCGAGTAACAGTAATTTAAGTTACTGGAAAACCGAACAGATTAAAAACGATCTGACACTGCTGCCGCTGATGGATGAAAAGGGTATCGTTTATAAAGCCATTCCCGAGTCCAATAACTACCTGCTGGATCTGTTATTCCGCATGGTGATTCCCATCGTTCTGATGCTCGTTATCTGGCGGTACATTCTCAAGCGCATGGGTGGTCTGGGCGGTTCCAATGTGATGAGTTTCGGGCAGAACAATGCTAAAATTGTTGCCGAGAATGATTTACAAACCCGGTTTAAGGATGTTGCCGGATGTGATGAAGCCAAAGACGAACTTGTTGAAATCGTCGATTTTCTGAAAAGTCCGACAAAATATACCAATATCGGAGGGAAAATCCCCAAGGGAGCCCTGCTTATCGGTCCTCCGGGAACCGGTAAAACCCTGCTGGCCCGGGCAGTAGCCGGTGAATCTGAGGTAACGTTCTTTCGAATGTCCGGAGCAGATTTTGTTGAGATGTTTGTAGGCGTCGGTGCTGCCAGGGTACGGGATCTGTTTAAACAGGCTCGGGAAAAGGCACCCTGTATCGTTTTCATCGATGAGCTGGATGCCATCGGAAAAAGCCGGGCAGGAACCCTTTCAACCAATGATGAACGGGAACAGACCTTGAACCAGTTGTTGGTGGAAATGGATGGATTTGATTCCACTGGCGGAGTTATTATCCTGGCCGCCACCAACCGTCCGGAAGTTCTGGATCCTGCACTGCTGCGCCCCGGCCGTTTCGACCGTCAGGTAGTTGTGGACAAGCCGGATCAGATCGGCCGGGAGGCCATACTGCGTATTCATTCAGTAGATGTGAAGCTGGAAGATGATCTGGATCTTTTGGAAGTGGCTAAAGCCACCGCCGGACTGGCCGGTGCGGATCTTGCCAACATTGTTAATGAAGCGGCGTTACTGGCGGTACGTCTGGGACGGGAAAAGGTTTCCAGAAACGACTTTTTTGAGGCGATTGAGAAAGCCGCCATCGGACTGCAGAAGAAGAATAAACTGCTCAATCCCCATGAGCGGGAGGTTACCGCATATCATGAAACCGGCCATGCTCTGGTGAATGTCTTTACACCGGATCAGCATCTGGTTAAAAAAATCACCATCATCCCCCGGGGTTATGGTGTGATGGGCTATATGCTGCCGGTTCCCGAGGAAGAGCGCTCCTTTCAAACCCGGGAAGAACTCCTGGGTCGGATTGATGTGTCTCTGGGCGGCCGGGCTGCAGAAGAAATTATTTATGGAACCGTATCAACCGGGGCGGGAAATGATATCATGCAGGCCACTGATATTGCCCGTTCCATGATTACCCGATTGGGGATGAGTGAACGTTTTCCCAATGTTTCACTGGACCGCCGGGGCGGGGGGTTTCAAAGTGGAGAATCACCGTACAATCAGGGCCGGGATTACTCGGAAGATACTCAGCGCTACATCGATGAAGAAATCTCTAAAATCATGTCCGATCGTTACAAGCGGGTAATCAAGCTTTTAAAGAGGCACTCCAGGCTCCTTGAGGCCATTACCGTTAAACTTCTTGATAAGGAAATGATTGAGCGTGAAGAGCTGATGGATCTGATTAATTCAGACGAGCTGGGAAAATCTGATTTCTCCGCTCGAAAGGGAGCCGATCTTAAACCCTCGGAGAGAGCCAAAGTTTCGGGAGATGCCCGGAATGAAGCAATTAAAGTTCGGATGGCCGAGCGTCGGGCCGCAGAAGAGGAAACCGCCCGTAAAGCTGCCGAGGAAAAAGCCGCCAGAGATGCTGACGAAACAGATAAACCCGGGAACAGCCCTCCGGGGGACTCCAGGACCGATACACAGGACAGTTAAACAGTCTTTTTTTCAGAACGGCTCCGATTCCGGAGCCGTTTTACTTGTGAGGTACTTCTTTAGACTTTATCATGCTGCATGGAGGCTGCATCATGACATTCAGCTGGCATTTCCTCATCGACATGGGCATCACCGGCGGAGCTCTTATGCTCGCCACACTTCTTCGTTCTAAAATCAGGTTTTTTCAACGTTTTCTGATTCCCAACGCATTAACTGCAGGGTTTATTCTGTTTCCCCTGTACAACTGGGTGTTCCCTCTCATGGGAATGGATACCATGAGTCTGAAGAATATTGTTTTTCATTTTCTGAACCTCTCCTTTATCTCCATGACCCTCCGGGTGAGTAAGGACAAACGTAAATCCAGCCGGGATGTTTTTGCAACCAGTACCATGGTGCTCACCCAGTATGCCCTCCAGTGTTTTCTGGGAACCGTTATTACACTGGTACTCATCAAGACGATTCTACCCGATTTGTTCCCTGGTTTCGGCCTCTTTGCCACTCTGGGTTTCTCCCTGGGGCCGGGACAGGCCTTTGCCATCGGTACCGGCTGGGAAAAGATGGGATTTGAGGGGATGGGAAGTGTGGGACTCACCTTCGGAGCCCTCGGGTTTATCTGGGCCAGCTTCGGCGGTATCTTTCTGGTTAATTACGGAATGCGGAAAGGCTGGGTTTCAAACGAAGAGAAAGAGCGTATCAAAGCGAAGAGTCTGCGACAGGGTGTTCTGCACCGTGGTGAATCCTCGGAAAAGTCGGAAGTTTTCAATATTACAAACCCCGAGGCTATAGATCCCTTCGCCTTCACATCCGGTCTGGTACTGTTTACGTATCTGCTGGCCTATCTGGGACTAACCGGGCTTTCATGGCTCCTGGCTTTTCTGGGTAACACCGGCGTTCAGCTGGCCACCAATCTCTGGGGTATCATGTTTATTTTCTGCGGTATTACAGCCATGGGTGTTAAAGCTCTGCTGAAGGGCATGAGAATCAGTTTCATAATTGATAATGAGCGTCTTACCCGTATCAGCGGGTTCAGTGTGGACTTCATGGTTGCTGCGGCTATAGCAGCTATCAGTGCGGCGGTTGTTGCACAATACTGGGTGCCTATTGCTCTTGTAGCCGGATTAACCGGACTGGCGACAACATTCAGTCACATCTGGCTTTCCAGCCGGGTGTTTCAGGATCATGTGTTTTATCGGACTGTTTTAATCTATGGAGCGGCAACCGGTACCCTGCCCACGGGGCTGGCCCTGCTCCGGATTATCGATCCCCAGTTCGAAACTCCGGCCAGCCGGGATTTCATGTTTTCCGCGGGGCTGACATTTATTTTTGCCATTCCGATTATTCTTACAGCGAATATGCCGGCAGTGGGAGCATTAAACGGTACGCTGAAACCCACCTACCAGGTTCTGGGGCTGTATACCCTCTACCTCTTGCTCTGCTTCGCCGCATATCTGATCCTTTCGGGGCGCAAGAGGTTTGAGAATCCTTCCTCCATCTGGTTTAAAAACGCAGGCTGAGAAGGGGCTCAGCTTTGAGCCCTGTTTTCTGTAATGAATACTTTAATCCATTTAATCCATGCATCCACCCCTTCCCCGGTGGTGCATGAGGTTTCGATAACCGGGAGCTTGGGATTGAGGTTCTTTATGTCCTTGTAAAACACCTTTCTGTCGAAGGGAACGTAGGGCAGAAGGTCAATTTTATTCAGAACAAGGCACTTCGCCTCCCGGAAAAGCATCGGGTACTTCTGCGGTTTGTCATCCCCTTCAGGTACGCTGGAGATGGCAATTTTGGCATGTTCTCCCAGATCGAATTCCGCGGGGCAAACCAGATTGCCGACATTCTCGATGATGATACAGTCCAGATTGTCCAGGGGCAGTTCATCCAGAGCTTTCAGAATAATGGTGGAATTAAGGTGACAGGCCCCCCGGGTATTCACCGCCGTTATCGGCAGTCCGAAACTTTCCAGGCGCCGGGCATCCCGAGTGGTATTCACATCTCCTTCAATAATCCCCAGACTGAAAACCTTTCCCAGCTTCCCGAGAGTCTTTTCAAGGAGGGATGTCTTCCCCGATCCCGGTGAACTGATGATGTTAATCATTACCAGATTGTGCTCAACAAGAACCTTTCGGACCTCATCCGCCCGGGAATTGTTGGAATCCATGATATTCTGATTCAGTTCTATAATCATTTAATCAGTTTCTCCTTCGATTGATTTAATTATCAGTTTATCCCCTTCCTTCACCTCAGTATTGATCGAGCCGCAGTCAGGACAGATATAGCACAGATCTTCAGGGTAGAAATTACAGCCGCAATCACTGCAGCTCACCGCCTGAGGGATAATTATCAGATTGAGCCTGCAGTTTCTGATTGCCGGAGGACTGTCTTCTTCTGTTTTCAGGGCGTCGAAGGCCATCTCCAGAGATTCAGGAACAATCTGTCTCAGTTCTCCCGCTTCGACGGTGATAAGCTCAACTTTTATCAGCCTGTTATCCTCCACCGTCTGAGTAAGAATCTCCACAATATTCTGGGCTATGCTGAACTCATGCATGTCTTTCTTCCATGTTTTCAGCAAATCCTGGGGAGCTGCATGCCTGAGAGTCTGTGGAGTATATGGGAACCTCCGGCTCTGGTTTTCAGTATTGTTCTATCAGGATTATCTTGAGTAATTCGGCCGATAACGGCAGCCTCTTTTCCCATGGGATGTTTTCTTAACAGTCCGAGAGCTGATTCAGTATCCTCTTTCGGGACTACGAAGATAACTTTTCCCTCATTCGCCATAAAAAGGGGGTCGTATCCGAATATTCCGGATATTCCGGAAACTTCCTCCTTCATCGGTATGGCGTCCTCTTTGATTTCAATTCCCCGTCCGCAGAGTTCGTTCAGTTCACATAAAACGGTGGCAATGCCCCCCCGGGTGGCATCCCTCATAAAGGCTATCGATGGACAGGATCCAATGAGCTCCCGGATTAAGCTGTTCAGGGGGGCACAGTCGCTGATGATTTGGGATGATACCGGGATGTCCTTTCTGCTGCAGAGCAGGGCCGTTTCATGATCCCCGATTGTGCCGTTAACCAGTATCGAGTCTCCGGGCTTTACCCGGGAGGCTGTACTGATACCGGCAAGTCCTTCTTCAATAAAGCCCACCCCGGAAGTGTTGATGAAAAGACCGTCACAGCTCCCTTTCTCAACTACCTTTGTATCACCGGTAACAATCTGAACCCCCGCCGAACGGGCGGTTTCTCCGGCGGATTCTGCAATCTTACTCAGATCGGAAATGGAAAAGCCTTCCTCGATGATTACCGAGAAACTCAAATACAGCGGGATGGCCCCTGAAACCGAAAGGTCGTTAATCGTACCGGCTACAGCCAGCTTCCCGATATCGCCCCCGGGAAAGAACAGGGGCTGAACCACGTAGGAATCGGTGGTAAAGGCCATCTTCCCCCTGCCGGGTTCCAGAATAGCCGAATCGCTGCTTCCCTGAACGTTTTCATCACCGAAGGCCTGCATAAAAACCGAGCGGATCAGTTCACCGCTCATATCGCCTCCGGCGCCGTGGGCCAGGGTAATCTTTCCGAAATCCTTCATGAGTAATTGTACCATGCGGCGCAACTGCCTTCAGAGGATACCATACATGCCCCTACAGGGTCTCCGGGAACACAGCGGTTTCCAAAGAGGGGACACTCCGCAGGTGTGCAGACTCCCCGGAGCACCTCACCGCAGCGGCATCCCTTCGGCTCAACCCCCTCTTCAACCTCCAGTCCGAAGCGCTCGTACGCATCAAAAGTCTCATATTCCCGGCGAACAGCCAGCCCGCTTCCCTTAATCGAACCCACCCCCCGCCAAAAGGCGTCTGAGGGCTCAAATACTTCAGCCACAAGGCTTCTTGCCTTCGGGTTTCCCTCTTCCCGAACTACCCTGGGGTAGGCATTCTGAACCGGATCCCCACCGTTTTGAATGCTTCTTACCAGGGAGAGTATCCCGACAAGAATCTCTTCAGCTTCAAATCCTGTAACAGTGCAGGCAATCGGATATTCATTGCAGAGTTCCCGGTACATACCCATTCCTGTGATAACACTCACATGGCCGGGGCAGATATACCCGTCAATCGCCGTACCCGATTCCAACAGGGCGCTCATCGCCGGTTTCATGGTTTTATGGGCCCCGAGTATTGAAAGGTTTCCGATATTCTTTTCTGCAGCGGATTTGATGAGAACAGCAGACCCCGGAGTGGTTGTTTCAAAACCTATCCCGCAGAATACAACCTCTTTATCCGGATTCTCCCGGGCTGTCTCCAGGGCCTGCATGGGAGAATATACAATTCTCACATCGGCTCCCCCGGCCCTTTCACGTTCCAGACTGGAATGAGATCCCGGGACTCTTACCAGGTCTCCATAACTGAGAACAACGGTTGCGGGTTGTCGGGAAAGGGCGATGGCATAATCGATATAGGTAATCTCGGTAACACAGACCGGACACCCCGGGCCGGAAATCAGCCTGATTGTTTCAGGCAGCAGGGAGCGTATACCGAAACGGGAGATAGCCATGGTGTGGCTGCCGCAAACCTCCATCAGGGTAATCGGCTTTTCTGATTCCCCTGAGATGGCAGTCCGGAGAGTCTCGATTAAATCCCGGTTCACGAATTATCTTCCCAGGCTGATGTGATATTGGAATAGTTTTCCAGATCATCCATCATCTGATCGGACTCCCCTCGGGTGATTTTCTCGATGATAAAACCCGCGTGGACAAGTACATTATCCCCGACGGATATCGATTCCATCAGGGCACAGTCAGCTTCAAGAATTACCTTCCGGATGCGAACTTCTGCTGTTGAATCGTGAATCCTTATCACCTCTCCCGGTACTGCAATACACATATCAGCCTCCTGCAACTGCGCCCATTCCGATTTGTCCTAAAGCCAAACCCCCGTCATTCGCCGGTATCAGGGAGTTACTGTACACATGGAAACCCCTTCGTCTCAGTTCCGATTCGCATCCTTCCAGGATGTATCTGTTCTGAAACACCCCGCCGCTCAAAGCCGCATTCTTTATACCGGTTCTTTCCTTCACCAGTGATACTGACTCACAGCTGAACTGCACCACTGTATTCATAAACCTGGCTGCAATAACCCCGGGGTGAACCTTCTTCAGAATATCCTGTACAACTGCCCTGATAATTTCCCGGGTATCGATGATATTTTCTGTAATGTTCCAGGGGTAATGGCCGTGTTCTTCGGGCTTTGCCGCGGCTTCCAGGAGCATGGGCGCTTCTCCTTCGTATCGGTTCTCAAAGCATACCCCTGTCAGGGCTGAGATGCAGTCGAAAAGCCGTCCCATACTGGAAGATAAGGGGCTGTTTATGCTGTTTTTCAGCATGAATTGTATTTGATTGACCCTTTCGGGACCTTCTGATTTTCCAATCCATTCCAGAATTTCCAGGGGAAGAGATTTAAATCCATCACCGTAAGTCTGATACAGGTAAGAAAGAGCGGTTCTCCAGGTATGCTTTGATGCCGTATCTCCGCCGGGAAGCTTGATCGGCTGAAGATGAATCTCTCTCTGAAATTCTTCCAGCCCGCCGGAAAAGATTTCTCCGCCCCAGATAGTTCCGTCACTGCCGTAACCTGAGCCGTCATAACACACACCGATTACCGGTTCTTTCAATCCATGTTCAACAATAACCGATGCGATGTGCGCCTCGTGGTGCTGCACTCCGATGGCGGGATATCCCGTTTCTGCCGCAATTTTCAGGGCTGAACGTGTTGAGAGATAATCTGGATGTTTATCGTGGACAAACAGCTCCGGTTCAACCTTGAAAAGCCTTTTAAAACGGGAATAGGACTCCTGGAAGAACTCCATTGTTTCCATATTTTCCAGATCGCCCAGATGCTGACTCAGAATAATGTGGTTTTTCCGGCCGAGGGCAAAAGTACTTTTCAGCTCGCCGCCGAAGGACGCGAGTCTGTCCACCGGCAGATCTGTGAGAATAGGATCGGGTACCCATCCCCGGGACCTCCTGATGATGTGCACTGTTTTTTCAGATGCAAAAACCACCGAGTCGTCAACCCGGTTATGGATTCGCCTGTTATGAGAAATAATTGTGTCGGCAATTCCCTCAAATTGAGATACAGCTTTTTCATGGGAGATAACAATGGGTTCACTGCTCCGGTTACCCGAGCTCATTACAAGAACCTCAGTCTGCAGCTCTTTAAAAAGAAGGTAATGAAAGGGCATGTAGGGGAGCATAACTCCGATGGTATCAAGGCCGCTGTTTATCTGTTCCGGTAGTGATTCCGGAATCTGCTTCAGCAGAACAACCGGACGCTGAACGGAGCTGAGCAATTTTTTTTCAGTTTCACTGAGAATGGCGAACCTTTGAATTGTATCGATATCCGGCATCATCAAGGCAAAGGGTTTTGATTCCCGGCGTTTTCGACGGCGTAATGTTTCTATCACATCGGGATCCATCCCGCTGCATACCAGGTGATATCCGCCCATTCCCATCAGGGCGATGATGCGGCCGGAGTCGATTAAGCCCGCAGAATAACGGATAATATTATCGATATCGGTGTTTTTTATTGACATATTGTTGATGAAGTATGCCGGGCCGCAACGAGTGCAGGCTATGGGCTGAGCATGAAATCTTCTGTCGTTAATATTAATAAATTCACTGCGGCATGTATTGCACATTGTAAACTCAGCCATAGTGGTTTTTTCCCTGTCATAGGGGATATCCCTGATGATTGAGAACCTCGGCCCGCAGTTGGTGCAGTTTATAAACGGATAGTTCAACCTTTCCGGCTGTTTTTTCATATCTTCCAGACAGTCATCGCAGACTGCCATATCCGGGCTGATGCGGGTAATGGAATTCGACTGTAAACTGCTTTTAACTATCTTAAATCCTGTATATAGGCATTTTGCCTCAGAGGTAACAGAAACAGATTGAATAATGGCAGCAGGCGGTACCCCGGTGTACTGCACATCGTGGATAAAGTTTTTTATTTTTATCTCTGTTCCCCGGGCATGAATATCAACACCGTTATCCGAATTCTCAACAGTTCCGCTTATTCCCTTTGATACTGCATTTCTATACACATGGGGGCGGAATCCGATTCCCTGAACCAGCCCTTCAATGTGAATCCTGATGTTTATATATTCAGCGTTCTGCATAAGCGGCTTAGAAATAAATATCGATAAAAAAAGAATGTTCTCTTGTTGCATCGATAATAGCATAGTATAATGCTAATAGACTGAGAAAGCACCAATTTCTTTGCATCCCGCCTGCTTTTCCTGCTGTTACTCACTTTGTTCTGAGTCAAATTATCACGAGGGTGTGTTATGAATGCAGGATTACGTTCAATCACTCAACGTTATGACAACGACAATACCCGGCTTATGGATATCCTTTTGGATTACCAGGCAGAGCAGGGGTTTCTCTCTGAAACGGTAGTGGCTGAAATTGCCGATACCCTGGAAATGGCCGAGGTGGATGTTCAGCAGACCATCTCCTTCTATCATTTCTTTGAAGGTGAGTTTCACGGAAAGTACACGGTATATCTGAACGACAGTGTAGTTTCCACCATGATGGGAAGGGACAGTATTGCAGAGTGTTTTGAACAGGAAGCCGGCATTCCCTTCAACACGGTTTCCGATGATGGAATAATCGGGCTTTTTGATACGGCGTGCATCGGTATGAGCGATCAGGAACCGGCTGCCATTATTAACGGTGTCGTTTTCACACGGCTTACGCCTTTCCGGGTCCGGGAACTTGTCAGAGACATGAAAGAGGGAAAGGATGTTGAAGAAATGCGGGTTGCCGAGTACGGCGAAAGCATGAACGACAGCCGATTTCTTAAAACCACCATTCACAACAACATTATGAAGCGGGGTGAGGTGATACTCTCGGATTATGAGCCCGGCTCTGCACTGTCCAGAATCAAGACCGGTAAACTCAGTCCCGAAGATGTTATCAGAATTATAAAAGACTCGGGAATCCGCGGCCGGGGAGGGGCGGGTTTCCCCACCGGATTGAAATGGGAGTTCTGCCGCCGGGTTGAATCTGATACACGTTATATTTTCTGTAACGCCGACGAAGGGGAGCCTGGAACCTTTAAAGACCGTGTGATTCTTACTGAGTATCCACAATTGGTGTTTG
>Ga0164315_10002680_pt1 | contig 13687 bp, 11 predicted proteins | sample GuaBasSedimGuay6_FD_113737 | JGI IMG/M metagenome (GOLD analysis project Ga0164315, IMG submission 113737) | Subseafloor sediment microbial communities from Guaymas Basin, Gulf of California, Mexico - Guay6, Core 4569-2, 0-3 cm | ecosystem: Environmental > Aquatic > Marine > Hydrothermal vents... | reverse complement strand
TCAGGTTTTCGACGAATTGGATAATGTAATTTTGCTATTGCGTATTCCCAATAAGGATGATGGAAAAATGGATTTAATCTATCTTTTTATCAATCCAGATTCCAGTAACTTTGGCCTTCGAAAAGCAGAAGATGTACTTAAAACAGATAATAAGTCCATAATTGGTCAATTGATTTACAATAGTTTTAAACAAATTCTTACACAACGTAACTCCTTGATGCAGCAGAATAAGCAGTTGAAGGAACACTACGCCCTAATGCAGGCAAAACTTGAACTCGAAAAAAGAAACAGCCGAACACAAAAGCAAGATTATCAAAAGCAAATGTTGAATTATTGCCAATACCTTATTGAAATGCATTCAACAAATCTTGGAGTTCATATTGAGATGGGACGTGAATTATTGGAAGTACTAAGCAATTATAAAGGTAGCATCCAAAGCCTTGAACAGCTTATCACTGATGCCATTCAACGAGCCAATTCTATCAATATGGATATATTGAGTCCTGTGCTCAGTTTGGAGGAATGGCATTTCGATAATTTGGATCAAGATATTTACGAAGCTGTTTCACGTCCAGATGAATTAAGCCCAGAGAGTCGCTATTTGAATACCTTTAAAATACTTGACCGCTATGAGGAATCAGCTCGTAAATTGGTAAGCAATCGCGAAAAACTAACGGGAGCCAATGTGGGCAAAGCCCTCTCCACTCCTATTTCTGCTGCTGCAGTTACCGATTCTATCAAGAAACACCAAGATAAAATCAATACGCTTATTAAGCAATATCCTAATCGATGGAAGATTATACGTAGCGAGTTTCGTCCTTTGATGAATGTGTTGCGGGCTTAGTTTTAGCTTTTCTTTTTTATCATTATCTTTGTCCTTGAATTACAATTTAACATACGAAGAAACCTGATGGTTTTTTTTCAAAAAAACGTAACATCATTATGAGTACCTTAAACATTGTAACTGCTCCAATTAGTGAAGAAAAGTTGGAATACGTAAAAGCATTTCTAAAAGCATTGAAGATACAGTTTAATGTATCTAATAAAGAGGGGTTTATAAATGCCGAAGATAAGTATGATGATATTGAGCTAACAGATAAGCAAAAAGACATATTGAACGAACGTTTAGAAGATTACAAAAACAATCCTAATAGCTATCTTGATGTAGATGAAGTAAAAAATAGTATTAAAAAGAATTATGAATTATAGTGTAAGGATTGCACCAGAGGCTTATCTAGAGATAGAGGAAGCTATAAATTACTATAATAAGATAAACACTAAACTAAGATCTGAACTATTTAATATACTTTTTGGCAGTATCGATTTTATAAAAAACAAACCTTATAGTTTTACAATTAAATACAAAAACATAAGAAGCTTACCAATTGAAAAGTATCCTTATGCGATTTATTACTTTATCGATGAAACCATTAAAACTGTAATTATTATATCTGTTTTCAATACCTATAGAGAACCTAAAAACTGGCAAGAAAGAACTTAGTTATTAGTTGTAAAAGTTAATCTTTAGCCTTATTAATCCATTCTCCTACGACAAATATTAACTCACCCTTTGATGATTTAATCCACAAACTATCAGAACTATCATTTTTTATAATACTGTCACCTATCTTAATATTGTCGCCAATAAAAATATGATCATAATTATAATTGCGGGAGTTATCTATCCAATATTTTCTGTTATTTGACAAATGAATGTTTGTTACGCCATGCCAAGGTGTGATATCAATTACTCTTGCTTTGATATTTCCTTCATCCCTTATATCAATAGAATATTCTTGATTTAAATCATTTACATAACTATTCATTATATAAATGCCAATTATACTACCAATTAACCCTAATCCAACAACATATGCTAAATTTCTCTCTATCGACATTTTTGTCATTTGATTTTTTACTTTTCCAATTTTAGGAATTTGAAGTGCTAAGATAGGGTTTTTTCTTATTCCTGTTTTGTCATGATTTTTGCCAAGCAAAAACTCATACCAAAACGCTATTATGTTTATTCATAACCGAGGGCAGCGCCCTCGGTTATTATTGTTTATGCCCTTCAGGCAAAAAGGGTTGTTATTATTTGAGCGAAGGCCTCGCTCGAAGCGAGGCTTTCGCTAAGTTCATAGCAAGCAAATACTATTCACACTTTATTTATAAGGTATAAACAAAGAATTAAACAAGTTCAATACTACCATCTCTCATTGTGAAAATCTTTTTAATAAATCCCTAAAAAAAACTCAGTCTAATAAAGCAATCCATTATCTTTGTAGAAATATTTTAAGAAGTATATATAGATGGATAAAATAAGTTATGCCCTTGGTGTTAATATAGCGGAATCGCTTAAACAACAAGGTTTTTCTTTAAAAAGTTATGCCGATTTTACTGCAGCTGTTAAAGATGTATATGAAGGAAATGTTCAGCTAAAGCCTGAAGAAATAGGTGAAGTATTGAATACAGAATTTACACGTGTGCAAGAAAATGTGCATAAAGTAAAAGTTGATGAAGGTGCTGCATTTCTTGAAGAAAATGCCAAGCGCAACGAAATAACCGTTTTGTCTAGTGGATTGCAATATGAGATTCTGACTGAAGGTAAAGGTCCTATCCCATCTGCTGATGATACAGTAACTACTCATTATCATGGCACATTGCCAAATGGGACTGTGTTTGACAGCTCTGTACAGCGAGGTCAACCAGCAAGTTTCCCTGTTTCGGGTGTTATAAAAGGCTGGGTTGAAGCTCTACAGTTAATGCCTACTGGAAGTAAATGGCGTTTATATGTACCTTCTGATTTGGCTTATGGTGCTCAAGGGGCTGGAAAAGAAATTGGACCACATCAAGCATTGGTTTTTGAAGTGGAGCTATTAGAAATAAATAAGTAAATGAAATATCTACCTGATTTACAATATGTTTTTAATCAATCACTCTTGATTGATCAGGCAGTTTATTTTTTATAGTATTATTGGGGTTAATTAATTTTAACCCTTTTTTTTTGACTAAAAATAACGTACAACCAAATAATTAAACTATCCATATGAAGAACAAAAGTCTAGTTTCCATTAATGATTACAGCAAAGAGGATATCGTGCATATTCTTGATCTTGCTGAAGGATTTGAGAAAGATCCACGGCAGAAGATTCTCAGCAATCATGTAATTGCCAGCCTGTTTTTTGAACCATCAACACGAACTCGATTGAGCTTTGAAAGTGCCATCAACCAATTAGGTGGTCGAGTGATTGGTTTTAGTGATGCATCAAGCTCAAGCGTTAAAAAAGGAGAATCTTTACGTGATACCATACAAACAGTTTCTCTTTATTCAGACCTTATTGTAATGCGTCATCCTCTGGAAGGAAGTGCTCGTTTTGCAAGTGAAGTTAGTGATATACCAATTATCAATGCAGGTGATGGGGCCAACCAACACCCTACTCAGTGTTTGCTTGATCTTTATTCTATACGCAAAACTCAAGGAACATTAGACAATCTTAATATCGCTTTTGTGGGTGACTTAAAATATGGTCGCACTGTGCATTCACTGGTAATAGCCTTAACCATGTTTAAGAATGTTAAATTCCATCTGGTTTCTCCTGATGAGTTAAAGCTCCCTCGTTCAATTAAGAATTTTATTCTTGATGCTGGACTAACGTATAATCAATATGATGATATTGCTCAAGTAATTGATGATGTTGATATTCTTTATATGACACGTATTCAACAAGAGCGCTTTGCCGACTCTGTGGAGTATGAGCGAGTGAAGAATTCATATATTCTTGATAACGCAATGTTGGACAATTCAAAAAACAATCTCCGTATTTTGCACCCATTACCACGTGTAAATGAAATTTCTGAGGATGTGGACAATAGTAAAAAAGCTTATTATTTTCAGCAAGCTGAGAACGGAGTATATGTACGTCAAGCATTACTAGCATCAATTTTAGGATTAAAATAAGAAAGGAGATATAATTATGAATAAGAAAAGAGAATTACAAGTTTCGGCCATTGAGAATGGAACCGTTATCGACCATATACCACAAGGACATGTTTTGCAAGTAATGAATATTTTAAGCTTGGAAAATTTTGATGATCAAATTTATTTTGGAGCAAACTTGGACAGTAAAAAATATGGTAAAAAGGGTCTTATTAAAGTAAGTAACCGCTTTTTTAAGAGTGCTGAGATAAATAAAATTTCGTTGGTAGCTCCCACTGCAACTTTAATTGAAATTAGAGACTTTGAGGTGGTAAAGAAGAAAGGTGTTACTATTCCAAATGAGGTTAAAGACATTGCAAAATGTATTAATCCTAAGTGTATTACAAATAATGAGTACGTGCCTACAAGTTTTACAGTAATTGACAAAAAGAACATTAAGTTAAAATGTCATTATTGTGAGAAGATTACCAAGAAAGAGAATGTACAGTTTGTTTAATTGATATAACAATTATAAACAGAAAAGGCTCAGTAAATATTTTACTGAGCCTTTTCTGTTTATAAATCAGTGGACTACTGCACAATTAAACGTCCAGTAGTGATTTTATTATCCGTATCATAAATCTCAAATAAATAATGCCCTTTAGCAAGATTTCCACGATAAATCTCGATACCTTTATTTATTAGTTGATAGTCAACTTGAATTTCTCTTCCTTGTAAATCATATAACTTAAAAACTATGCTATTCGAATAATTACTTTTCAAAGAAATAAAAGCTTTAGTATGCATAGGATTAGGATAGATTTCTATACCTCCTTCAGAATTATTTTCCTCAATTCCCACAGGCATAATAACAATATTCTCACAGTATGTGTTACTACCAGCATTATTTGATGCCGTTAAACAAACGTGGAATGTTCCTCCTGCATTAGGAAATTGGTGGGCAGTATTCTGAATATTGCTCGTAGATCCGTTATCATCAAAGTCCCATAGCCATTGTGTTGGAGCAAATTTCGAACTGTCTTGAAAGAAAATAGACGGTGTTAAGGTAGTATCATAAGAAAAATCAGCCATTGGAGCCTTTTGGATAAGGTTAATAGTATTAGTTATACTATCATTAAAACCACATACAGATGTTCCAACCTTCAATGTAATATCAAAACTACCAAAAGAGGCATAGGCATGTGTAGGGTTTTGAGCATTGGAAGAATTTCCATCACCAAAATTCCATAACCATGATGTAGGTGTTGGACTGGTTGTATCTGTAAACATTACAATTGGCGATTGAGTGGTATCAAATTCAAAACCTACGTTATAAGGTGGGCAATAAGGGGCTGTAATTGCTCTAAAATGAAAATCTGATGAACCTGTAGTTCCTGAGGTAGCAGCTGTCCATGAAGTAGTTGGTGATTTTACAAATGACCTTGTTGTTACACCAGGAGAAGTAATTGTTGACCAAACACCAATACCATTTGGAACACTAAAGCCAATAAATATATCACCACTTAAGCTACTCAATTGAGCAGAATAAGGTCGCAAATCAATTACAGTCATCGCACTCGTATTTTGTAGTGTTGCGGTAGGCTTCACCTTAAAAGGTGTAATAATATCTGTTCCAGGTAGGCCCATGCTATTAGTCCATACGTGTACAATCATACTATCATTTGCTCTGTTTACATCAGTATAATTTCGGATAAGCATTCCTTTCAAACTACTAGTTCCTGATAGTGTAATACGAACAGCAACGCTTTCTCCAGAACCTGTTGAGTCCACAAAGTCAACCTGACCATTATCATAAGCAATATAAACTCCAGAAATATAACTAAAGGTATCAGTTATTTCAGTATTTGAGCCTGCAGCACTATCAACAGCTCGAAAGAAATAATCAACCATAGCACCAGCTGGCTGTTGAGGAATAATAAAGTTATATGTGTCTCCTGTAGTATTTACACCATTTACAGTGGTATAAGCATTCCCATCAACGCTATATTTTAACTCCGCCGTTTGAATTCCCGAAACATCGATTATATCCGCTTCAATAGTATCTGCTAAAAAAACTCCTTCATAAAACACAGGTGGTGTATGCAAAACTAAGGGGTTTGAATTATCAACCGTATCACTAGTGATCACAACATCATCAATATACATTCCGTCATAATTCACTGCACCATCACTATAGAAACGAAATCGAATTTTTACACTTGAGTTACCTACATAACCCCCTAAAGAATAATTGAATTGTGTCCAATTACCTAAGGTGTCATCATAAGTATCAATATTAATCCAAGTTGTTCCACCATTTGGCGAAACGTCTAAATACATATAATCGAAGCCACCTTCGATTGAATATTTTGCCCAAAAGCTTAAATCAGCTGATAAAGCAGTATTAAGGTTTACACCAGTAGCCATAGTTGCCGTAATATAGTTTAGATTATCACCATAATTACCAACCGGACTTTCGGTTAATGAGTGACTTGTAGAATGTGAAGAAGTTGTGGACAAGCCCCATGTACTTGTGAGTGTCCAACTACTTGTTCCTGATTCAAAATCGTCTGAAAAGACAATATTTTGGGATGATAAAAATGAAAAGCTAAAAAGAGCTAAAAAAATAAGTAGTGTTTTTTTCATAATTGAATTTTTTAGTAAATATGATTTAAAAAGTAAATTTAGTAAAAATATCTAAGAGTATTCAAATATCTCGATATTATATTAAATTATCATCAAAATATACTATATTTATAACATATATTACATATATATAACTATTTGTTGTTTAATAAGTCGCAATGTAAATTTATATTCTGATTAATCACATTACTAACAATTCTATAACATATTATTTTCAAAAAGCATTGTTTAATTAAAACAACTTTCCTATCATTGTGCTCATAAATTAAAACACAACACAAACACATTTATAACACAAAAAAAACACATATTATGGCTAATAACTATGAAAAACTCGTTAGTGAGTTTATGGAAAAAATTAAGGCTAAGAACCCTGGTGAGGTTGAATTTCACCAAGCGGTACATGAAGTTGCAGAGTCTTTAATTCCTTTTATCGAAGAGAACCCACATTACAAATCAGCTAAAGTATTGGAGCGTATCGCTGAACCAGAGCGTGTAATTATATTCCGTATTCCTTGGATTGATGATAGTGGTGAATTACAGATCAATCGTGGATTCCGTATTGAGATGAACTCAGCTATTGGACCTTATAAAGGTGGTCTTCGCTTCCACCCTACTGTTTATCTTGGAATTCTTAAGTTTTTAGCTTTTGAGCAGGTATTAAAGAATTCTCTTACAACATTACCAATGGGTGGTGGAAAAGGTGGTTCTGATTTTGATCCTAAGGGAAAATCAGATAATGAAGTAATGCGTTTTACTCAAAGTCTTATGACTGAATTACAACGCCATATTGGACCTAATACTGATGTACCTGCTGGTGATATTGGTGTTGGTGGACGTGAGATTGGATATATGTTTGGACAGTATAAACGTATTCGTAACGAATTTACAGGAATTCTAACGGGTAAAGGTTTAGAATATGGTGGATCTTTGATTCGTCCTGAAGCTACTGGTTATGGAACAGTATATTTTGCTCAAGAGATGTTAAAAACTCGTAACGATTCTTTCACAGGAAAAACTGTAGTTGTTTCTGGTTCTGGTAATGTTGCTCAGTATGCTACTGAGAAAGTTATTGAATTAGGTGGTAAAGTAGTTACACTTTCCGATTCTTCTGGTTATATTTATGATGCCGATGGTATTGATACTGAGAAATTGGCTTTTGCTATGCACCTTAAGAATGTTAAGCGTGGTCGAATTAAAGAATATGCAGATAAGTATGGATGTGAATATCACGAAGGCAAAACACCTTGGGGTGTTCGCTGTGATGTAGCTCTACCTTGTGCTACTCAAAATGAATTATTAGGTGATGATGCAAAGAAATTAGTTGCCAATGGTGCTATGTGTGTTTCTGAAGGAGCAAATATGCCTTCTACTCCTGATGCTTATATGTATTTCATTGAGAAGAAAATTCTTTTCGGACCTGGTAAAGCTGCCAATGCTGGTGGTGTAGCTGTTTCTGGATTAGAGATGTCTCAAAACTCTGCTCGTCTATCATGGAGTCGTGAGGAAGTAGATGCTAAGTTAAATCAAATTATGAAGAGTATTCATGATGTATGTGTTAAATACGGAACTGAAGATGACGGATTTATCAACTATGTGAATGGTGCTAATATCGGTGGATTTGTGAAGGTTGCTGATGCAATGCTTGCACAAGGATACGTATAGATCTTTAATTAAATATAAAAACCACCTCCCAAATATTTGAGAGGTGGTTTTTTTGTGCTTTAAAACTCTTTGTTTAGAATCCAAAAATATCTTCTAATTTACTTTCCAAAACTGCATCTCGCAATCCCACAGCAATAATATTACCCTCACGGTCAATTAGCACAGTATGCGGAATTGACTGAACACCGTATGCACGACCTGCCTCTGACTGCCAGTATTTCAAATCACTTACTTGATGCCATAATAAACCATCATCTTTTATGGCCTTAACCCAACTCTCTTTAGTTTTATCCAAAGAAACGCCTAAAATATCAAAGCCCTTTTCATGATATTTCTTATACAAACTCACTACATGAGGATTAGCGCGTCGGCAAGGACTACACCATGAAGCCCAGAAATCAATCAATACAACTTTCCCTTTGAGGGATGAAAGTTTAAAGATACTACCGTCTGGAGTCGGCAGACTAATCTCAGGTGCTGCGTCTCCATGAGACAACTTAACCTGTCCTTTTTCTCTCATATACTGACTATACAAAGAGTTTACAAAGATATTCTCTGGATACTTCTTCTTCATTTTAGGAGCATAATCTGCGTAGAAATCTATATTTTCTTGTACCTTTATAGTATTCATATATAACAAACCAGACAAAGAAGGATTGGCAAGCATATTCGATTTTAAATAACTAATTCTATCATTTTCGTTTGCCTCAAACTCTACAGCTAAAGCTTTACCAACTGAATCTTGTTCAGGAGTTCCATAAACATTTTTATACTTTTCTTCTAAATTTTGTTTCTTGATATCAAAAGCAATCATTCTACTTGAAACCTTAACCACTTCTTCTGTTTCCCACGAACCTTTTACTTCTAGAGGACTCTGTATGTTTTGAGCATCAAGTTTAATTTGCATTCGGTCATTAGGAGACAAAATAATCATTGTAAATTCCTTACCACCTTGTGATAATTGATAAAAACCTGGATTATCAACCATAAGGTCAAAATGAAAATTCTGATTGGTATCCAGTTTTATAGTATCCAAAGGAATAGCCGACTGTCCACCAATCTTAGCCAAATATACTTCTTGGGTTGTTGCATTAGAGATACTACCATCAATGCTTACATTATTTAATAATTGGGCTTGCACGCCACCAATAATACCTAATAAAATAATACTTAAAATCAATCTACGGTTCATATACTTTCATTTTTTTAATAACGGCTGCAAATATAATAAAAAACATTTGGACAAATTATATGGTTAATTCATAATTTGATGTGTTAATCAGAATTCCAACTTGTTGTCAAAAAGATATATTTTGTTTTTATTCTATCTTTTTTTAGAAAAAAGAAACAAAAAACTGCCACTAAGGAAGAATAGCTAAAAATCGAAAAGAAAAATCTAAAACACATAACTCCTCCTTATAGTCTCCGAAGCTTTACAGAGGACGGTTTTAGTTATTTGTTCAACAGAACCAAAGCCTCACAAATACTCTTACATAATTAAAAACTTCGGAGCCTAACGAGCGTCAGACAGGATGTGTTTTTAACGATTTTTCATTCCGATTTTTTTAACGCCATTATTCCTAATGTGGCACTTCATCTTGCAAGCAAGATGTTGGGTTTGGGACAGTGCTTACTCCAAAGCTCAAATGTTAGAATATGTTTATTAGCCTTCTCCAATCAGGCAATCTTAATTAATAAATACTTATTTTAATAGTAGAGCTACCATGTGCGTGGCTATGGCCAAACACCGGGGCTGGTGAAGGCTGTGAATCAGCCAGTTGTCTGACGGTGTCTAAATGATAGATTTTTCAATAAAGGGCCTTGGCTTTTTCTATGTGGCATTATCTAAGGTTTTATAATGAGACTAAAGTTTCTAATTGCAATACTGCCAATTAAATGCATCAGCCTCATAGAAACCTACTTTATTAGAAAAATCATCATTTGGGCAGAGGTGGGCGGAGATTTTCCTATGACAAGCTCAGGATAAACTTTGGCCTTAATTTTTGTTTGCTTTTTATCAAGAAAAAGTAAAGAAGAGAAATCAAGATTTAACTTACTTTTCATAAGAGAAAATCTTTTGCAAATATAATTAGCACATCAAAATAAGATTTAGCCAATTATATGATTATAGGGTGAAAATAACTGTCCCCCTTGTTTATTTGTTGATCCAAAATAGGCTCCAATACGAGCACGTAATTCCTAAGCAAAAAAAACATAATTTTGTTTTTTTAAATAAATACAACTAAAAGCGTGCATGAAGAATTTCTTTAAGCTATTCAGCTATATAAAACCCTATAAAATATATGCAATTCTCAATCTGATATTCAATATATTGACTATCATATTTGCGATTTTTTCATTGGGTATGATGATACCTTTATTGAAACTCATTATTGGTGTTGAAGACCTAACTTTAAGCGCACCACCTTTTGAATTGGCTGATAAAACTACTTGGTTACCCAACTTATATTATAAGATGAGTATCGTAATTGAAGCTCAAGGAGCGGAATATATGCTTATGATGATATCCGTTGCCATTATTATAATGTTTTTCTTCAAAAATATATTCCGTTATATGGCCATGTGGATTTTAGCACCTCTTCGTAATGGTGTAATTCGTGACCTGCGTAATGATGTATATTCGAAATTTCTGATTTTACCCCTATCCTATTACTCAGGAAAAAAGAAAGGGGATTTAATCGCCCGAGCTACCAATGATGTTCAAGATGTAGAATGGACTATTATGGGTTCATTAGAAATACTCTTTCGTGATACTATTACGGTGATTGCCTATATGACTACCTTATTTATCATTAGCACTAAATTGACTTTAGTAATGCTAATCGTTTTACCAGTAGCAGGATTTATTATTGGTAAGATTGGTAAAACACTACGCCGAAAATCACTTATTGCACAGAATATGAATGGAGTAATGCTTTCGTTTTTTGAGGAAGCAATTGGTGGTTTGCGCATTATTAAAGCTTTTAATGCAATTGATTATTCAAAAGCTAAATTTTTCAAGCACAATAATAGCTATACAAAAGTAATGATTAGTGTATTCCGCCGTGGTGATTTATCAGCCCCAATGAGTGAGTTTTTTGGTATTGTCGTGATGGCAATTGTGTTATGGTATGGTGGTAAGCTAATTTTATCGAAAGATGGAACCATGGATGGTCCTACTTTTATTTATTATGTTACTCTTTTCTCTCAGGTAATTCCTGCCATTAAATCATTTTCTAGTGGGTATTATAGGATTCAGAAAGGAACTGCCTCTGCTCAACGTATCTGGGAAGTAATTGAAGCCGATGAAGAAATTATTGAAAAAGATGATGCGCTCGAAAAGAAGAATTTTAATGATAAAATTGAATATCGTAACCTTAGTTTTCAGTATGAAGATGATATTGTAATAAAGTCTGTTAATCTGATTATTCCAAAAGGTAAAACCATTGCTATAGTTGGTGCATCAGGATCTGGAAAAACAACAATGGTTAACCTATTACCCCGTTTTTATGAAGCTAATGATGGCGCACTATTAATCGATAATATTGATGTTCGCGACTTGAAGATTAAAGACCTGCGTGGCTTAATGGGGATTGTGAATCAAGAGTCGATTTTATTCAACGACACGATATTTAATAATATCGCTTTTGGAATGGAGGATGCCACTGAAGAGGAAGTTATGGCTGCTGCTAAAGTAGCAAATGCTCACGAGTTTATCAAAGACTTAGCAGATGGATATCATTCTCATATAGGTGATCGTGGGAATAAGCTTTCTGGCGGACAAAAACAACGAATTAGTATTGCACGCGCTGTGCTGAAAAATCCTCCAATTATGATTCTAGACGAGGCTACATCGGCTTTGGATACCGAATCAGAAAGATTGGTGCAAGATGCATTGGAGAATCTAATGAAGAACCGAACTTCTGTTGTTATCGCTCACCGACTTTCAACCATAAAAAATGCTGATGAGATTGTAGTAATGGAACATGGAGAAATTGCTGAGCAAGGTAACCATCAGGAGTTAGTAGAAAAAGGAGGTATTTACCATAAATTACAGGAACTTCAATCTTTTGGCTCTTAAAAGTTAGGAGTACTTTGGGCTTATTCCTAAATTGTTGTGCTAATCAAAATTCCAACTTTTATCAAAAAGATATTTTTTCTTTTTATTCTATCTTTTTTTAGAAAAAAGAAACAAAAAACCGCCACTTAGGAACAATAGCTAAAAATCAAAATAAAAAATCTAAAACACATAACTCCTCCTTATAGTCTCCGAAGCTTTACAGAGGACGGTTTTAGTTATATATTCAACAATATTAAAACCTTACAATCACTTCACCTAATAAAGACTTCGGAGCCTATCCGTCAGCTGACGGATAGACAGGATGTGTTTTTTAACGATTTATCATTCCGATTTTTTTAACGCCATTATTCCTAATGTGGCACTTCATCTTGCAAGCAAGATGTTGGGTTTGGGACAGTACTTACTCCAAAGCTCAAATGGTAGAATATGTTTATTAGCCTTCTCCAATCAGGCAATCTTAATTAATAAATGCTTACTTTTAATAAGTAGATTTACCATGTGCGTGGGCATGGCTAAACAGAGGGTCTGGTGAAGTTGGTGAATCAGCCAGTGGTCTGACAGGTGTCTAAATAATAAATTTTTCAATAAAGGGTCTTGATTTTTGCTTATTTTTCAGCAAGAAAAAGTAAAGAAGAGAAATTAAGATTTAACTAAGGGCTCATAAGGAATAAAATCGCAAATACTTTTAGCGCATCAAAATAAGAATTAGACATAGTTTGGATTTCAAAATATAATTATCGTAAAATATCTTAACAATATTGGTTATTCCCTTATCTTTGTGCCTTCATAAATTATGAAACATTAAAAACAAACAATTAGAATATGGCGAAATCGCAACAATCATTTAACAAAAAAGAAAAAGAAAAGAAACGTTTAAAAAAGCGCAAGGATAAGCAAGCTCGTAAAGAAGAGCGTAAAGCATCCAATGCTGAAGGGGGCGCTGATAGTATGATTGCCTATGTAGATGAGCATGGTAATTTAACCGATACTCCACCCGATTTAAGTAAGAAGAAAAAAATAGATGCCAGTAAAATTGAGCTTGGTGTTCCCAAAAGAGAGCAAGAAAGCGAAGATACTGTTAGAACAGGCCGTGTGGCATTTTTTAATCATTCAAAAGGTTATGGTTTTATCAATGAGCAAGGTACTCAAGAAAAGTTTTTTGTACATGTAAATGGCTTGATTGACGAAATTGATGAAGGCGATAAAGTTAGCTTTGAGCTTGAGCGTGGTCTTAAAGGAATGAATGCCATTCAAGTAAAGAAAATCTAATTCTTTAACCGTACTTCCCAATCCCCTTCTTCATAAATTACAAATTCAATATATGAATTGATTTTTTGTGTCCCCATTTTATTATAAGTGTCATAACGCACCGAAATAGT
>Ga0164315_10002679_pt1 | contig 13690 bp, 12 predicted proteins | sample GuaBasSedimGuay6_FD_113737 | JGI IMG/M metagenome (GOLD analysis project Ga0164315, IMG submission 113737) | Subseafloor sediment microbial communities from Guaymas Basin, Gulf of California, Mexico - Guay6, Core 4569-2, 0-3 cm | ecosystem: Environmental > Aquatic > Marine > Hydrothermal vents... | reverse complement strand
CGATGTTATTGGAAAAAAACAAGACATTGATTTTAAGTGTTTTTGATAATGATAAATGCATTGGAACAAAGACAATTACCCTTTTGGATTGTTCTACTGAAGATAGTGGAGGTATTTTTGGTTTTAAGAAAGAATATCATGGTTCAGTACCGTTAAAGGATTTTAAAAATGATGAGTTTTAATAGTTCAGGTCGTTATAAAATCCTTTCTACCTTAGGTGAAGGTGGAATGGGTACGGTGTACCTTGCTTTAGATACAGAGCTTGATCGCAAGGTTGCAATTAAAACAATGAAACTTGATGTTGCAGATAAAGATCAGGTTTTAAAACGAACTATGCGTGAAGGGCAGATACTTTCCAGATTACGGCATTCGTCTCTTGTTCCTGTTTACGAAATGGACATGAAGGCTTCACCTCCTTATATTATTCAGGGATATGTTGAAGGTTTCAGTTTAGGGTCAAGAATTGAATCACGTAGATTTTTCACAGAAAAAGAAGCATGGAAATTTTTTAAAGAGCAGGCAGAGGTTCTTTCTTATATTCATAGCCGTAAACTGGTTCATCGCGACATTAAGCCTGATAATATTATGCTCGATTCTTCTGGAAAAAGTATATTGATGGATTTTGGACTTACTCTTGATGAAGATAGAACGAGGCTTACTAAAGAAGGTAGTTTTGTCGGAACATTAATGTATTTACCTTTTGAAGTGCTTTCTGGTAAAAAAAGTACTGCCGCTGCAGATATTTATCAGCTTGGTCTTGTTACATATGAAGCAATGACAGGTCAAATGATTTTTGGAGAAGTCTCTACAACGGAAAGTTTAGTGAAAACTCTTGCTGCTGGTGCTTGGGATAACAAGCCTTTTCCCAAAGAAATTCCTGCTGAACTTGAGAAAATTATTAGAGCTTGTTGCAAACATGATGTGACTGAAAGAATTCCTGATGGTAAAACTTTGCTCAGGCATATCAGGACAAGAGGTAAGAACCTTATTGATGGTGAAATTATTAAACTTGACCGTACCCATACTTCTTTGAATAAGGTTAGTTCGGAGACAAAAAAGATTCCTTTATATTCAGATAGAGTGGAGACTGATTCGAGTGGGATTAGTTTAGAAACAACTGGTTTATCTTATCTTTCTAGAAAATTATTGTCGGGTTTAAGAAAGTTTGTTGTTTGTGCTGGGATTATCGTGGCTTTAGTATTTATTGTTGCCTTGTACCTTATTGATGAACAGGATTCACTGGTTGATAGTAAAACCAATCAAATTGTTCAGAATGATATTTTTTCCAGAGCAAGAAATTTTGTTCTTTATCGCCATGGGTTTTCAATATTTTTACCGTCAAGTGCAGGGAAGCAATTATCATGGAAGTTGGATTCTTGCAAAAGTAGGAAAGTTCCAGTTTTGAGTAAATCTAAAATATCTTATTCCAGACAAGGCAACTTTAAGAGAGTGGCAGGAGGATGGATAGGTCAGTTTGAATATTTTGATTCAGTTTTACAGACTATGAAGATAAGAAATGACAGGAAATTTGTTTTAAGTATATTTGATAATGACACCTGTATTGGTAAAAAAACGATAACTTTACCAGTTACATCTTTTCTTGAGCCACCTAAAGCAGCGTTCTTTTTTGACAGAGTAGTTTTAAAATGGAAGCTACACGGTTTAGATGAGGTTGAGCTAAAAATTAAGTTGTTGGAAGAGATTGTTGAAAATAGTGATATTCCTCTAGAGGAAACTTTTCATATAAAGGAAGATACACTTACTTATAAATATCCAAAGCAGTGGTTTGGAAAACAGATAGGCTGTACTATTGTCCTTTCAGATGGTACTACTAAAGTTATTACAGGCGTTGCAGGTTTTAGGGAAGAGTACGATGCCTTTTTAGAAGGTAAGGGGAGTAATGGTTTTCGTCAAAAGTTCGTATTTGATAACAAACTTTATCTTTCATCTAATGATGGGGAGTTGCATTGCTTGGCTCTTTCGTTAAACAGCTTTAGGGCATTAGATGGTCCAAAAGAATCCTTTCGTCGTTTAAGGCATATTTATACAAAGAACCTTGCATCTATTTACATGGATTCAAAGAAGTTATCATTACATAACTTTGCCAGTAGTTCAAAAAAACTAAATTATTATTCAAATTACTATAGTGTCAAACTTATTACACCGGTAACAGGTGGTGTTGCTTTATGGGGCATCGGAGATGGTACCAAAATTGTATATTTAAATGATGACAGTACATTTAGTGTGAAAGATCTTGCACAGGCAGATGTTCTGTCAGTGTCAGTGGTTGATGGTAGTAGGGATAGATTAGGTTTTAGTACACACTTTGCTTCGTCAGCTTCAGAAAGTCTGCTTACCTGCTTTCTCTATAATACCAAAGCATTACTAAATGTGAACTTAGCCAATCCTGATGAACTTTCTAGATTTGTAAGCTATTTTGTTCTTTCCAATACAGAAAAAAGATCTATTCAGTTTTTCAGGCAGTCAATGGTCGTTGAAGATTTTATTAGAAATTTATTTTATTTCGACGGAGCTTTCTTTTGTTGGTACAGTGAAATCAGCGGTAATAAAAGCTCAGACAAGCTTTTTGAAATGTCTTTTAGCGATGATGAGGTTGAATTTATAGAAGTTGGCAAAATGAAATCTGCCCGAAGGCATCTCAGCTCTTCAAGACTTGTAAATCATTCTCATAACAGAGTTGCAATCGATAACAGACAAAACATTGCAATTATTTCTACCCGATCTGCTATATATGCTCTTAATAGAAAAAATGGTGTAGCAACACTTTCTCAAATTGACTATCCATTGGAAAAACATATGCTTATCAACGGTTTTGTCGCCACAGGTAATGGCAAATTTACTGGAGTTGTTTTGAGAGGAAACACTGATAAACGGGTAGGTAAATATAGTATGAATAATGTCTGTTTACTCAATTTATCGTTTTCTGAATTGTCAGATAAACCAATTGTGCAAGAGATTCCCACAGGTTATAAATCAGCCTGTTGTACAGAAGAGTTCCCTGTAGATGGGCCATTTTTTAACGGGGAGCATTTGATTTTTTCTGTTGGTCTTGATTTCCTGATTTTTAAACCAGGGCGGAAGGAACCAATATATTCTTATGTTTTCTGGTCAAAATATGATTTGGTAGCAGGCAATAATAGTTGTATGTTTTCTATAAATGACAGCGACCGTAAGGTAATGGTAATCAATTTTTAGAAAATTGAATGTAGAATAAGTGATATACATGCTAATGGTTTTGTAGCGTTAGTACCTTATTTAAAGACGTTAGCGAGTTATGTTATAGATTGTTTCGGATTATAGTAGAAGGTAGAAGGAGCTTATATTATGACAACACATCCTTTGGATAGAATAAATGAAAATATATTGATTTTTAGTGGAACTTTCGGTAGCGGTAAAAGTGAAGTAGCCGTGAATACAGCATTTTATGCGGCCGAAAAATTTGCCAAGGTCGCTATTGTCGATCTCGACGTAGTAAATCCTTATTTTAGGTGTCGTGAGGCTCGTGAGGCTTTAGAAGCTAAAGGTATTGAGGTTATTGCTCCTGGTGGTGAATTCTCCTCAGCTGATTTACCGATTGTATTGCCTCAAATTAGAGGTCGTATTATGGGGTTTGACGGGTTGTTGATTCTTGATGTTGGAGGTGATGATCTTGGTGCTAGGGCTCTGGCTTCATTAAATGATGCTATCAGTAAAAAATCTTATGAATATTTGATGGTACTAAATGAGCGACGACCTTATACTTCTGATCTTAAAGGCTCTCTAGCTACTATTGCCCGAATAGAGGAGGCTGCAAAGATTAAGGCTACAGGTATTGTATCAAATACTCATCTTATGACAGATACAACTTCTGAAACAATAACAGGTGGTTTTAAGCTGGCAAAAGAGGTTTCTCAAAGGCTTAACCTTCCAATGACATTTGTTACAGCAGACAAGAAGTTTTTTGATGATATTGTGTCTCAAGTTGGAGATTGTCCTGTTATGAAACTTGAAAGACGACTTCCTCCTCCATGGATGGAGAGACAAGGTAGTAGAATTGCCGGCAGGGTTGTGAATCAGCGCAATAATGATGCTGCTGTACCCAGGCCGGGACAGCCGTGGGGGAAAGCCCCGGTCATTTCCCTCCCAGAGTAGCTGGTCGAGGCTGAGAATTATCCTATCTGTCCGTTCTATCTCCAAAAATATAGTTTGCAGGATTTCTTTCGTGTGAACGGATTTCTATTCAATTGATGTTCTTCAGTCTATATTCTTGTTAAATCGTGTTGATCCTTATGTTAAAAATAGTTCTAAATATAAAACTGTCGGTATGTCTAAGGTTCATATGGTTGGTACTGGTCTTGCCTGTCATTTATTAGGGATAAAAAAGAAACAAAAACTGGTGTTATAAGTCCGTTAATAGAAGTGTGAATATTTACCGCAGTACGAATTTTGTGTAAGTTCTATGCTCTATATAACAGTTCCGTCCCATACAGGTACGTTGAGGAATTTACCAAGCTTTTCAGCATCTGCACGAAGAGCGTATACATCAGAATGATCAATGACATTGCACCTTTTGGCAGTTCTCAGTACGAGGTTGAGTTCAAAGCTATAGAAAGGTTTGAAGTCTTTGTAAGGATTATTGCCTGAGTGCTTTGAGGGGTTATATCTTGGATCGTATCTGACATATTCTTGTATTAATTGAATAGCGTAGATATCGCCTATAGCACAGAAATGTTTAACACCTTGAGGTTTACCCTCAGATGCTTTGTTACGTCCTCTCCAGTAATATCCTTTGTCTAAATCAAAAACTCTGGGTGTTAATAAAGGCATGAGATTAGATATTCCGAGAGCAATAAAGAATAATTCCAACCCTGTACCAATGTATTTTGCATCAACAGGACCCGGTATTTGGATATTTAATGTCCAGGCTACAAATATTATTATTCCACCAACCGCAGCTATTAAAAAAGGAAGAAATAATCCTGTTATTGCCGGTCTGAATTTTACTGTTTTATCTGAACCTTTTGAAAATCGATGAGAACAGCTTCTGCTTCCACCTCTTGCAATTGGAGACCATTTGGCTTTGGTTGCAATTTCATCATTTAGTGAAGATGGATCAAAGTTAGCTCTTCTTACCCCAAGGCTTGATACAACAGCATCTTTTGCCGCATTTTTAAACTATCCAACATTCCCATTTGAGCATTTTCTCCTTTTAATTTTATCCTTAAAATAACTTCTATTTCATCGTCAAAATCAGTTCTGTCCATGGTATCATATGCTTGCTAAATTTTGATTGCTATTAAATTGAATTAGATGATTGGTCGTTCAATTTTAACAGCTGATTATTCAAAAGGATGATTAACGTTCTATTCTTATTTTTGCTGTATTAATCGTGGAAGTTTTTCGAAAGGAGGCCCTGAAATGCCAAAGATTACAGTTGAGAAAGATCGCTGTAAGGGATGTGAACTTTGTAATAAAGCCTGTCCAATGCAGATTCTCTCAATGTCAAAAGAAATTAACGCAAAGGGCTATTTTTACTCTCAGGTACATGATCCAACGAAATGTATAGGTTGTCGAATGTGTGCAATCACCTGTCCTGATGTTGCAATATCAGTAGGTATTAACGGTTGTCAGTATAAATTCTTTGATTATTAACTTAACTTTTTTTATAGACCAGTGAATGATAAATTAATAAGCTGGTTGATTGGAGATATCAATGGCAAAGCAATTGATGAAGGGCTGTGAGGCTCTTGGCGAAGCTGCTATTCGAGCAGGTTGCCGCCATTTCTTTGGCTACCCTATTACTCCCCAGACAGAAGTCCCAGAATATCTTTCCCGCCGAATGCCTGAAGTTGATGGCGTTTACGTGCAGGCTGAAAGTGAAGTTGCAGCTTCTAATATGATTTTCGGTGCTGCAGGTGCCGGTGTTCGTGTATTTACATCATCTTCAAGCCCTGGCGTTAGCCTTATGGCAGAAGGTATTTCCTATATTGCTGGAGCAGAACTCCCTGTTGTTGTAATCAACATTGTTCGTGCTGGTCCTGGTCTTGGTGGCATACTTCCTGCCCAGTCTGATTATTTTCAGGCAACCAAAGGTGGTGCTCACGGTGATTTCCGTATTCTTACTCTTTGCCCGTCTTCTGTTCAGGAAGCAGCGGATTTGATGATAGATGCCTTTGATCTTGCCGACAAATATCGCTGCCTCGTTATGGTAATGGGCGATGGAATGATTGGCCAGATGATGGAACCTGTTGACTTTAAAGAGCCATCAAATGATCCCCTTCCTCCTAAAGATTGGGCAACTACCGGTTGTAAAGGTCGTGAACCTAACATTATTACATCATTATGGCTTCAGGCTGAAAAACTTGAGGAAGTTAATATTCGTCTTAATGACAAGTATAAGGTGATGGAAAAAGAAGAAGTTCGATACGAACAGTATAATTGTGAAGAAGACCATGAGTTACTTATCGTAGCCTATGGAACTATGGCAAGAATTTGCCAGACTGCCATTGATGGTTTGAAGGCAGATGGTATTAATGTTGGTCTATTTAGACCAATTACTATTTGGCCTTATCCATATGATGCTCTTTTTGAAGCATCTAAAGGTGACAAGAAAATACTCTGTGTTGAAATGAGTATGGGACAAATGATTGAAGATGTTACGCTGTCATTGAAGGCGACTAAAGAAGTTGAATTCTATGGTCGTTGCGGTGGCGTTGTACCTTCACCAACAGAAATTCGGGAGCAAATTGAAAAGCTCCTCAAGAAGTGAGTAGGAGGTAAATATGACTGCAATGAATTTATTTCAAAAACCGGAATCGTTAACCTGCAAGAACACTCACTATTGTCCAGGTTGTACTCATGGTGCTATTCATCGAATGGTTGCAGAATCGCTTGATGAACTTGGTCTTCGTGAACAAGCTGTTGGTGTTGCACCTGTAGGCTGTTCTGTTCTTGCTTATTTTTATTTTAATTGTGATTTTCAGCAGGCCGCTCACGGTCGTGCACCAGCTGTTGCTACTGGAATCAAACGTTCAAGACCAGAATTGACAGTATTTACTTATCAAGGCGATGGTGATTTGGCTTCTATTGGTACAGCAGAAATTATTCATGCTGCCAATCGTGGTGAAAAAATTACTGTAGTTTTTGTAAATAACGCAATTTATGGAATGACTGGTGGCCAGATGGCTCCAACAACTATGCCTGGTCAGGTAACTACAACATCTCCTTATGGACGTAATGTTGAAGAAGTTGGTTATCCAATGCGTATGGCTGAAATGTTGTCTACTTTAAGAACTCCAGCATTTATTGCTCGAACATCAGTTCATGATCCTAAACATTCTATTGAAACAAAAAAAATGATCAAAAAGGCATTTCAGTATCAGAAGGATAATACTTGTTTTTCAATGGTTGAAGTTCTCTCAACATGTCCTACAAACTGGGGGATGACTCCTCTTGATTCTGTAAAGTGGCTTGAAGATAATATGCTTCCTTACTATCCTCTTGGTGTGTATAAAACACCTGAAGGTTGGGAACCAATGCCTAAGGAGGGTAAGTAATGCAGACAGAAGTAGTATTTGCCGGATTTGGTGGACAAGGCGTACTTACTGCCGGAAAATTCCTTGCTCTTGCAGGAATGGAAGAAGGTAAGGAAGTATGCTGGATGCCAGCTTATGGCCCTGAAATGCGTGGTGGAACAGCAAATTGTACTGTAGTTTTATCTGATAACAGAATTGGTTCTCCAATAATTGCAAATCCAAAAGTTGCAATTGCTATGAATCTTCCATCTTTAGATAAATTTGAGCCTGCACTGGTTCCTGGTGGACTTTGTATCATTAATAGTTCTCTTATTGAAAGAGATGCTCAACGTGATGATCTTGATGTATTAAAGGTACCTTGCAATAAAATGGCTATCGATCTAGGTAATCCAAAGGTTGCCAATATGATAATTCTCGGGGCTCTTCTCGGGAAAATGCCACTTGTGAAGATTGATACGATTAAAAAAATTATTGAAAAAACCTTTACCAAAAAGGGTATTGCTATAGTTGAACTTAACTATAAAGCTTTAGAAGCTGGTATTGAAGCTGGAAAGAATGGAGGTGGGAAGGCGTGAGTTGTTGTACAGATTTAACTAAGGTTGATGGAATCATTGATTCTTATCCACAGACAGAAGCCTCTCTCATTCAAATATTACAAGATGTTCAGGCTGAGTATAATTACCTCCCTAAAGAGGCAATTGACAAAGTAGCTCAAAAGCTTGAACTTCCCATTGCAAAGCTTTACAGCGTTGCAACATTTTACAAATCATTTTCTTTAAAACCAAGAGGCAAGCATATATGTAAAGTATGTGTGGGTACGGCCTGTCATATTCGTGGTGCAGCCAATCTTGTTGAAGAATTTGAAAAGAAACTTGATGTAAAAGTTGGTGGAACAACTAAAGACGGAGAATTTACTCTTGAAGGTGTAAACTGTGTCGGAGCCTGCGCTATGGCCCCGGTTGTTGTCATCGATGACAAGTATCATGGTGGAGTTGAACTTCATAACGTAGGCAAACTGATAGAGGAGGTTGGCTCTGATGAAAATTAATAATCAAAAAGAGTTAAAAGCCTGGAAAAGTAAGCTGATTCAGGAAAAACCACTTGATACAAAGGTTATTTTGGTATGTGCAGGAACAGGTTGTATTGCAAATGGTGCTCTTGAAGTTGTAAAAGCTTTAAATGAGGAACTTGCTGCAAAGAATTTATCTGTTGATGTAAAAATGGATGTAAAAGAAACAGGCTGTCACGGTTTCTGTGAAAAAGGGCCTCTTGTAGTATTTCATCCTTCAGGTACCTATTATACAAAGGTTAAGGCCAAAGACTGTGCTGAAATAGTCGAAAAGACTGTTGAAAAAGGTGAAGTAATTACCAGACTTTTGTATAAAGATCCTAACACAAAAGAGAAAATTGAAAAATACGAAAATATTGCATTTTATTCTGGTCAGGAGCGAAACGCTCTAAGAAATATTGGCAAAATTGATCCTGAAGATATTAGTGATTATGTTGTTCACGGTGGATATGATGCTTTCTCAAAAGCCGTTACTTCTATGTCCTGTGAAGATGTAATCGTTGAAATTGAAAAATCCGGTCTTCGTGGCTGTGGTGGTGGAGGCTTTAAAACAGGTCGAAAATGGCGTTCATGTTTTAAAGTTAAAGGCGACAAAAAATATATTCTCTGTAATGGTGATGAAGGTGATCCTGGTGCATTTATGGATCGTTCCATTATGGAAGGGGATCCTCACGTTGTACTTGAAGGAATAGCAATTGGTGCCTACGCAATAGGGGCAAATGAGGCATTTATTTATGTTCGTGAAGAATATCCTCTTGCTGTAAAACGTTTGCAGAAAGCTATTAAAGAAGCAACAGAAGCAGGTCTTTTAGGAGATAAGATTCTTGGTACTGATTTTTCTTTGAAAATAAATATCAATCGTGGTGGCGGTGCCTTTGTTTGCGGTGAAAGTTCAGCATTAATGTTGTCTATTGCCGGAAAAGTTGGTGAGCCTCGCGCCAAGTATGTTCACTCAACAGAAAAAGGTCTTTTTGACAAACCAACAGTTTTAAATAATGTTGAGACATTTGCCAATGTTCCTCTCATTATCAAAAACGGTTCTGACTGGTTTTCTAATCAGGGAACAGAAAAGTCAAAAGGAACTAAAGCCTTTGCTGTTGTTGGTAAGGTTAAAAATACAGGTCTTGTAGAGGTACCAATGGGTACTACTTTAAGAAAGATTATCTTTGACATTGGTGGTGGAATTCTTAAAAACAGACCATTCAAAGCTGTTCAAACAGGGGGCCCATCTGGTGGATGTCTCCCTGAGGATAAACTTGATCTTCCTGTAGATTTTGATACATTGACAGATGCTGGTTCTATGATGGGTTCAGGCGGAATGATTGTAATGGATGACCGAACCTGTATGGTTGATGTTGCTCTTTACTTTACCCGTTTTCTTGTTGGAGAATCGTGCGGAAAATGTACTCCTTGCCGCGAAGGTCTAAGGCAGCTTGAAAAGATGCTTGAAAACTTTACCGTAGGTAAGGGGTGTATTGAAGATTTGAAAAAGATTGAAGAATTAGGATGGGTTATCTCTCAATCAAGCCTTTGTGCTTTAGGGCAGACAGCTGCGAATCCTGTTCTTTCAACGTTGAAATACTTTAAACATGAATATGAAGAACACCTTAATGGAAGATGTTCAGCTGGTGTTTGTAAGTCATTAACAACTTTTGTTATTGATGAAGAGGCTTGTACCGGTTGTACAAAATGCAAAAAGGTTTGTCCTGTAGATACAATTACCGGTGAAGTTAAAAAACCTCATACGATTGTTCAGGATAAATGTACTACCTGTGGTGTATGTGTTGCAGCTTGTCCAGTTGACGCTATTAAAGTGAAATAGAAAGGAGTCTTCAATGATTAAATTAACTATTGATGGAAAAAGTGTTGAAGTCTCTAAGGGAACGACAGTTCTGGCCGCAGCCAAAAAGCTGGGAATTAAGATTCCTGCAGTTTGTGCTCATGCCGGTATAGATACATTTTCTGCCTGTCGTCTTTGTACTGTAGAGATTCGAAAAAAAGGATGGACTGACGATTATAGCAAAATGATAGCTTCATGTGCTTTTCCTGCTGAAGATGAAATGCAGGTATTTACAGCATCTGAAGGTGTTATAAAAATAAGAAAGACTCTAATTGATCTTCTTATGGCTCGTTGTCCTGATTCAGAAGTTGTAAAAGGCTGGGCTTTAGAATATGGCCTTCTTAAAACAAGCTATGAAAATAGAAAACCTGCTGACAAATGTATTCTTTGCGCAACTTGCACAAGGGTATGTGAAAAGGTTGGAACCTGTGCCATATCTACAAATCAGCGTGGTACCACAAAACGTGTTGGCATTCCCTTTGGTGAAGCAACAGATTGTATTGGCTGTCTAAGTTGTGCATTAAATTGTCCTACCGGGCATATTAAGTACACAGATGATGGGCAGACCAGAAAAATCTGGAATAAAACCTTTGAAATGAAGAAATGTACAGAATGTGGCAAGGCTCACGTTACTGTTGATCAGGTTGCATATTATGTTAAGAAGCATTCTATGCCTGAAGAACATTTCCTTATTTGTGATGACTGTAAACAAAAACGAACTGCTGACACCTTTGCCAGCATTTCATCATAGGAAGGGGCACCAAAATGAAAAAGTTATTGGCTGTTACACCTTCAAAGTGTATTGATTGTAAAAAGTGTCAGGTTGCCTGTTCTTTTAAGCATCATGAATCTTTCGAACCTGAAAGGGCTAGAATCAAGGTTCAGACTAAAGGCGAAGAAGATGGTATTCCTGTTGTATGTCTTCAGTGTGAAGAGGCAGCCTGTTTATCTGTTTGTCCGACAGGTGCCTTGCAACCTCATAATGCTGAAGGTGTAATTGAACTTGATGAAGAAAAATGTATTCGTTGTAGAGCTTGTGTTGCTGCTTGTCCATTTGGCAACATAACCTATGAGAATACATCCAATAAAGTTCAGAAATGTGATCTTTGTAAAGGTGAACCAATGTGTGCTGTATTCTGCCCAACAGGGGCAATAGCCTATATTGATGTTCCTGATGAAGGTCATAACGTCTGATGAAAAAATCACCGGAAGCAAATTCTGTCGCAAAAGTTAAATCAGCGGTTAATCAGAAAACTGATAGTTCAAATGCTTCCGGTGCTTGTCTTCGCTTGGGTGAATTTTTGCTCCAGAATGGTCTTATAAATAACGAACAATTGGACCAGGCTCTTGAGATGCAAAAGCAGACAGGGCGTAAGTTGGGGGCTATCCTCGTAGATATGGGGCTTTTGACTGAAGAACGTCTCTGTGAAGAATTATCTGACCGACTTGGGATTCCTTATTTTGATCTTGAAAATTATATTATTGATCCCAAGGTAGTACAGATGGTTCCTGAACATCTCTGCGAGAGATTTCGACTTATAGGTATCAGAAAAAGTGGAAAAAAGTTAACTGTGGCTATGGTCAATACTTTTGATGAAATGGCGTTAGAAGACATGCGCATACTCACGGGCCTTGAAATTAAGCCTGTACTTGCAACTCCTTCAGCAATTTCAAAGGCTTTGACCACAGCATTTGGCACAATTGATTATGCAGCTTCCTTACTTGAAGTAATGTCTACGGCAAGTGGTCGTGTAGATATTAAAGATAGTCTCTATAGGATGTTAGAAGCTGCTGATAAGGCAAAAGCAGAACAAAAGGCAAAAGAAGGCAACAAAGATAGTGAGTCTGCGCCAGATGGTATCGTTAACGAGGATACTGTAATTGAAGAAGGTATTGAAGGTGGTAAAGGTGACGAACGTGACTAAAGTGGTAAAGGTGACGAACGTGACTAAAGTGTTAAACGTTGTGAAGAAGGCTTGGGGAGATATGAGAATTAGCTTTATTTTTGCTGTTGTTTTGCTTTTAGTGCCTTTTTGCTTTGAATCTGCCTACGGAGCACCTTTGTCTGTTGTGTCTCACATCTCAGGAAAGGGAACAATTGCCACTGAATCAAGAGAGATTCTTGATGTTATGTATCCAGGGGAAAGGCCTCCACAGGAGGCAAAAGAGTTGATTCACAATCTTCTCCTTGGTCTCAGGTTACAAAAGATGGCAACACAGTTGAAGCTTGGTAAATTTAAGATTGCTGGAGACGAACTTGCTGAATCTGTTTATGGTGTTGACTGGAAGTTTTCACCTCTTGAATTATTTCAAATTCTTGATGGTTATAAATGTTCAAAGATAAAAGATATCCCCTGTGATTTGGCAGCCCCAAAGGATATTGGTCAGTTAAGGGAAAGTTATTTAGAAATAAGATCTGATGGAATTTATAAGCATTTTTTAGATGGTAAGGTTCCTGCCTTTTTTCAAATGCATTCGTGGGTTGCTGATGGTCAGTCTAAGTTGTCATCCTTTATATCTGTAAGAGATGATTTACCCTTATCCTGGAGTGTTTTAGCAAGATCCAGAGTTGCAACGATAAGTGCTTTATTAAATGGTGCCGCAGAGGCAGAAAAAGGCAGTTCAAGTTATTATGCCTCTGTACGTGAAAATCTTACAAAACATTATTTACAACATAATCTCGAACGATTTACTGTTTTCAGTATTCTTATTAATAAAACCAAAGAGCTTAAGAAAGAGTTTTTACAGTTCTTGAAGAACTCAACTCTGTCAGCTCCCTGTAAATTTGTTTCTCTTGAATCCTCCAAGCCTGTAGAAGATGTTATGGTCTCCTTTTCTGGAGGTATTCTGGGAACATCACGAACTGACAGTAATGGTCGTAGTGGTGTTGAAATGTCAATGTATCGTCTTGGAAGGCTTATTAATGGTGATGGCTGGGTTCCTTTAAGTGTCTTTCAGCGTCGAATTGAAATATTGTTTACAAACATGAATCTTAATAAGCTTTTACTTTCTTCTAAGCCTGTTCCTGAAAAAGAGAAAGATTCAGTTTATTTCCAGAACAATACAAGAACATTTAAGGTTACAACTCCTGGTATTACCCTGACAGTTAAGGCTTTTGCCCCTGGGACAGAAGGGTTACTGGGCACGGTAGAGGAAATAGATGTTACCTTGTCAGGACAGAAAACTATTTCTGTAGAGCCCGGGCAAATTGTTGCTTTTAAACACCTTTATAAAGGTGATTATCTT
>Ga0164315_10002678_pt1 | contig 13691 bp, 11 predicted proteins | sample GuaBasSedimGuay6_FD_113737 | JGI IMG/M metagenome (GOLD analysis project Ga0164315, IMG submission 113737) | Subseafloor sediment microbial communities from Guaymas Basin, Gulf of California, Mexico - Guay6, Core 4569-2, 0-3 cm | ecosystem: Environmental > Aquatic > Marine > Hydrothermal vents... | reverse complement strand
ACCGCGCATCACAAATATGCTGTAGTCGATACCTAAGCCAAATATAAAAGTCAAAATAATAATATTGAATATGTTAAATGAAATTCCAAACATGCCCATTATTCCAACAGTCCATATCCATGATATAATAACAGGAATCATAGTTATTATCGTAAGTTCTATCCGACCATAAGCCAATAAAAGAATAATAAATACCAACGACATAGATATGAAAATCAGTTTGCTGAAGTTATCATTTAGAATGTTCATAAACTCACTGGTAGCCAATCGTTTGTCGATAATCCAAATGTTATTTTTTCCTTCAAAAGCATTGTATACGTATTGAATGTCTTCATTGTCACTACTTACTTTTAGTATATTGATTACTGCATCAAGAGTGTCAGTATTAATTAAGTAATTAGATGTGATTTGGGAAAAAGTTTTATTGGAATTATTTTCTGATAAATGAGAGTATTCCTTATTAAGCATTTGCTCAAATTCAATAAATGCACCTGCCCTAAATCCTTTTTCCTTCGCGGCTTTTTCAATCCTGCTAACAGTAATATCTTCTCTTGTCTCCCAGAAATCCACCCACTTATTAATTGATTTTTCTTGTTCTTCTTCGGTTTTTAAAATTGTATTTAGTGAAACGAAACTCTTGATTATACCAATGGATTTAAGACTGTCAATAATACTCAAAGCAGACTCGTTATTTTTTAGTGCTTCATCAATATTTTTTCCCGGACTAACAATATAAATGGTTTTTCTTGAGATGGAACTAATGCTATTAAGTTCCTGTTCTGCCTTTTTTAATTGCTCACTTAAATAGTTGTTCTTCATCATATCAGCATCGAAACTAACATTTTTTGAAGTGAACCAGAATACAATGGTAATAGCAAGAATCCCAATTTTTAGGTAAGCATTTTTGTGTATCTGCCAATTTGCAATCTTGTCAAAAATATTAGGTTTTACCTCGTTTTTATTAGTTGTGGGTTTTCCAAGAAGATGTGGTAGAACAATTAAAGAAAAACCTGCTGCTGTTAAAACACTAAGTGCTGCAAATATCCCAAGATCGTTAAGTGCTTTAGAGTTGATAAACAGCAAACTTAAAAAGGCTGATGCTGTTGTTAAACTACTCATTATAATGGGTGTAGAAACATCTCTGAACATGGTTTTAATATCAGAGTGTTGCCTGAAATGCGATAAAATATGTATAGCATAATCAACTGATATGCCCAATAAAACAGAGCCAATTCCAAGGGCAATTGCAGAAATCTCCATGGAAAAAGCACCTAAAAACCCAAGGGATACGATTGCTCCTAGTGCAGCTGGAAGAAATACGAGGAAAAAACTTCTTTTTCTTCTGAAGAACAGACTTATAAAAATTATTAAGAGTACAAAAGCCAAAGAAACAGTTAAGATAATATCCTTTTTAATTCTCTCTGCATTGCCTAGTGAAACGGCAGCATTACCAAAATAGTTTATTTCAATGCCATTTGATTTCGTAAGTTCAGATATTATAGAATCTATGGCCTGAAATAATTCTTTGTTAAGTTTAGTATTGTTGTTACTTACAGGAGTTGTCAGAAGTAAAATATGTTTGTTATCACTGGATGTGATAAAACCATTTTTCAATTCAAAACCTTTGCTCAAATTGAAATGTTTTAGTTTGCTTAAGGCAATATTTGTAAAATGTAAAGGATCCCCTTTTACAGTTTTTTTTATGGCAAAGCCAGCCGGACTACTCAATAATTTATAATTCGCATCGATGGTATTATTGATCTGTTTATTCGTGATTAATGAATCTATCTTTTGGTAATCCTCTTCTTCCAGAAACAAAGGTAAATTTGCCTGAAAGAATAAATACAAATTCTGTATTTCCTTTTTATCAGGCACTTTATCTATTTCTTGTATATGTGATGGGACTAATTTTTCTTCAATTGCTTTTGTGAATTCATTGGCCAAAGAAGTTAGGGTAGAGGTATTAGAATTTTCAACAGTATCTGAAAAATGAATATTAAATACTAGTTTTTCAAGAAGTTTTGCATTTTCAAACACAAAACTCATCCTTCCTATTTTCTCATTTTTGGGTAGAACTTTTGAGATATCCTCACTAAATTTAAGTTTGGAAGCAAAAAAACCGGAGATAGCAATAATTATAATCAAAAGGAGAATAGAAATAATCCTGTGGCGGGAACTTAATTTGTGCAAAAACAGAAAAAAAGTGCTCATGATATTACTTTATTTTTCTTCAGTTTGCTAATAGTGATTAGCATATAAGTTACAATACCAACAGTAAGGCCGGCAATAATTCCTAAAACAAGACTGCCTGTTACATATTGAAGAATGCTGTATCCAAATTCGTTTAGTGTTTTATAGAAATGTCCATCTAATATTTCCTCCTTTAGATAAATTAGAGTGTCCATATTAAACTCAATACTATTATGAAAAAAAATACCCCCTGTTTTATAACTAAAATATATAATAAAAGGAATAACTGGTGGAATACTAATATTGGAAAATAGAACAACTAAAACTTTATTTAATCTAAGTGCATGGGCCAATAATGCAGCAATCAGCATTTGAAAACCCCAGATGGGTGTAAAGCCCATGAAAATCCCAAACCCCATAGCCAAAGAGATTTTAAACGGATTTTCGTTATGCATCATTATTTGCTCCTTTATTATGGAAGTAAACCTATTATTTGCCAAGTATTTATATAGTTTAATTGGCATTATATACAAATATGTTATCAGAACCAGAAATGTATTTAAAATACTTATTCTTGTAAAGTCTTTGAGAGGTTTAAAGTGGCTTACCCTTTCGTTTTCAGGTGGGTAATAAACCTTGACCGGGACTGCAAGCACAATTATTCCACTCCAGTTTGATCGAACCAATACCTCAACTTCGAATTCATATTTAGTACCAAACCACCTTGTTTTCTTATACTTATAAATTGGATAGAGTCTTAAACCAGACTGTGTGTCAGGTAGTTTTTCTCCTGTTTCAACCCAATACCAGAAATTAGAAAATTTATTGGCAAAACTGTTCTTTTTTGGCATACCATCTGCCTTAATATTTCTGCTTCCAACAAGCAGTGATTTTGGATGTGACTTATGCTTTTTTAACAGAACCTCAATGTCATCCGGGTAATGTTGCCCATCTGAATCAATGGTAATTGCATAGTCAAATCCATGGGATAAAGCCGCTTCAAAACCTTTTCTTATGGCATAGCCTTTTCCTTTGTTTTCATCATATGAAATAAGATTAATGGCTTTAATCTCTTTAAGGATATTAAGAGTTTCATCGGTTGAACCATCATTTACTACATAAACATCCTTACAGTATTCTAGTGTTTCAGAGATTACCTTAGCAATGGTTTTTACATTATCGTAAGTGGGAATGATTACACAAATCCTAATTTCACTATTGCCTAAACTTTCTGTCATCCGGATGTTTTGCTTTAGTGCAAATCTAGTAAACTAATTCAATCAATCATATTTATCTCAATCAGAATTCTGTATTTTTCATTGCTTATTTTAATGGTTTGAATCAGAGATGTTTGAGAGTTTGAAAGTAATATCTCAGACTTCCCACATTGTTTATTTTTCCAGACTATTTGTTTGATTTTGTCTTGCTCATTATTAAGAAAATATACCTGTTTAGTATTTGTTTCATAGTATGTAAATGCAAGATTTCCAGATTTAGTTTCTTTGTAGAAAACAGGCTTAATATTCGAAAGTTTATTTGTTATCAGAACACTAAAATCCTGAAATAAGATATCTTTAATATTTTCTCTATCAAGGGCGGGCATTAAGTAATGAGATTTAAAAACCAGACTATCATTTGAATTTGATATCCCGAGATCAAAATATTTCAGGCCAATCTCGGAAACAAAAACAAATCGGTATTCCTGATCTTCCAGTATTTTAATTAGTAAGATTCCAGTCATCTGTTTTCCCATCACTGTAAAACTGGTTTTATATACTGCTTTTTTGAAGTCGTGATCAAATACGACTGGCTCTTTTATATCGCTATTTTCAAGTTTAGAATATTTTTTTAGATAATCAGGTGAGCAGGAGAGAAGACTTATAATTACTGTTATAATTATCAATAAAACATATTTAGTTGTTAATGAACTCCTCATAATTAATTTATGTTGAATTCATTATCGCTAAATTTAATATTTTGTTCTCTATTCTTGAAAATTATTAAAGTGAAGTCGTCACCTGGTTCAACAAATTTCACTTTTTCTACTATAAACTTATCCTTACTAAAATAAATATTAATCGACTTTAACATATCTTCAACAAAAATATCTTTTGGTCTTAATTCAGCAAGATAATACTTTTCGTTTTTATAAAAACTTACTTCAAAGTCATCGTTTCCAATAAAGTCTCCACTGATAGCCGTTACTATCATTTTGTTGATTTGTTTGAACATTTCGTTTGAGTTTATATCAAACTCACTGCTTTTACCTTCATTATCAATAAGGAACTTTCCGTTGGAAATTACTATGGTATAGTTGAAAGGGTAGGAGTATTGCCACTTTACATCATTCTCTTTTTTGTAAGCAAAACTTCCATTGCTGATTAATGTTTCTTCCAGCATGCTTAAATGCTTTCTTTGCTCAAAATCACTCCTAATACTAAAGGTTTTATCTGATTGGGATTTTATTTCCTGGCTAAGAATATCAGGGTTTTCGACCAAAGAAAATGACTCTTGCGAAAAACATGACACTGCTAAAAGCATGAAAAATAGTATGTTAACTATCCGCATACACTTTAGTTTTTAATAGTTTATCAAGTGGAACAATTTGATATCCTTTATCTATCAGGTAAGGTAAAAACCTGCTTAGAATTTCAACTGTGTTTGCACGATTATCATGAAAAAGAATTACATCGCCTGGATGCACCTTTCTTTTTAATCGATTCACCACCTGTTTGACTTTTCCATTTGTATCCCAGGAGCGCAAACTCCAGCCAACTGAAATAACACCGGTTCTTTTTATTGCTTTTGCAAGTAGAGGATTAGTAACACCAAATGGTGGTCTGAAAAGCAAAGTTTCTTTTCCTATTGTTTTCTTAATTATCGCATTTGTATTCTCAATTTCTTTGATCATGTTTTTCGTAGACCTTAAATCAAAGATTTTGGAATGGCTGTAACTGTGATTACCAATTATATGTCCTTTGTGATAAATTTCTTTTAGTAAGTCAGGATTTTTTTCAATTTTCTCTCCGATACAAAAAAATGATGCGGGGATATTATAATTCTCCAATAATTTTAAAATGTGAGGAGTTACAACAACGTCAGGACCGTCGTCAAAACTTAGACTAATTATTTTTTTTCTGGTATTTCCTCGTTTAAGGGATTTTAAATAAAAATTAAATCGTATTGAAGAAGATCCCATTACGATCAGGCTTATATAAAATGCAAATAAAGGGAGGAGTAAAACCAAGGCCTTATGACCAACTTGATAGTCAAGAAAGCCAATGACGATTACTGAAAGTAATAAGCCAATATTTGATATTTGGTACTTTGTCATTGCTAATGTGTAAAATTAATGTTTTTTACACTTGAAAAGTGTATGACTTACACCAATATTTTCAAAAACTTTATCTACATACATTCCATTTTTTTCCACAAGTTTCTTCATGTCATCGGAATGATACATCTGACTATTGCCATTTGCAATTGCAGTAAAATAAAGAGTTGTTGCATGAAGACTGTAAGTAGATGCAGGAAATTGTTGTTTATCCCAATACGTTTCCAATATAAAGAGGGATCCATTCTGGTCTAAGGCATCGTAACTTCTTTTCAGCAAACCGGATATTTCTTCTTGTGAGAAGCAATCCAGAAACTGACTCATCCAGATAACATCATGCCCTTTTGGGAATGGGATTGAATTATCCAAAAGATTTAGAGCATGTGTTGAAATTCTGTCTTTCAGCCCTTCATTATTAATATTTTCCTTAGCTTCTTTCACTTGTCCGGGAAGATCAAGAATTGTCATTTGAACTTCAGAATTGTTTTTAGAGCAGAATATGGAAAACTTCCCTGTATTACCCCCAACATCCATTATTTTTTTTGGATTATCAACAAAAATATGTTCCAATACTTCAGGGAAAGCATAGTCAGAATAATAATGGTCGAATGCAAACCAACTTTCTCTAACCTTTTCCGGAAGTTCTGCGAGTGCCTCATAAACCGTAGGCCACTCACCAAATACTTTCAGGCCTTCCGGTTTTCCATTTTTAATTGATTCTTCAAGTTTAAACATGCCCAGATAATTAACATCCTGGGTAAAGTCCATATTTACCTTAGTCAATTCATCACTTTCAATAAAATATCCTGTTTTAGTTATGTAAAATAGCCCATCTTTAGCCATTACCATTTCCAGACTTATTCCTGCTTCTAATAGAACTTTCACACCATAAACTGATAGTTTGAGTTTGTCAGCAATTGTTTCAATTGACGATCCTTTTCGGCGGTTTTTCATTAGGTAAGCCAGAATTCCAAGATTTCGTAATGCCTTTGCCGCCTGAAACATTATTGGTGCAAAAGCAATTTTTTGAGCGTCATATTTGGCTTGTAAGGCCGTCTTCTCATCGTTTCCGTAATTATATGCCATATTTTAATAAAATCTACTAGTGTTTTGCATTTCCATCCTGCTAAAGCATCATTGCGATTCGCCGTCCATAAACTTATTAGTTAGCAGCAAATTAATGGCGAAGAAGCAATCTAAATCATATTGGTAACAACTAGAGATTGCTTCGCTGCACTCGCAATGATGGTCGTTTTTATTCGGATTTGTTTAATTAAATAACAAATTTAAATATTATCCCAAAAATAGTAATAATTAAACCATTGTTCAGGGTATTTTTTGAGTGAATTTTCTAGTGTGCTTACATATTCTTTAAGAATATTTTCTGCTGTTTTATGTCTTTCTTTAATGGAAGATTTGGAGGATTTAACTAATCCCTTTGTTGCAAAAAAATGATAATGTGTACTTGATTCCTTAAAAGCATTTACAAACGAAATTGGTTTTTTATATTTCACTGCCAATAGAAATGGTCCCAGGGGAAACTCTGCTTTCTTGCCAAAGAAATCAAGTTTAATAGTATTTGTTCCTGCTAAGAACCTATCGCCGTGCATTGCTACAATTTCATTGTTTTCAAATGCTTTTTTGATCTTAAACAAATGGGAGAAGTCATCCTTTATGGCAATAATGCTCATCTTTTTTTCTGTCATCACACTATCCAGCATCGACTTAATTTTCTCATGCTCAGCCTCAAGCATAACTATATGTACCTTGGTGTTTATTCTCTCAAGAAGATGTCCGGCAATTTCCCAATTTCCAACATGGGCGCCAACTAACAGGCCTCCTCCGCCATCAGCCATTTGCTGTATCAGGTCTTCTCCATCAAAATTAAAAGTGAAGTTTTTTGCAAAACCTGCCATCAGAGCTACCTTATCAATAATTACCTGTCCAAATACATAAAAATTGCGAAAAGTAAAAACAAGAGATTTTATGAATGAAAACTTCTGAATATTACGGAAATACCAAAAAATTGGTTTTCTGGCCTTGGGTACAAATAATACGTAATAAGTGGAAACAAAATATAGAAAGAAGTAGGCGAATTTAATTCCGGGAAATTTTAAAATCTGGATAAAAAACCAATACCCAAACTGACCTCCACGTGTTTTTCCCTGCCAGGAGGACATTAGTTTTTCTGTTCTTCTAGAATGAAGGTGTAAAGATCATCAAGAGTTTTAATTTTTACCATCTGTTCGCTAGTTACTTTTAGTCCAAACTCTTTTTCAATTATAACTGCAATATCAACAAAATCAAGACTTTCTATGTCAAGGTCGTCTTTCATTATGGCCTCAGGTGTAAGTTGTTCAACTTCCAACTCAAACTCATCAATTAGAAAATTATTAACAGTCTCAACAACGTGCTCTCTTCCCATTACTATTTTTTATTCATGCTTAATCTGGCTGCAAAAATACAAATTGTTTCCAATTGTCAAAAACTGTTTTTTCAATAATTTGAATATTAAATTTCTGATGAAACAATTTTAAACGTCAGTTTACAATTTCCTTATAATTAAGGAAGAATTAGTTCCACCAAAACCAAAAGAATTGGATAGAATTGTTTCAATCTTTGCCTCCGTAGTTTTGCTTATTATATTCAACTTTGCAGAGTGTTCATCTGGGTTTTCAAAATTAATATTTGGTGCAATAAAGGAATATTGTGCCATTAGCATCGAGTAAATTACTTCACTGGTACCACCCATCCACATCTCATGACCTGTCATAGATTTTGTTGAACTGATGGGAACTCTTCCTTTATTGAAAACTTCATAAATTGCCTGAGCTTCGTTGGCATCACCCACAGGAGTGGAAGTTGCATGTGCATTAAGATAGTCTATTTCCGTTGGTTTGATATTAGCTTGCTTAAGAGCCATGGAGAGCGACCTGACCGGGCCTTCAATATTTGGTACTGAAATATGTTCTCCGTTTGAGGAGAAACCATAGCCTAAAATTTCTGCTATTATCGGTGCTCCTCTTCGCTTTGCTGATTCGTAACTTTCAATAATAATAGTTGCTCCACCTCCCGAAGGTATTAAGCCATCTCTGCTTCTATCGAATGGTCGTGATGCTTTGGTAGGAGTCTCATTTCTTACTGAAAAAGCACTGAGTGCATCAAAACTACCCATCGAAAGGGCATTGACTTCCTGCGCGCCACCGCAAACAATTGCCTCTTGTAAGCCTTGCTTTATTAAAAGGTAACCTAATCCTATTGAGTGTGAACCACTAGCACAGGCGCCACTTACTGTTAAGTTAATTCCTCTGAGTTTTAAGATTACAGAAAGATTCATGGAAATAGTGGAGTTCATCGATTGAAATATAGAACCTGAGCCGATGGACATTGTATTACGTTTTTCACGTATAATATCACCGGCCTCTATAACTGCTGTTGATGAACTATCGTTGCCATATAGAATGCCAACAATATTTTTGTTTATATAATCCTGATCCATTTTAGCATTCTTTAGTGCTTCAATGGTTGCCAGATAAGCATATTCACCCTGCTCAGGTAAGCCTATACGTTGGCGGCGAGTTAAAATTCCTTTTAGATTTGGTCTTTTTATTGCTCCTGTTAATTTCGACCTAAATCCATATTCTACTCTCTGAGGGTCGAAAACTATACCTGATTTACCAACATATAAAGAGTCTCTAACTGCATCAAGATTTTCTCCAATTGTGGAGTATATTCCCATCCCTGTTATTACTACTCTATTCATTTTTGTTCAAATTAAACCGCCACAGGCGGATATTCTTTATTCTTGGCACTTTCCTTACGTATAAAGCCCGCCATTAACACTTATAACCTCGCCTGTAATATAAGCAGCCCCTTCAGTAACTAAAAAACCTACTGTAGCAGCAACTTCTTCAGGCTTGCCAAATCTGTTTACAGGTATATTCTTTTTTAATAGTTTTTCATCAAGATCTTTAGTCATTTTGCTTGAGATAAAGCCAGGTGAAACCGCATTTACGGTAATTCTTTTTTTACCTACCTCCAGTGCAAGTGCTTTGGTGGCACCAATTACGCCTGCTTTACTGGCAGCATAGTTTGTTTGTCCGGGAAGACCTTTTTGTCCTGATAGAGAAACTACATTTATAATTCTACCCCATTTATTTATTACCATTTTTTGCAATAACTGGGAAGTTACATTGAAGAAACTATTCAGGTTTGTATCGATGATATTTTTCCAATCGTTTTCTTCCATCCAAACCATCAATATGTCCTTTGTTATCCCGGCATTGTTCACTAAAACCGTAATAATATCATCAGGATGTGTTTCCTGCCATGTATTTAATGCTTCTTTAACCTCTGTGTTATTAGCAACATTAAATTTTATTGTGCTTGCTTTACCTCCACTTTTCTCAATTTCACCAACAACATTATTGGCAGAATCTTCATTTGAATTGAAATGTACAATAACGGGAAATCCCATTTCTGCAAGTTTAATGCAAATTGCTTTTCCCAAATCACCCGAGCCGCCAGTAACTAATGCAAATTCCATATTATTTAATGATATTTGGGTTATTGTTTCTAAGATACTCCTTAATACTGTTTATTTCCTCATATTTTGGTGAATCTTCCTTAAATACCGGAACAATTTCTCTAAGACTCTCATAAATATCTTTGGTGTAGGAGGAAAGTTTATCCTGAAACTTTAAATAATCAATAGCCTGAATTATTGCCAGGAATTCAATCGATAAAACTTCAAAGGTGTTGTCAATTATCCTTTTTGCCATCAAAGCAGAATTGGTTCCCATACTCACAATATCCTGATTGTCATTATTATTTGGAATACTATGGATATACATGGGGTTTGACAAAGTTTGATTTTCTGCTGTGGTTGAAGTTGCTGTAAATTGAGTTCCCTGCAAGCCAAGGTTTAACCCTAAAGTTCCCAAGTTTACAAATGGAGGTAGAATTTCATTTAACTTGCTGTTCATTAAGAAATTAAGTTGTCGTTCAGCAAGCATGGATAGTTTGGTGATACCAATTTTCAATTTATCCATTTCAAAAGAAACATAATCGCCATGGAAATTTCCTCCATGATAAACATGTTTTGTTTTCACATCAACAACAGGGTTATCATTTACAGAGTTAATCTCATTTTCAAGAACATTTTTCGTATTTTCAATGGTGTCACAAATTGGGCCAAGTACCTGTGGTACACACCTTAGTGAATAATATTCCTGTATTTTTTGTTTAAATATTTTTTCTTCAATTTTTCCATTAAAAAGGGAATCAGCACGCTTTTTTATCAATTTAGAATTAGATAAAGCTCTACGCATAGCTTCAGCAATTCTTTGCTGTCCATTGTGCCTTTTAGTTGAATTAAGTTCAACAGAGAAATGATCGTCGAACGACTCCACAATTTCATTTATCATTGTCGAAGCGGTGAGTGACCAATTAATAAGTTTTTTTGAGTAGATAGTATTTACCATTCCAATCCCCGACATAACAGAAGTGCCGTTAATTAATCCCAGTCCTTCACGTAAATGTACTTCTAAAGGTTTTATTCCTTCATTCTTAAACACTTCTGAAGTCTGTTTCCACTCACCTTTGTATTGAACTTTTCCTTCACCTATTAACACCAAAGCCAGATGTGAAAGTTGTACTAAATCACCACTTGCGCCAACTCCACCATGCTCCGGTATAAAAGGAATTATATTCCTGTTTATTAAAGTAACAAGGAGTTTTACAGAGCTACTGTGTATTCCTGAAAAGCCTAGAGAAAGGCTCTTCAATCGTGAAATCATGGCTGCTTTAACATAAATACTTTCCAGTGGTTTGCCTGTTCCAGCTGAATGGCTTCTAATTAAATTGTATTGAAGTTTTTTTTGATCTTCTGCCTCAACCCGGTACTGGGCCATAGGTCCTAATCCAGTATTTACTCCATAAATAACTTTGTTTTCAGAAAATTCAAGTAAAAAGGAAAAGCAATTGTTTACTTTTTCTAGAATCTCTTTTGAAATTTTCAATTCAGTATTATTGAAAAGTATTTTGTAATAGTCTGCTAATACTAAATCTTTCTCACTTACAGTAATCATATTCTCAATTCAAAATCTTTTTTTATCCTCTGCAATAATAACAGATGAACTTGCAAAGGTAATCTTTTGCGAATATCGATAATAGCTATTTTGAACTAATTTTTAAACTTAAATCAGTGAGACTTTGATTTTGAGAAACAAAATTATCTAGCCGAACTGATCTCGAGTGTAGTCGAGGGATCTCAAGGGTTATATACCCAGCCCCTTATGGCGAAGAGATTCATTATTGATTGAAATATTTTAAAGATAGCTTAGCAATTAATACAGAGCAATTAACTCACAGGTTTACAATTCGAATACCTAAGACCAGGTTTCGGGTAAGTCCATCAGCACGGTAATCTTTATCAATAACTGGAAAGGCAAGGGAGAAATCAATATTACGATTGTTTTTTAGTTTTTTAGAGTAAGTAAATGCTAGGTTCAGGGTTAGTCCATTAGAACCATTCAGTTGAATGTTTTCTTCATTTTTAACTATTTCATCTTTTTGAATTCTGTAAATGAATAGTGTATTTGCTATAATTCTATTATTATTCTTTAAATCAAAAAATCGACGTATTCTTAAATAAATATCATCGCCGCGTTTTAAATTATTGGATTCATAATACTGCTGGTTTTCAGGAATTGTAATGTCTTCAACCAAATATCCATTTTTATTTCTTCCAAATGAATATTGATATGCCATGTAAAAATCCCATTTAGGAATACTGTAGAGGCTACCAAGAATTATATCGTATGTACCAAGGCTGGTCTGGTAGGCCATTGGAAGTGCTTGTTCATCAATGTGTTTGTCGGCATCATTTGTTTTAAGTCGGGAAGCGAGGATTAGATTTAGTTTGCTATTTTTATTATTTATTAGTCTTTGATTTAAAGAAAGAATTAAGTCACCTACACCTGAGGTCTGACCTAGATTTCCAATGGTAAAGATAAATGGAACCCTAAGTTCTAATAAGGTATTTTTCGATGCCCTGTATTGAATGCCTGCTGTAGTTTGTGATATGAGGATAAACTTCTCTCCTAAACCAAATGTTTGTTCAATGTTCATTTTGACATTGGTGTTTAGGTGTCCTGGAGATTCTTCAAAATTAATGGATTCAATGGAACAGGCTCCGGCATCGCTACAGCCCTGGCTATATGAAAAGTTAATAATTGAGACAAAAATCAACAAAAGAAGTATTCTTAACATGAATAATATTTTGTGATTAGTCGGTTTGTGAAACGAAAACTTACAATTTGGAAAGGATTAATAAAGTAATTAGAGATAATATAATTTTTGCATAGAACTGAAGCTGATTTATTCTCTTATTTATAAAAAGCCACCCTTAATTTTAGTATACACTGGATTAGCATACATTCTATAAAAGAGTTCTCTCAGTTTAGTTTTATCGTCATCAATTACTTCGAAAACCATTTGGCAACGGTTCTCAAGATTTTGTTCTGCTTCTTTATCATATAACTTTTCAAAACGCTTGGTATTTTCCAATAAATCGTAGGCAAGATAATTTGTGGGCCAAAGTCTATAATTCTTATTAGTTTCTATATCAATTATTCTGGCTGCCTCCTGAACAATTTCATTATTCCGTAAGTCATCACTAATATTTTCTATTAAATGATTTATTGACTTGCCGAATTGGAGATGAATATTGCCTTTTTGCATCATAAATCCACCTAAGATGCTGTTAAAGTCTTCATTGGGATCTTTAACATATTTTTCTTGTTGTGATAGGAATACTTCCCTAACCTTCATGCCTCCACAAGGTTCTAGTTCATAGGAAATTGATAGGGGGATAATATTTAAATCCAGAAGTGCTTGTTTAACATTTTTGTTTCCTGAAATAATCAGCATTTTAAGGATGCTGGCTTCAACCCTGTCAAGACCATCTTTAGTTCTGCCCTTGCTCTGAGCTATCCAAACAGACTTACCTTGTGAACTAATTAATTTATTAATGTATAGGGAAAGTCTCTGGGAGTTTCTTAGTATTTCTTTTAGACTTCCATCCCTATAAACTGTTATCATTTGATTACTCTTGCCCAAATCAACAATAAACTGTGAGACTTCAAGATTGCTTCCCCAGTTCATT
>Ga0164315_10002677_pt1 | contig 13691 bp, 15 predicted proteins | sample GuaBasSedimGuay6_FD_113737 | JGI IMG/M metagenome (GOLD analysis project Ga0164315, IMG submission 113737) | Subseafloor sediment microbial communities from Guaymas Basin, Gulf of California, Mexico - Guay6, Core 4569-2, 0-3 cm | ecosystem: Environmental > Aquatic > Marine > Hydrothermal vents... | reverse complement strand
GTATAATTCTTTTATATCCACGAGATTAATGTTTTGGGCAAAGGTATCGACCTTGTTATAAAATTCAGATCTTAACCTGTCCCCAAATGCTTTAACTTTTGTGAAATTAAGAGTTGTATCCACTTCAAAAAAAGGCAGGTCTTCTATTTTCTGATGCCAGAGATCGTCAGTTAAAAGACCTTTATTGACTGCACTTTGATAAAGATATGTTCCCGGGAAAATGATCAGCAGATAAAATATGGCACTCAAAGGCTTGATAGTGTTTAAAAGATCAATGCTTTCCTGAATTGTCCGGTCGGTTTCGCCGGGGGAACCATATATGAAATAGGCCCTGGGCAGTATGCCATAGGATACGGTCAGGGCAAAGGCTTCTATGATTTTTTCCTGTTGAATGGGCTTGCCAAGGATTTTCCGGATTTTTTGTGATCCTGATTCAACACCAAAACTCAATTGTATGCATCCGGCCTTTCTCATGGCTAAAAGGATGTCCTCATCAATAAAGTCTGTCCTTGAAATGGCATTCCAGGTGATATCAAGTTTTTCTTTCATAAGAAGTTCGCAAAATTCAATCACCCGTTCTTTATCCATGGTAAAGGTGTCATCTGAAATATAAAAATGGGTGATTCCTTTTTTTACAAGGGTTTGAACTTCATCTGCAAACCACTTAGCAGAATGGAATCTTACAATTGAATTGCCCCAGAATTTCGGTGATCCGCAAAAGGAGCATTTGCCGGGACATCCCCTTGACATGGCCAGAAATTGATATGCAAAATATTTAGAGGGGTGAACAAGGCCGTCAAGATTTTTTATATAAGGTCTTGGAGATGTTTTGAAAAGATCATCTCCTTTTTTAAAAATCAGGCCTTTAATTTGTTCAAAAGTCTTATGTTGTTTTTTTCCAAGTTCTGTTACCAGTTCAAGAAAGGTGATCTCCCCTTCTCCTGGAATAATAAAATCAATATCAGGGCAGGCCCTCAAAAAATACTCAGAAAGAAAGGTGGGTGCAGGCCCGCCAAAAACAATGGTGGCATCGGGGAAAATTTTTCTTGCTGCCCTGGCACAATCCATGGCATTTAAACGGTTTGGATTGGTTACGGAGAATCCGATGATATCGGGATGCTCGTGTTTTAAGATTTTTTGAAACCGGGCAACAGGATTTTCTTTGTTATCTGCCAGGTTGATAATTTTAGTGGTATAACCGTGTTCAATCAAAAGAGAGCCGATATAGTACAGCCCTAAAGGAACCATACCGGCATCTTCCCCCTGCCTTGCATCAAGGCAGGGGGAATTTACAAGAAGGATTTTTTTTTGCTTTACCATGAACCAATGATAATATCATCAAGTTTTCTTTTCGGAACATGGTGGACCTTGTTTTCATCCCGCCAGTATTTTATATCCCCGTCTCGGCCCAGGTCATCGATCCGGATTTCTTCAACGGGTTTTCCCAGGGCCACTACAAGTTTGGGCTCAAGATGCTTTCCAATATTTAAATGTTCTTTTAAGACTTTGATATTGATGGACCCGAACATGCAACCGCCAAGTCCCATGGTTCTGGCACCTAAAAGGATTGTCTGGGCTGCAATGCCATGGTCACAAAAAAAGTTATCGGAAATACGATGGTCTCCCAGGATAACAATATAGGCACAAGGCCTTTCTTTTTTTTCAGGGCCTTTCCAGTCTTTCAGATATGCTGCCCAGCCAAGACAGGAAAAAATGGCTTCATTTTTTTGTTCATCCCGGCAGATCACATATTTCAAGGGCTGCTTGTTAGCCCCTGATGCACCGTTCCTGGCAAGTTCAACCAGGTCTTTTAAGATTGATTCGTCGATTTTATGGGAGTTGTCAAATCTTCGGCAGGATCTGTTTTGTTTTACAAGGTCTTTAAAAGATGATGAATTCATGAGTCACTTCCTTTATATTCCACTTCTTGGAATTCCGGCATGTTAATATCAATCCAGGTTAGGATTTTATTCATTTCATCTGCAATTTGTTTTAATGCATGGCCCCGGTGACTGACCATGCCCTTTTCTTCAATGGTCAGCTGGGCAAAGGTTTTATTTAATTTCGGATAAAAAAAGAGCGGGTCATATCCAAATCCGTTATCACCAATGGGTTTTTCAGTGATAACGCCTTTGCACTCCCCTTCATAGGTTAATGCAGCGCCCGTGGGAACGGCAATGGAGATGACACACTTGAATGCGGCATTTCTATTTTCATGGCTTTTTAAATCATCCAGCATTTTTTTAACATTGTCCGCGTCACTGGCATTTTTTCCGGCATATCTGGCAGAATAGACACCTGGTGCGCCATCAAGGGCCTGGACACAAAGACCTGAGTCATCGGCCATGGCAGGATATCCCAGGACTCTTGCCGTAAAGGAGGCTTTTTTATAGGCATTGTCATCAAAGGTTTCTCCATCTTCAATGACTTCAGGAATGGGTCCAAAATCATCAAGATTTTTAATGATTATGGGAAAGCCTTGTAACAGCTCCTGGATTTCCCTTGTTTTCCCTTTGTTTGTTGTTGCAAGAACGATTATTTGTTTCAATGGTTGACTCCAGCAATTTTGTTAAGTTTGATTTGATTCAAGGGTAATATAAGATCAAGCCCCTGTTTTGTAAACCCTAAAACCGGTACTAAAAGTGTCCCGGCATCTTCTGGCAGTGATGAAATCTCCTTTTTTGTATTATCGTTCTCGTTTTATATTTTTGTTCAGGCTATAATATATGGGTTTTTGTTTTAACAGAATGGAATTTTTATCAGAAGAATTGCACCGGCTGTAGACCTGTTTTATAAATTTAAACTCATTGACTTCTATGTTTGCAAAAACTATAATCTAGACAGACTAGATGAAATTTATTATAGAGGAGGCAGATATGGGAAATATCTGGCAATTACAAGAAGCGAAAAATAAATTTAGCAGTTTAGTGGACAAAGCTCATCATGAAGGTCCTCAATTTGTCACCAAACACGGCAAAGAATCTGTTGTAATCATTGCTATTGAAGACTACCAGAAACTTAGCAAGCCAAAATCAGATTTATTATCTTTTTTTAAAAATTCCCCTCTCTTTGGCGTAAATTTTTCTTCCACAAGAGACAAAGGTTTTTCACGAGATGTTGAGTTATGAAATATTTATTAGACACATGTGTTATTTCGGAAATCATCAAACAAAGGCCATCGGTAAAAGTAACGAAATGGATTAAAAAAAAAGATCAAGCTAACTTTTTTATTAGCGTTTTGACAATTGGTGAGCTCCATAAAGGAATTGAAAAATTAACAGAATCACAAAGAAAAGAAAAATTACATAATTGGGTGGAAAATGACCTTAAAGAAAGATTTTTGAATAAAATTATCGGTATAGATATGCAGGTTGCCATAATATGGGGAAAAATTCAAGGAATGACAGAACGTATTGGTAAGCCGATGCCGGCGATGGATTCACTCATTGCCGCCACAGGCATCACTCACCATTTAACTGTTGTAACCCGCAATACGTCAGATATGAAAGAAAGCGGCGTGGTTCTATTTAACCCATGGGAATAAAAAGAAGCAACTGTTAAATTTTGAACGGTTTCAGCACCCTTTAATAAAACCTGATAAACAGGAGAGCCTATGTCTGAATTTGCCAATGCCATGGAAGTGTTTAAGCTTCTGGATAAATCCAATTGCAGAAAATGCAATGAACAAACCTGTCTTGCCTTTGCTGCAAAGGTTTTTTTAGGGGAGAGAACCCTTGACCAATGTCCTGTTTTGACAAGAGAAATCCTTGAACAGAACCAGGGCAGGCAGAAGAAAAAAATTACGGGTAAAGAATACCGGGAATCTTTGATGGCAGACCTGAAGGAAGACATAAAATCCTGTGATTTAAAAACTGCCGGTCCAAGGGTGGGTGGGTATTTTTCAAATGGAAAGCTTACCATAAGGATTATGGGCAAATTATTTTCAGTTGATTTATCCGGCAATATGTTTTCAGATATCCATATCAACCCCTGGATAGCCTCGCCTGTTCTTTTGTACATCCTTCACTGTAAGGGCGTTCCATTGACGGGCAAATGGGTGCCGTTCAGGGAACTTAAGGACGGCCGGGAGAGAAATGCTCTGTTTGTCCAGCGTTCAGAAAAATCTTTTAAAAAAATTGCCGATGCCTATCCCAATCTGTTTGAAGATTTAATCTGTCTTTTTAATGGTAAAAAAATAGAAAATCATTATGAATCAGATATATCACTGGTTCTTTATCCTCTGCCCAAAGTTCCCATGCTGATTTGCTATTGGAAACCTGAAGAGAATATGGAATCTGACCTTCACCTGTTTTTTGATTCATCTGCCGACATGAACGCCGATATAGATATTGTATATGGGATTGCCGCCGGCATTGTTAAAATGTTTGAAAAACTTTCCATGAAGCACGGCAGTTTCCTTTAGTCTTATGATTTATTCCGGTAATAGCCTCTATTTCATAGTGAAATGAGATGCTTGTGTCTAATATTTTTTATCTGATCTAAAGGATAAAGCCAATTGTTTTTCTTTATAAATATCAGTATACTTTATTCTGTCAATTGATCATTAATGGAATCTAACATAATTGAGAGGACAAAATGGAATTAAAAATTATAAACATTGAAAATCCTGATGAATTGAATTTTATCCTGGGCCATTCCCATTTTATTAAAACCATTGAAGATATACATGAGGCCATTGTCTGTACAGTGCCCAATGCTAAATTCGGTGTGGCATTCTGTGAAGCCTCCATCGAGTGCCTGGTCCGATACAGTGGTACAGATGAACAAATGATGGAGCTTGCAAAGAAAAATGCATTTACACTTTCAGCCGGTCATTCTTTTATAATTTTTATGAAAGATATGTTCCCCATCAATATCCTTAACACGATTAAAAATGTTCCCGAAGTTGCCAGAATTCATTGTGCAACTGCCAATCCTGTCCAGGTCATTCTTGCCCAGACAGATCAGGGCAGAGGAATCCTTGGGGTCATAGACGGACTCTCATCAAAGGGCATTGAAACCCAGGCAGATATTGAAAAAAGAAAAGGGTTTTTAAGAATGATCGGTTATAAACAATGATGGAAATTGATTGGGCATACTTAGTGCCTGAACGAAAACCTTGTTCAGGCACTGATTAGTGTCAAATTATTAATATCTTTCTTTTTTGCCCATCTCCATCCCAAGCTCCAGAGCTTTTTTATTCATTTCCATAAAATCTTCAGGAATGGTTGTCTCAAGAACCTTTAAAATGGATGCAGGCTTGACAAGATTTGAAATGCCGATCAGGGCACCCAGCATGCAGATATTAAACACAATGGGTTTGCCGATTTCTTTCATAACAGTATCAAACATAGGCAAGGTGATATGCTTGGCATCCACTTTTTTTTGGATATCGACATATTTTGAATCCACCAGAAGCAGGCCACCGGGTCTTATGATAGGAGCAAATTTGTTATAGCTTTCCTGGGTCAGACTGACCAGTATGTTGGGCTGAATCACTTTTGGGAAAAATATTTCAGAATCGTTAATGATGATATCCGTTCTGGTGGCACCACCTCTTGCTGCTGCGCCATAACTTTGGGATTGAATGGCATTTTTATTGTCAAAAAGGACTGCAGCATTGGCAAGGATGATAGCGGCTGTTATAACGCCTTGTCCTCCTGAACCTGAAAAAACCAGTCTTGTCCGTTCCATTATGCTTTTCCTTTCATTGCGGTTTTAATAATTTCATCATAGGCTTCGCAATATTCAGGGACATCTGTGTTTTCAACAAAAATTCCCCTCTGGATCAAATTGGGATTTTTCGCTAGTTTTTTGGATCCAATTTTTGTCGTATTGGTTTTATAGCCTTCCATCATCTGAACAGCGTCCCCTTCTTTATTTTTTCTTCCATAATAGGTTGGACATTGTGTCAGAATTTCTACAACGGAAAATCCTTTATGGGCGATCGCTTTTTTGAGAAGATCTTTACATTCATTGGCATGGAATACTGTTGATCTTGCAACAAAAGTTGCACCGGCACTTTTAGCCAGTTCTACCACATCAAAATCTCGGTCAATGGTCAAGTAGGGGGCCGTGGTTGCTTTTTTGCCGCTGCCGGACAAGGGAGAAAACTGACCGCCGGTCATGCCGTAAATTCTGTTGTTCATTACAATGGCAGTGATGTCAATGTTTCTTCTGGCTGCATGGATAAAATGGTTGCCGCCAATGGCAAGGGCATCGCCATCTCCCATGGGAACAATGGCCTTTAAGCTTGGTTTTGAGAGCTTTACTCCTGTGGCAAAACTTAGAGCCCTTCCGTGGATGGTATGGAGTGTGTGAAAATCAACATATCCTGAAATCCTGGATGAACAGCCAATTCCGGATGTCATTACGATTTCATTTTTATCAAGACCCAGTTCATGGACTGCCCGTAATAAAGATCCCAAAACGATTCCATGACCACAGCCTGGGCACCATATATGGGGAAAGAACCGTGATCGAATATAGTCTTTAAAATTAAATGGTTTTCCTGTCATCTTACACCCCTTTCCCCTGAATCATTCTTAAAACGGTTTTGATATCGCTTGGTTCGATCAATTCTCCGTCAATCCTGTTGGATAGAAAAACATTACTTGGGTTGTCAACGGCATTTTTTACCTGGGTGATGATCTGGCCCATGTTCATTTCAACCACAATAATGGCTTTGGCCCCGGCACATTTTTCTTTGACCATCTCTGAAGGGAAGGGCCAGAGGGTCTGCAATTCTATAACGCCAATCTTTATGCCTCGTGCTCTTCTGTCTTTTGCCAGGTGAATGGCAGATCTTGCAGATGATCCATAAGAGATCAGGATATATTCAGCATCATCCAGCCAGTATTCCTTATATCTGCTGATTTCATTGACATTGTTTTCTATTTTATCCACAAGATGTCGCAGAAGTTCGCTGACGATTTTTGGATCATTGCTCGGGAACCCCCACATGTCATGGAAAAGGCCTGTGACATTATATCTGTGCTCAGCACCGAAATCAGACATGGGAAGTCTGCCATCTTCTCTTGGAAGGTATGGATGATAATCCACCCCTTTTTTGACAAAGGTTCTAAGACGTTCCACTACAGGAATTTCTCCGGGTTCGGGAATCACCAGTTTTTCTCGCATATGGCCGATAACCTCATCCAGCAGGATGACTACCGGGGTCCGATAGGTTTCAGCCATGTTAAAGGCATCAACCGTTATTTTAAATACATCCTGATGATTGGATGCAGTCAGGGCAATGATGGCATGATCGCCATGGGTACCCCATCTGACCTGGTTAACATCCCCCTGGCTGACATGGGTGGGATTGCCTGTTGAAGGCCCTCCGCGTTGTACATTGGCAATGACGCAGGGGATTTCCGCCATACAGGCATATCCTAATGCTTCCTGCTTAAGAGAGAATCCCGGGCCCGAGGTAGCAGTCATTACCTTGTTGCCTGTGAGTGAGGCTCCAATGATGGCCCCCATGGATGCAATTTCATCTTCCATCTGGATGAACTTTCCGCCTTTTTGGGGAAGGCGGGACGCCAGATGTTCCATTATTTCAGTGGACGGGGTGATGGGGTATCCTGCAAAAAAATTTATTCCGGCATAGATGGCGCCTTCCACACAGGCCTCGTTTCCCTGGACAAACTTTATATTATTATTGTCTTTCATTTTCCCCTTCCTGATCTTCTATGATTTGTATTGCTAAATCAGGGCAACGCAGTTCACACAGCTTGCAGGCAATGCAATCTTCGGGTCTTACAGCTTCTGCCTTTTCGTTTTTATCAAATTCAAGAACGTTTTTGGGACAGAAATGAATGCAGATACCACATCCTTTGCACCATTCTTTGTCAATTAAATGCTGGACGATTTTGCCTTTTACCATAATATCCTCTTAATAGATAACTCAATTTTCGGTCTTAAGTTCTTATATACGGTATACTCTTTTGTGTTTGCAGACGGGGTCAGGCTTGTTTTATTGTGTTTTTATCAACACAAGCCTGACCCTATTCAATATATTAAAAATGCAATAATGCAAGCCTGACCCCATACCTAATATATCTGTAAATTTAGGCTTTTAATTAAATGATTTAGATTATTATGTCAAGGATAACCCTTATTTAAAAAAAATATTATGGACAGGCAAAAAAGTGTGATAAATAGAACTATTATGACTTGATGAGGATATCATGCGCCCCAAAAATTTGGGACATCAAAGATATTATTAGGATTAAACGGTAAAGATTTCAGGAAAGGGAATATAAACATGCAGGAAAAACTCAACTTTAAGCTTGAACAAATAGGGACAATAAAAACTCCTTACCAGAGTAATGCACCATATCAGCCGGTGGATACGGATAAGGGAGAGTTTTATGTTAAAATTGATCCCGGATATGAAGACGGGTTAAAAGATCTTGAAAAATTTAATTATATGTATGTGATATATTATGCCCACCGCATGGATCGTAAGCCTGAAATGGAGGTTTTTCCACCTTGGGCAGATGGCAGAATTGTAGGCCTTTTTTCCAGCAGATCACCAGCGCGGCCCAACCCCATTGGATTGAGCATTGTCCGCATTAAAAAAATTATTGAAAACAGGGTTTACACCTCGGGTATGGATGTTTTTGACGGGACCCCTTTACTTGACATCAAACCCTATATAAAGGATCTGGATGATAAGCCAGATGCCAATTACGGGTGGATTGAAGAAATGGATGATATGGAACATTTGTCTTTGCATATCAAAGGCATCCCCCATGACTATTAATCAGCTTGTAAGTGTTATTCTGCCCACTTATAACCGTGCCTGGACATTGAAAGATGCTCTTGACTCTGTCCTTTTACAGGACTATCCAAATATAGAATTGATAGTGATAGATGATGGGTCAGAGGATAATACTCAAGAATTGCTTGAGACCTATAAAAATACAATCACGGTTTTACGTCAGGAAAACAGAGGTGTCAGTGCGGCAAGGAACAAAGGGATAAGACAGAGCAGGGGACAATTCATTGCTTTGCTGGATTCTGATGATGCCTGGGATAAAAGAAAGATATCCTGCCAGGTTGAATTTTTTAATGACCATCCTGAAACCTTGATCTGTCAGACCGAAGAGATATGGATAAGAAATGGGAGAAAAGTCAACCCTAAATTTAAACATAAAAAACCATCGGGAATGATATTTGAAGACTCATTGAATCTTTGTCTGGTAAGCCCGTCAGCCGTTATGATGAAAAGACAATTGTTTGACATAAAAGGGTATTTTAATGAAGATTTCATGGTCTGCGAAGATTATGATTTCTGGCTCAGGATAAGTTCAACCCTGCCTGTTTTTCTGATTGATAAACCCTATACCATAAAAAGGGGTGGGCACAGTGATCAACTTTCCAGTTTACATTCACAGGATAAATTCAGAATTAGATCATTATTATCTATTATAAAGTCAGGCAATCTAACACCTGAGCAGAGAGAAAAGGTAAAAAAGGTTTTGGAAAAAAAATGCGCCATCTATGGGGAGGGCTGTATAAAGCGCGGGAAAAAAGAAGAAGGGGAATATTATTTAAGTATTGGGTGTATGACTGATAATCATGATTATAGTAAGCTTATATCGGGAGGTGAAAATTAAAAACAAATAAAATCGATCATATATGCATAGCCGTTAAAAATATTGATGCGGCACGTGGTTTGTGGGAGCCTATCCTTTATTCATCCTGAAAAAATGAACGGAGTGCTGCTTGAATTTATTGATTATAAATGGAATGAATTAAAAAAATACTATTAAAAAGGAATTGAATCTATGGAAGTTAAAAAAAACGGTCCTTCAAGTCTGGATAAAACCCAAAAAGCAAGATTAATTGTTGACATGTTAACTAGAATTGTAGTCCACTATGGTTTTTGGTTTACTGAAGTCAGACATCAGATGGGCATGGAAAAGGCTTTGGAAGTTCTTGAAAAAGCAACTCAGAAAAGCGTTTCAATTGGATTAAAAAGATTTTCAGATGTCCTGGATTTCCAGCTTGAAGATGGCTTGCCTAAAGCATTGCTGGACATGGAAGATGAAAAAATTTACGCCCTTATGGGTGCTGTGGCAAAAAACTGGCTGGTAAATGACGGGGTCTGGTTTCAGTCGGTTGAATTTGATAATGGAATGAACGATGCCAAACGGTGTAATGATTCATGTTGGGCTCAATTTTCTCCCTATGAAGCATTTGCGATTAAAAAATTTTTAAAACTGAATGATGACTGCGGGCTTGAAGGATTGAAAAAAGCATTAAATTTCAGGATGTATTCAGTCATTAATGAGCAATCTTTTGTTGACGAAGGCCCGGAAAGTTTTGTATTTCAAATGAATGATTGCAGGGTTCAATCTGCAAGAAAGAGAAAAAATCTTGATGATTACCCTTGTAAATCAGCCGGTTTGGTTGAATATGAGTATTTTGCAAGGGCTATTGATAAAAGGATAGAAACCGAATGTATTGGTTGCCCGCCGGATAAACATCCGGAAGAATGGTTTTGTGCATGGCGTTTTTTGATGAAAAATTAAAATAATGGATAAATAGTTAAGAAAGGGTTTTTATTATGGGAGTAACATCTGATAAGCTCCAGGAGCTGAAACAGAAAGAAACGCAGATTATGGGAATGGGCGGAGAAAAAGCCCTTGAAAAACGACGGAAAAATGGAAAACTCAATGCCAGGGAAAGGCTTGATATTCTTTTTGACAAGGGAACCTTCAGAGAATTGGATATGTTTGTCACCCACAGGTGCAGCAATTTTGGAATGGAAAATGTACAGATCCCGGCAGATGGTGTTGTAACCGGGCATGGTAAAGTGGATGGCAGAATTGTTTTTGCTTATGCCCAGGATTTTACTGCAAGGGCCGGTTCTCTGGGAGAAATGCAGGCCAAAAAGATCTGTAAGGTCATGGATATGGCTTTAAAGGCAGGTGTTCCCATGATCGGTATGAACGATTCCGGCGGTGCAAGAATTCAGGAAGGTATAGATGCCCTGTCAGGATATGGTGAAATTTTCTTTCGCAATTCAGCCGCTTCCGGAGTCATCCCTCAGATTTCAGCCATTATGGGGCCCACGGCCGGTGGTGCTGTTTACTCCCCTGCCATGACAGATTTTATTTTTATGGTTAAAGAATCCAGCTATATGTTTATTACAGGACCCAATGTCATAAAAGCGGTTACTGGTGAAGAGATCAGCTTTGAAGACCTTGGCGGTGCCATGACCCATAACGAGAAATCAGGTGTGGCACAATTTGCCTGTGAATCTGATGAAGACGCGCTTATGCAGATTAGAAAACTTTTATCCTATCTGCCGTCCAATAATATGGAAGATCCTCCCTTTGTGCCCCCCACAGATGATCCCAACCGCATGGATGAATCTCTGGATACAATCATACCGGACAATCCAAACAGGGCCTATGATATAAAGAATGTCATCACCGCCATTGTGGATGATGGTCAGTATTTTGAACCCCACCAGTATTATGCAAAGAATATGGTGATCTGTTTTGCAAGGCTCAATGGACGTTCCATTGGTATTATCGCCAACCAGCCCAATTTTCTGGCAGGCTGCCTGGATATTGATGCCTCGGATAAGGCCACCCGGTTTATCCGGTTTTGTGATGCCTTTAATATTCCCATGCTCACCATTGCAGATGTTCCAGGATATCTGCCTGGAAGTAACCAGGAGTGGGGAGGAATTATCCGGCATGGTGCAAAACTGTTATGGTGTTATTCTGAAGCAACCGTTCCAAAACTCCTTTTGATTACAAGGAAAGACTATGGCGGATCATATCTTGCCATGTGTTCAAAACACCTGGGAGCAGATATGGCTTTTGCATGGCCTACTGCACAGATTGCCGTCATGGGTGCTGAAGGGGCTGCAAATATTATTCATGCAAAGGAAATCAATGGGGCAGATGACCCGGTTGCCAAGCGCAAAGAAAAAATAGAAGCGTATAACGAGAAATTTTCCAACCCCTATTGCGCTGCTGCAAGAGGCTATGTGGATGCAGTGATTCAACCGTGTGAAACAAGGCCGCGTCTCATTGATGCCCTTGAGGCCATGGCGACAAAAAGAGAGTTAAGACCGGCAAAAAAACATGGGAATATACCTGTATAAGATAAAGGGGTGAAAATGGATAAAAATAAATTATCTGCAGCCATGGCTGCCGTATTTGCTTACATTAAAACATCAGAAGAAGCGGCTGCCTTTTATGGCACCCGGGTTTTAGAATCGATTCCAGAACCTGCCATACAATCCCGCCAGGTAATTCAGCAAAATAATATCTGGGGAATATCGGGTCGAGGGAACCATATGCAGGCTAATTCCATGATACAGATGAGGATGTTTAAGTAGTGTTTGAACGAAAACTCACCCATCTACTGCGTTGCTGCAAAATCCTGAAATCCTCATGTACAGTAGTACACTCCGGTTTCAAGATTTTTTGCGCCTTGTATATGGGCAACTTTTCGCCCAAACACAGGGTTTTCGATCAGGCACTAAATAAAGAATTGAAATAACGAAATAAAAAAAAATAAACTATTCAGGAGAAAATAAATGAGTGAGCATACCCAAGTTGAAATGACTGAGATGAATTATGGTAAAGACAGGCCGGAGGCTGAACATCGATTGATGATCGAGGATTTATCTTTGCGGGATGGGCACCAGTCTCTTTTTGCCACAAGGGGAAGAACAGAGGATATGACCCCTGTTGCAGAAAGAATGGATGAGATCGGTTTCTGGGCAGTGGAAGTCTGGGGCGGTGCCACCTTTGATACCATGCATCGTTTTTTGGGGGAAGATCCATGGCAGAGACTTAGAACCCTGAAAAAATATTTTAAAAAGACTCCTTTTTCAATGCTTTTAAGGGGCCAGAATCTGGTAGGGTATAGAAATTATGCAGATGACGTGGCAGAGCTGTTTGTGAAAAAGACCGTTGATAATGGGATGGATATTTTCAGAACCTTTGATGCTTTAAATGATTATCGTAATTTTGAAACCGTTGTTCCCGTGATCAAGGAATGTGGAGCTCATTTTCAGGGATGCATCTGTTATTCTTTGACTGAACCGAGGATCGGAGGCGATGTCTATAATCTTGAATATTATATTAAAAAAGCAAAAGCACTTGAAGACATGGGTGCGGACAGTATCTGTATCAAGGATATGGCAGGGCTTCTGGCACCCTATGATGCCTATAAGCTTATTAAAGCCTTAAAAGAAAATGTCAAACCATTGATTCATCTTCACAGTCATTGTACTTCCGGCATGTCGCCTATGACCCATTTTAAGGCTATTGAGGCAGGGGTTGATATCATTGATACCTGTTTGACCCCTTATGCCTACAGAACATCCCATGCTGCCCTGGAACCCTTTGTTATGTCACTTTTAGGCACTAATCGGGATACAGGATTTGATATCAATGCCCTGGCCCGGATCAATGATATTCTGGAAAAAGAAATATTGCCAAAATACAAACACCTTTTGGATGATACAAAGGTCTCCATTATTGATATCAATGTTCTTCTTCACCAGACACCCGGCGGCATGCTGTCCAACCTTGTTAATCAGTTAAGGGAGATGGATGCCCTGGATAAAATGGATGAAGTTCTAAAAGAGCTGCCAAGGGTCAGAAAAGAGCTGGGTCAGATTCCCCTTGTTACACCCACAAGCCAGATCG
>Ga0164315_10002676_pt1 | contig 13692 bp, 16 predicted proteins | sample GuaBasSedimGuay6_FD_113737 | JGI IMG/M metagenome (GOLD analysis project Ga0164315, IMG submission 113737) | Subseafloor sediment microbial communities from Guaymas Basin, Gulf of California, Mexico - Guay6, Core 4569-2, 0-3 cm | ecosystem: Environmental > Aquatic > Marine > Hydrothermal vents... | reverse complement strand
TACCCAGAACGCAGATATGGAGTTCGTGTAAACTTTGAAGGCAAAGCGTACGGTCCTAGCAGCAAGCTAATCATCCGCCGTGTAGTAGACTTCGGCATGGTTACTCGGCTGCCTGTCTAATGGATGTTATAAAAGCAGCACAAGGAACACTAGATACTTTATTTGCTGACAATTGGCATTATGAGCACATAAGTCCGCGGTCATTAAAAGATCCAATTGGACAAGACGCTCGCTCGCCTGATGTTTCTGACGAAGCCGATTCTTTTGAACATGTTGAATGGATGCTTAAAGGAATTGTTGACGGATACATTAAAGGCGAAAAAGCCCATCGCTGGATTGGTTGGGCTCAGGCGGTAATTCACATACATCAAGAAGACGTGCCGTTGGAACACTTCAAAGAAATTAATAAGCAATGAAAGTTTTAGTAACAGGTGGTGCCGGCTTTATTGGTCATAATGTTGTTCGATTACTCGAAGAGCAAGGTCACACTGTTGCTATATTAGATAATTTAACAAACGCCGATGACGCATTATATAGCGAACGGCTCGACGGTCTCAACGCCAAAATATACCAGAGCAACATACACGATGTCATCGGTAGAACGCATGTTAGTATATTCGAGCCTGAAGTTATCATCCATTGTGCTAGCGCCGCGAACTCTAAAGCAGTTAACGCTGATCCGGAAGGTGCGACAAAGTCAATGATTATAGGATTAGAAAACATGCTGCTGGCATGCAAACGATTCAAAGTGAAACGCTTTATCTTCATCAGTAGCAGCATGGTCTATGGCAATTTTGAACGGCCTACTATGGTCGAATCTGTACCAAAAGCGCCGATTAATTTATACGGCACGTTGAAGCTTGCAGGCGAGCGCATGACAAAGCTCTACGCGGAAGAACATGAGTTTGAACATGTTATCATTCGTCCTAGTGCCGTCTACGGCCCAAGAGATACAAGAGGCAGAGTGATCGAACGGTTCTTAACTCAAGCTATTGCTAACGTACCATTAAAGGTGTACGGCGAGCATGAAAGATTGGACTTTACTTATGTAGATGATCTCGCACTTGGAATCACGCAAGCAATAGAAGTTGACCTAAACATTTGGGAACCAGTATTCAATTTAACACGCGGCGAAGAGCGGTCGATCCTAAGAGCCGCTATGTACATACAGGAAGGCGTTAACAGCGAAGCAAGAATTGAAATACATCCTGCAGATCGTAGCATGGGTGAACGTGGCAAATTAGATATTGGCCGCGCGAAGAAAGCATTGGGCTACAACCCAACAACATCGTTAGAAAAAGGCATAGCAAAATATTATGACTGGATCAAAACCACTTATCCCGTTTAACGGCGTTGACCGTCAATACAAAGTAATCGAACACGAGCTGCGGCACGAAATACATAATGTTATGCAGTCCGGCAACTTGTTGAACGGACACAAGAAAGCTATCTTCGAAGATCAAATCGCATGTCGCTTAGGACGCGAGTACGCTATCTGCGTCAACAGTGGCACGAATGCACTTCACTACATATTTGACTGGCTTACATCAAACGCTTCTGCATGGTCAAGAGAGTCAGGATTTCAAATAAGTCAACCCACAATAGCTATCCCAACATATTCGTTCCGCTCAACTGCAAACTCTATTGCAGAGCGTGGGACACCTTGTTGGATGGAAGTAGACGACTACACTGGCTTAATGGATTTTAAAAGCGAACAGTTTGAAAAGTTAATAGATGTAATTATGTATGTGAATCTTTTTGGAAATATGGTGAACTACGAAGAATTGACGACTGTCAACGCATTGTTTAACCAAAACGGACGAGCCGTTATAATTGAAGATGCTGCACAAAGTTTTGGTGCAACATACAAAGGTAAACCTAGCGGTAGCTTTGGCGACTTCAGCGTACTTAGCTTCGATCCTACAAAGAACTTCGGCAGCTCCACTGGAGGCGGCGGGATGATACTAACGGATGATCATCAAGCTGCTGGGTGGTTTTTTAACTATCTCAGCAATGGTGTTAACAACTATAACATCAACGCTGGCATGCCAGCAGTTAACTCAAGTATGAGCGAGCTTGATTGCGCTGGCATGTTGGTTAAATTACAATACTTCGATGAGTGGCAAGAACGTCGACGTGAGATTGCCAACTACTATAACGAAAACTTACACGATTCTATAATGACCCCAAAGTTTACAACGACAGAAGGCGTTGAGCATGCGTATTCTAAATATGTTATATTGTCTGATCGTCGTGCAACTATTAAAGAATCATTGCTTGAAGCAAACATAGAAACAAAAATTCACTACCAAATAGAAGAACCTATATTCTCACCAGCAACCGATCACATGCGAGCTGCTATCAACATGAGTAGGAATGTATTAAGCTTGCCTATCTACCCGGAGTTAACAGATGCAGAAGTTGAACGTGTTGTAGAAGAAGTTAACAAACCGTTAATCAACAATGTCAAACTGATGAGACCAATGACTAGCCGTAGCGGATAAATACGGTATGAGAATGAAACAAATACAAGAACGTGAACTTCCTAAAAGTTCATGGGAAGCATTAACAGCTGATCCCGACAAACAAGAGTTTGGCCAGGAGATGGTTGACTTAGTTAAAAACGCATATTCAAACACACCGCTCGGATCCAATGTTAATAACTTGGGCGATGTAGTTCCTAGTGACTGGCTAGTATTAGACTGGGATGCAAATCCCGACATTGACACATTAGTATTCTACCGTATCAACAGACCCGGCGAAGCATGGCGTGGCAAGAAGATACAAGGGTTAGGACACGATGGACAGAAAGGTAGTAAACAGAAAGCTATTGCAAAGCTAGAGTCTTTACTACAACAAAGTGGCTGGTGGATTGAAAGTTCTGATGCACTGCAAGCCGTACTCCGCAAGACTTCTGCTCCGGCAGTTACCGACGTAAAGTTTCTTAAACAATTATTTAGAGATCCTGATCTACAAATGGTAGACGATGATACTTACATGCGCGTATTAGGTAACGGACAACAGATATTTGAAACAGTATTTGGCAAGCCTATTATAGGGTAAGACACCATTTTCTAGTTGAAGCTGGTACGACAGTTTCGTAATGTTTCTTTAACCAATCCCATTCAAACGATAACATCAGTTTGGCGTGATCGCCGTTAACTGCTTTAAAATAATTATGCGCTTCTTTAGCACCCAATATACTCATCTCTTCGCGTGGGTTCATAAGTGGGAAATCTTGCGGCATGCACCAATGATGGAATCGTTCCATACTAACATCATCGCCGGCCGCCAGCAATTTCAAACATTCTCTAAATGCTGTTCTCCAGTTTGTCCATCCATCACCGTAAACTGCCGTTCCGCTTAACAGTGGAATGACTTCGTGTTCCTTGCTCAACGTAAAGTCTAAGCCCCATTCGTCTGTCTCCAGTACCAGCTTCTTGTTGTATGCTATGCAAGCTTGATGCCCATATTCCAATCCATTGATAGCATTTCGCGCGTGAAATATGTAATGCTTAGGCTCCTGTAGTCTATCTGGTTGCCAGTGGAAGTCAAAGTCCGGATTCATTTTCAGCTTTGCAAAGACATTGAAAGCCCAATCTGTATCGCTGATTTCGGCTGCGGCTTTGTATGCGGCAGCACGTCCATCAACACCGTCCACTCTTTTAACGACCAATGTGCTGTCATGTTTGGTAATGTCCATTAGATGGTCGTACATTGCGTCAGCGGTGGACTCTCCGTTACTTATATAGATAATATCCAGTGGCTTTTCGGGTATAAATTGAACCTTCTGACGCTTTATTTCGGGATAATCGTAGCATTGGGTGTCTAAATATTGCAAAGTATCGCGCGGGGCTAGTACGACACTCCCAGATTCAGTAAAAGTGTGTATTGCACGATCTTTTAAGCGCCAAACGCTTGGATGATAGTCAACCAAGCTTGGATCTGTTGCTGCTGGATAGAATAACGCATAAGGCGAGTCAAACTTGTGCGCTTTGATAACGCTTGTTAGATCGTCGCCGGTGTACGGTACTTGATCGTATGGAATACGTGATGCTCCGCCCAAGTGGAATTTAACCGTCTCGAACCAATCCAATAGTTTCAACTCGCCCATTTGCTCCTTAAATGTAGGAACATGCACTAAGAAGGTATCGCCAAATTTCTGTTCAGCCGTACCAAATACATGCATGTATTCTTCTTCGCCTATATCGGGTCTCCAACCAAAGTCGAAGTCTGTATAATCACATATGTTAGCCGTGACCCATATGTAATCATCTGTTTCCGATGCGACTATACGTTTAATAACAGCCAAATAGCTATCGTTAAATCGGGTCGTTTTTAGGGTATTGTGTTGTACCGTTTTTAGGGTATTGTGTTGTACCATTTTTAGGGTATTGTGTTGTGCGATTTCACGCTTATTGTGTTGTCCGAAATCGATTTCATATATCTTATACAGTTCTATGAATTTAACATTTTGATCGTTTACAAAGTTCAAGTCAGGCAACTTCTTAATATCATTGCAATCGTGCATATGATTATCAAACGACATTTTGTTAACTAGGTAGGTGTCGGACCATTTTTGTTTCTCGCTACCAAACACATGGAACATATAATTCTGCCATGGCTCTTGCTTCCAGCTGAAGTCAAAGTTACTGTAATCGTTCTCCGAGCTTATGACCCAGAATTGCGAACCCACGGATTTTTTACTGGCGCGTTTTATAGTAGCTGCCATGTCTTTGACAAAACGAATGCGAGTGATATTTTCGCAGCGAGTACGTAATATCTCGTATCGCTCACTAGACCCACTATTGGATTTGTCGACATAAAATATATGAGTACTGCTATCGGCTCTAGCGGTCTGATCGGTAACAAAATTGTATCGCAGTTCTTCAGTGACGGATGTGATGTCAACGTAAAATGTTTCCGCATGTTTCTGCCATTGACTACCAAAGACATGTACAAAATAACGCTGACTATTATCGGGATGCCAGGAAAAATCAAAGTTATCATAATTCATCTCCTTACTTAATGCCCAAAACACTTCGCCTGCATGTTCGTCTATTAAGTTTTCTAATGATGTTTCAATGTAGTAACGCGGCAAAGCTTCTGCGCTGAAACTAACAGTTATATCATCTATGAACTTATATTTATTCGATCCGGGAACACGGTATTCAAGCCCAGACTCTCGTGCCCATTCACTAGGAAACGAATAAATGTAAGGAGGATCATATGGGTTAGGTCTCCATGTTAAATCAGCATTCGCTATGTCGTCCGGTATAATCCAATTGGACTTACTTGGTCTGTGCTTAACAGTAAACGAATCATCGTACTTATGATTAATTGCGTTCGGTGCATTGTATCTTACGCCGGAGGCACGTTGGAATTTAGTTGGGAAGTCGTGTATCCATTCGCCGTCTAATGCATCGGGACGCCATGTTAACTCTAGCGAATCCGGATCAATATCTTTTGGTATGTCCCAGTTCTTATTGGACGGCAAGAACTCTACAACGAACGGTGAAACAAATTTATGGTGTACTGCCCCTTCAACTGAATATGTCAGTCCGCTTGACTTTTGAAACTTAGTAGGGAAATGATAGATGAACGGTTCTTCCATCGGATCAGGATGCCAGCTAAAATCTATGCTGTCTGTTAGCATATCCATTGTTCTGCCGTGCCATCCAGTGAAGTCCCAGTTAGATCGTGTAACTACTTGGTCGCGGTTGTAATTAAGTACGGGCTCATCCATACATTCTTTATTACAAAAGTATGTCTCGCTGTTCTTATTCCATTGTGACGGGAATATATGTTGTTGATGATCTTCCCATTTGTCTGGCGTCCAATAGAAATCAAAGTCGTCGTAAATGTTATAGCCGTTAATAAACCAGAAATATTTAGTCTTGGAATACTTAGCTGCAAACTCTAAGTTAGGAGCTTCCATCTCGTGCGGAAACAGGCCCGGCGCTTTGCCAGTATAAAATACATCAAACATTATGTTACAACCTTTACATTATACTCATTCTGGAACTCATCGGCTTGTTTGCGGTTGTTAACCATCGGCATGCCACGTATGTTAAGCGATGTGTTTAGCAACATAGGACAGTCGGTTTCTTTATACCATGCTGTCAGCAATTGGTATAAGCCTGGATGTTGATTCATGTTTACGGTCTGTACTCTTGAAGTAATGTCTTCGTGACATATAGCTGGAAATGTTTCCGGTTGGAAACACTTGTAGATGTGCTGCATGTAAGGCGAAGCGTCACCTTTAATTATATTGAAAAATCGATGTGCTTCTTCTTCTAATATAACAGGAGCGAACGGGCGGAACTCTTGACGTTGTTTAATGGCGTTTACCCGATCTTTGGTGTCACCTCCGCGAGGATCAGCAAACAAGCTTCTATTACCCAACGCACGAGGACCGAATTCCGCCCGGCCGTGTGCTACTCCTACTATTCCACTTTCTTTTAATTCTTTTAATGCTGCTTCCACTGGGTAAAACCCATCGCCCAGTTTATGTCCTAAGTAAGGACCTGTCCAGTTTAGCTTTCTACGGTAAGATAATGCCGCTGCGCCCAGCGCCGTTCCTGCGTCTCCGGGATTCGGCATTATCCAAAGGTTTTCAACACGCCCCGCGAGCATTGTATTTGCGATACAATTAAGGGCAACGCCGCCGCCATAACATACATTACCGTAACCTGTTCTGTTTGGCAATCTATTAAAAACATTTATTAATGCATCCTCTGTTATCTTTTGCACAGACGCCGCTAAGTCGTACGGATCAGCAAACTCTAAGAAGCCATTTGGAAGGCCAGTATGAAAGTTATGTCTGAAATCTAGATCTGTGTCTATGCAATCCCACAATTCTTTGTAATGCTTTGGTTCACCATAAGCTGCCATACCCATTACAATATATTCTTCGTCCATTGGACGCAAGCCAAGTCTTTCGGTAACCGCACTGTATAACAGCCCAATACTATTTGGGTAAGACTTGGACCAGGTTTTCTTATAATGCGCAATGCCTTTGTTATCGTACCATGCATCCCACATGGATATACAATCCATCTCGCCTATTGCGTCCACGACAATGCAAGTGGCACGTTGAAATGAACTTGTTTGGAATGCGGCGGCTGCATGACTTTGGTGATGATTGAAATACTCGACAGGCATCTTACCCATTTTAGTTGGTAATAATGATTTAACAGAGTAATCCATTTTCGATGGAATAAACTTTTCACCAGTGTAAACTTGGCGCATATATCTAGCCCACGGCCGTTCGTAATATGCCATGCATTCAAAATGTTTATATCGTGGAAGTGATTGAGATGCTTCTAATAGTAAGTCGTTATGGAGGTTAGGATCGTTTTTAACCCCGCTGTATCGCTCAGAGTGAGCTGCAAACAAGATTTCTCCTTTGTGAACTACGGCTGCGGCTGCGTCATGTGTGCCGGCGCTTATACCTAGAATTGTGTCTTTCATAGAACATACCCTTTAGTATATCCAGATGGTATATCTTCGGGTAAACATTTAATACGTTTAATACCATTGTTATACCAGTACCTGCCTTTTATTTTTTCGCTTATTTCTTTTCTTTTTTCTAACGAATGCTTTTTACCGTGCATAGGATTATTTTTACCAGACTGTGCGATTGACATTTTTGCTTTTGTTTCTGCGGTTCTTTTTGATCCGGTACGAGATTTTGCCATCTTTTGCTTTGTTTCTTCTGAATGAGGTTTTCTTTTTCTTCGTGCTATACTCATGTTCTCTTTGTGTTGTGCTGTAAATCCGTTGCCTTGCGTATAATGATTTTCACCTGACCCGAACCCAAAACCACCCGGTTGTTTATTATAACAATTGGGGTCGGTTTTCCATAAATCTCCTACTTCCTTTTCTTCAGCTAAGTAACATTCTTCTTCGGTGCTAAATGTCATTAAGGTTTCACGAACAAAAGAATCTTCGCCGTATTTCTTAATAGCATTTTTAAGATGAGGACTGCTACCGTAATAGCCATCAAAATTATCATTGGCCTGCAGATGCTTGCCAATGTAATATTTTCCATTTGTTAGATTTATCGTTTTATAAACTATATACACATATTTATTTATCAATAAATAAATGGGTCCTTCTTTTAAATCACTTGTATATAAAAGGATCTTTAGCCTTCAACCTCTTCAATCTTTTTCGATATCTATATTCACGTACTATTTTAACCCATTGTTTCTTAATCCATTTCATTAGTCGTCCTCCTCTGTTGACAATAAATGCATGTCTGCGATCGTACCAAAATAATAACGGTACATTTCATATGTTGACATATGTGCATATACGCCGTTAGGTTTGCGAGCTTTTTTAATTGGATGCTTAAGGTCTACTTCAACACGGTCATCGTATATCCACCATTCATATTTAATACGTGGATCGAATGTATATTTCATTAATATTGGCCTCTCTCACCTTGTCTATTACTATACTCTTGCTCCGAAATTGGTGTAATGCTTTCCCACCATTTCGATGCTTCTTCGTGGACGCGCAGGATATCAGACATAGTAAGCTTTTGAGTTCTAATACGTTCAAGTGTTTCACATGCGCCTTTACCTTTAGCCATGCCGTCTTCCCAACAATCGGGCCACTGTTCTTCTAGTGTTGGCAATGTTTTGTAACCTTTTAGCACATCGATAATAGACTGTTGTCTCCAATTTGCTAACGGTTCCATGTAAGCTAAATGCTCGTCTACTATAGTATTTAGTAGCTCGCGAGGCAAACACTGCGGACTCATGAAGATGTCTGGGCTATATGCTAGCACAGTTTTGGTAAGTATTTGCACGTTGAGTATGCGAGACAAATCAAACATGTCTTTCAATACAATTAATCCCGGCAGCGTGACGGTTAAGTCTAAACGCATTTGTCCTGGTCGTGTTTGTATTTTCATGCCTTCTTTAAAGTTGCGTAACCATTGATCCCAGTCTAGTCCTGTACGAATGTATTCGCCCACATCGCGGTTGGCATCTATGCTTGCACATATCTCCCAGTTCTGTGTCTTAGGTAAAATATCTTTATACAGATGCAAACCTTTAAATGATAAGTTGCTAAGGTTTGTATTGTAACGCGCATACACTTCTTTAATGTCACCTAGTTCTATTAAGCGATTCATTGTTTCCCAATGCTCTTCCATCATAAGTGGCTCGCCGCCAACCCAATAGATTTCTTTAACACTATGGTTCTCGACTGCGTCTTGCAATTCTTTATACACTACATTCTTTTGGAACGTATGGATTTTACCACGTATTTCTGGCTTCATCCAAAAGTTTTTGGGATTCTCCATGTCTACTTGCTTATGCTTTTTCATTTCAGCTTCCCAGGATGAACTAAGCATATCTCCGCACATACGGCATTTGAAATTGCATAAGTTGCTAATGCGATAGTCCCAACTAATAGGAGCGCCGTCGTGTGTGCCATCAGCTTCTGTGTTTCCAATTACATGGTAATAATAATTACCGAATAAGTTCCAGAAATAATCCTTGTATGCGGCTGATGGATTCATGTCACAGTTCGCGCACTCTGGCAGTTGCTCTCCTGCCATCATGCGTACACGAACGTCCTTCATGTGGGTGCTGTTCCAATGCTCTTGTATGGTAATTGGATTGTATTGGCCGTCTGCCCCTTTCGTATCAATGTACTGTTTAAAATTTTGCGCAGACTCTCGACTGGCACAGCACATTCTCCGCTCAGACTGAGGACTTATATACGTATGCACCCAAGGCGCCATGCATAAATGCTTGGGCTTGATGTGTGGCACGAAGCGCATAGCTTCGGACATTTCTGGATAAAGTTTGTCAAAGCTTTCGCCTCGACTTGTGTCGAACATAAACATACGTTTGGCAAACTCGGAGCCGTCGCTGCCTTCGCCATTTCGTATAAAGTTTATTATGTTTTGGATGTCTCGTTGATGCTGTGGTGCAAAGTTATCGCTGGAGAGCTTGTTAATTACTAGCTCTTGTGCTTCTGGTGTCATGTTAGCTATTGACATGCTATCAGGATAGTGTAACATATTAAAATAGAAGTGATCGAAGTCTTGTGTTAGTCCCCAATCGCATAAGTCTTTTAAATAATAAACATTTTGTATATTAACTGTTAAACATATTTGGGTTGTGATGTTTGTTGCTGTGTCGTTAGCGGCTTTGAACTCGTGCATCTTTGCGATGTTGTATTGGGTCGTTTCCCAGTTACCATTCTTACGTTCGTATTCAAAACGTGGACCGACGTTGTCTATGCTGAATGCAACACGTAACGCTTTAAAGTGTTTCCATATCTCTGTTGCATGGGCTGGCCATTGGCTGCCGTTTGTGTTGTAGTGTAGTTCAATGTGATGTGCTTCGCCTACGTCCACTGCGAACTGTAGTAATTCGAACTGCTCCTTAATTAACCATGGCTCGCCGCCTGTCAATTCGAAATATAAAACTGTTGGCAATAGTTGTTTCAAATCTTCCCAAAAATCCGGTGCTGACCGCGGCCATAAACCTTTCTTTCTATATGTATGCGCGACGTGGCCGTGCTTGGCATGCGGCGAAACAAAAGCTATCTCTTCGTTAATTAGTTTATTCGAACTGTGACTTCCACATATACGGCATTGGAAATTACAAATGTTACCAAGCTTCAGATCCATGTAGTAAATGTTTTCGGGTTCAATGTTGTGATAGTCTACTTCTTCTATGTTCTTTAAGTATTCCATGTTAGACTTGGCATTGATGCGCTTGCTCGTACGGCCCGCGTCTTCTTCTGCCCAACACTTCTTGCATGCCTCGGGCTTCTTGCCATCTAAGAACTGTTGACGGAAGTCTTGCATCCATTTGCTTTGGAACGCTTCAGACAATGTTACTTCCGTAGCTTCGAAGTCTTCGCCGTGTTCGTCTTGTATGTAGCCATCCATTAAACAACATGGACGGTAATTGCCCAAGCTATTTACTTCCATACCGATCCACGGTATGATGCATGCTGTGTCTGGAACTTTCTTATCAGTCATCTTCTATCTCGTATAATCTAGCGACCCATGTAAGATCTTTAAAGCTTTCAAGCTCTGTTGGGTCGTATACATACACGTTCCAATTTGGCAGATGCTCGGGAAGTATCTGTGCTGCGCTTGTTAACATATACATAGTCTGTCCTTGTAAACGGTGAAATGTCATAAATTCAAAATTATGTATATCGTTCAGCGAATCAATCTTACCTTCTTCCATTTCGTCTCGAGTATGCTCAATGTAATTAGGCATTCTTTGCTTTACTAAATATTTCATGTTTCCTCAAATAAACCTATTTTCTTTAATTTTTTATATATCATTTCGTGCCCCGCTCTGTTAGCATGGGCGCAGCCGCTAAAATAATTTTTGCATGACGAAACAGTATCAGTCCAATAATCATTCGACGCCATTAGCTCGTCAAGTGCATCAATACTTATATTCTTGCTTAACTGATCGTGGAAGTTTAACTTAGTCATCCTAACACAATTTACACTTACGGGACTTCTTAATGTGCCAGCAACATATGCGCCGCCTGTTAACCATTCCGGTATGCTTTCGATTACAGGTATTAAGTTCTTATAACCCATTACGTTTGTAGCACGAACGCATTCCAATCCACCTAACATATGAATTGTAATTGGAAGCTTGCTATACTTTTTAAAATATGCTGCTTGAATTTCTTCATTGCGGTCTGTTAAGTCCTTCCATTCGATTAACGAATCCCATTCATTGTTATCTCTAATAGAACATGTTTGAAACAATATGTAGCGATCGTACTCTCTGCCTTTAGCTATGGAGTTAACCAACTGAGCATAGGTGCCAGCATTGCCAATTCCAGACACAGATGCATTATGAACAGTGTGTCCCGCATTTATTAAATACTGTTCTAATCCGCGGTGTGTGTTTACATTGTTACGGCCATTCCATGCCCATTCACCAAGACCCCAACTATCGCCGCCTATATATATTTTCAATCGAATATACCACAGTATGTTAGAAAGGTCCACTCTGCGGCGTGAAACATCAGGTAAGTAATGCCAGCATATACCCACATCAATAAGAATGGCATGTTTCTCCAATCGCTTATCCATTCAACAAAGCCTTTAGTTAAATAGATATAAAATCTGTTAGTTTTAATCCGTGTACGCATAGGAATAGGCGGATCGCCCATCTCATTAATTTCTATCATAGACTTGCGCATTTTATTCATGCGTTCGCCGTCTTTACTTAAATCGCTCATTTCTTTTTATCTCCTTCGCAAACGTGTTGATGCCATTCGTAATACGTAATAAACTCTGCTTCGGTTGAGCACGGACGCTTAAGCATATCGTCTGTCCAATAGAATGCAATCGAATGACAATGATCGCATAGGTAAATACCTACGGCTTCGCCTTCCGGTAAATCTTCCCATAATGTTTCTTTGTCCCATAAATCTTCTTTACTCGCCATAGTTCTTACCTTCTAATCGTCTGTATGTGCCCATTGCAATGGCATGGTCGAATGCTGCCAATATCTCCGGGAATGCCTTATGTATACTGACTCTATCATACATCCCGACACGATCGGAATTATTGTACTTGTCAATCAGTGCGTGATATTCGTTCCATGCTTCTAATTCATACGGTGCCATCTTCATCGTGTTATACCGCCGCCTGTTTCATAGTATGGATCTCCAAACTGTAATAATTCTTCGTCGTCTAGTTGGTAACGCATTAGTGTCTCCGGGTAATAATCTGTGCCAACTATAAGCGCCGCAGGCCAGCTGCCTTCGGGCGGAAATAACATCTGTCCGCATTTATGATGTACCGCTCTTACTACTTGGATATCGTTAAGTTGTATATGTTTCTGCTCGCATTGCTGTGCATGCGCTGCTTGATCGTATACACCATGGCAAAGACTGCATTGGAATTTTTCTATTACTCTCATTTACTCTCCTAAAAAATACGTACGGTAAACATGTGGCGCGCCGCGTTCATTACCGTGCATACCGTTGAATCTGAAAAGACCATCTTTATGCTCTTTAACAATTGAATCATATAATGCTACTACTCTGTTATCGGCGCGTGTTTCTATTCTAGCTAACTTATCCCAAATTAATACATTACTGTTATCATGTGCTTTACCTATCGACACTGGTTGAGTTGATACGTCTCTACTCGCCGCAAATAGTTTATGCCGTTCTAATACTACCTCTTCCGACAATGCCTCGTTACCAAAAAACATACGACGGTAATACAGACCCAGCTTGTCTCGCGATATTCCGCCAGGGAACTTAGCCTTCAAATAGTTCTTTACCATATGCGCCTGCTTACAATGTAACTCAGGATAGTCCGGCGTGGTATAAAACGGTACCGTTAATATTTCGCCAGGAAGTATGTCATCGCCTACGTTACTAATGTCTGACAGGTCTAAGTGCCATCCAACTTGTGTGCAATAAGGCTTTGCCTTGCCATCGCCCATTACTGTACAATGAGTACTAGGATCGTCTTGGAACATCTTAGGAAACAACGAATACCACTTGTCTGCGCCTAAACGCATTGCCCAGGTATAATCACGACGATCTGTTTCGCCAGTGTAATGCTTCTTCCAAAAGTTATAGTGCCGTGTTCCATTTATGTCGAGCAGGTTAATCTTACAATGCTCTGGTAAATCTAAAGTTTTTAAATACGGTATAGCTCCATGG
>Ga0164315_10002675_pt1 | contig 13693 bp, 11 predicted proteins | sample GuaBasSedimGuay6_FD_113737 | JGI IMG/M metagenome (GOLD analysis project Ga0164315, IMG submission 113737) | Subseafloor sediment microbial communities from Guaymas Basin, Gulf of California, Mexico - Guay6, Core 4569-2, 0-3 cm | ecosystem: Environmental > Aquatic > Marine > Hydrothermal vents... | reverse complement strand
CTCCTCGACGAGGAGCGCGCCATCGTTTCGACCGCCGACTTCATCACTCCGGTGGTCGACGATCCGCGCACCTTCGGCCGGATTGCCGCCGCCAACTCCATCAGCGACGTCTACGCCATGGGCGGCACCCCCATCATGGCCCTGAACCTTCTCGGTTATCCCCCGGTCGGGCTGCCCAACCATGTCCTGGGCGAAATCCTGGCCGGCAGCGGCGAGGTCTGCGCCGAGGCCGGCTGCGCGGTCGCCGGTGGACACACCGTACGCGACGATGAAGTCAAATTCGGCCTCAGCGTGACCGGCACCATTCACCCGGACAGGATCCTGCGCAACAGCACCGCCCAAGAGGGCGATCAACTCGTCCTGACCAAACCCCTGGGCACCGGCGCCCTGGTGGCCGCCATGAAAAAGGGCCGGCTGGACGAGGCCGGTTTTTCCGCCCTGGTTACCTGCATGACCACTTTGAACAAGTGCGGAATGCGCCTCCACGAATTCGGTGTCACCGCCCTCACCGATGTCACCGGCTTCGGGTTGAGCGGGCACGGCCTGGAAATGGCCAAGGGCTCGGGCGTCTGCCTGACCATCACCACCGATACCCTGCCCCTGCTTCCGGAAGCCGTGGAATTGTGCGGCGAGGGCTTTACCTGCGGCGGCACCAAAACCAACGCCAGTTTCACCGGCAACGACATCCGCTACGCCGATTCGCTGGGCGACGACATGATCGGCCTGCTGAACGACCCCCAGACCAGCGGCGGCCTGCTGATCGCCGTCCCGGCGGCCCGATTGGACGAATTGACCGCTTTCCTGCGTGAATTCGGCACTTTGAGCGCCGCGCTCATCGGTGAAGCCGCCCCACATCGGCCCGATGGCCCCTGGCTGGACTTTATCGCCTGATTCCCATCTTTTTTGGGTCAACTCCCTTCCCCAACTGCCGATATTAATAATGGAATCATTGGTTTAAATCCGTGCGAAGGAGCGCGTCATGTCCACGGTGCTCGAGAAATCACTGCTCGACATCCACCCCCGCGAATTGAAAGGGATGGTCAATGACATCCCGACGTTACCGGCGATCTACCAGAAGCTTTTCGACAAGCTTCAGGACCCGGACGTATCGGTACCCGAGATCGCGGAGATCATCACCCAGGACCAGGCCCTGTCGGCCAAGATCCTGCACCTGGTGAATTCCGCCCTCTACGGATCCGGTACCAAGACCATGACCATCAGCCGCGCCGTGGTGATACTCGGCTTCCGAGCCGTGCGCGGGGCCGCCATGGCCAGCGGGGTGTTCGACTATTTCAAGGATGATACGGGTTCCGAGGGAATCGACATGATCAAGTTCTGGGAGCACAGCATCGCCGTGGCCAGCATCAGCAAGGTGATGGCCGAGGACCGGCGCCTGCACCACCGCGAGGAAGCCTTCGTCGCCGGACTCCTGCACGATGTGGGCAAGCTCATCGAGAAGAGCTATTTCTCTTCCGACTTCGACGAGATCTGCGTGACCGCGGACGACGAAGACCTGTCCTGGTACGAGGCCGAAAAGAAGCTGTTTCCCATCCACCACGGCACCATCGGCAAAACCGTTTTCCGCAGCTGGAAATTCTCGCCGAACGTGGTTGACGCGGTACAGTTCCATCACCGGCCCGGAGCCTCCTCCAGCGCGCCGGAGCTGACTGCCCTGATCCATGTGGCCGACATCATGGCCTACGAGCTGGGCCATGGGGCACCCGGCGCCCGTGGTCCCCGCGAATGCGATCCCGAAGCCCTCAGGATCCTGGGCATGACCATGGAAGAGACCATGGAATATCACGACCGGATCCGCGAAGAGATGGACCGGTCCCTGGATATCCTGGATCTTGTGGGGTAGACCTCATGGGATTCCGACCCTCAAGGGAACGCGGCCACCGGATCTTCATGTCACTCCAGGATGTGTTGGTGAACAGAACCGGTTCCCTCAGGAGCCGGATCGCCGTCGGTGTCCCGCTTCTGGTCTTGTGCTCCCTGTTTTCCCTGCAGTGCAATCCCGTGGTTTCAAAGGAGAAGGTGCCCGGCCTGGTCTTGGCCATCGAGGCCCGGGGAGTCCAACCGGCCGACACGGACGAGTTTTATTCCCGAGTTCTGATGGTGGTCGAGGACAGCACCGAAACCCACATTCTTCTTCCGCCCCCGGTCCCTCTTCCGGGCCATTTTATTCCCCTGAAGGCCGCCCATCACCGGAAGGGTAATGTGGAGTACACCCTGGATCTGGAGAAATGGCTGCTGGAAGGGCCTTCCTAGACACCGCAAATCCTGTCGCGGATTGATGACCAATTTTTTCAATTGTAATTTCCCGGTAACCCATTCGCTCGTCATTTGCGTTGTTAACGGGGTGTACGAACCTCGCGGTCCCGGCATGACAAATGCAATATCCCTCAAGACACAATACCAAGCCCTTTTCTCAACAAGCCTTCCTATCAATACACCTCCCAGCTTGACAAGTGCTACCTCTGGAGGTAACGTTTACCTTGACGAAGATTCGGCGCGGTGGTTTTGTTTTTTTCTCCTGGATCGGCGACCATACCCCGCGACACGTTCATGTTTATCGCGATGGCCGGTTCGTCCTGAAATGGGATCTCGAAAACCATTTGTCCATGGCGGGAAAACCAACGCGTAAATTGCTGGAACTGATCCGGGATCTCGAAGTCGAAGACAAAATATGAAAATCCAATCGATAAAAACCAACAACCACAGGCGGGCGTTCGAAATCGGCACCCGACTCCAACCATTTCTATTCCCCTATTCCAAGGCCCGGCCTTCACCTGGGACAGATGACCCGGTTGTCGAGACTTCCATCGATAAAGAACTCGGCCGTGAGGCTTTTTATTTCAAACTCGCCTCAGGTAAAGAAGGCATCGTTCATATTGAACAGGTTCTCGAATACAATCAGGACCCGGGCTACCTGCGCGATCTGCTTCTTTATAAGCTGACCCTCGCGGCGCAGAAGGGCGTTGAGCGGAGCAAATTGTCCAAACGGGAGATCATTCGCCGGCTCGGAACCTCACCGGCTCAGTTCTACCGTCTTCTGGATGCAACAAACTACCGCAAATCCGTCGATAAGGTCCTTTTTCTGTTACATGTGCTTGACTGCGAAGTTGATCTCGTCGTTCGGGGCAGAAGCACGTGAAATGGCATGGCCAAGGCTCGCCTGAATTGGTAGCATGGCAACGGTCAAACCGGGTCAACTCCATGGCAAGCCATTTTCCGGAGCTATAATGATGCCCCCCGATCCATCCGTCAGAATCCTGTTCGTCGGTGACATGCACCTGGGCCGCCTGCCGTCCCGCGTGCCGCCGGCCGCCCTGGATCAGGGGGGCATGAACCTGCGGGACATCGGACCGGCGGGAACCTGGAGACGGATTGTGGATGCGGCCATCGAACTCAAGGTGGACGCCGTCGCTTTGGCCGGGGATCTGGTCGAAAGAGATAACGCCATGTTCGAGGCCTACGGGCCCCTGGCCACCGGAGTGAGGAAGCTGGTCGAACAGGGCATTCTCGTGGCCGGAGTGGCCGGTAACCACGACACCAGAGTGCTGCCCAAGCTGGCCGCGGAAATCGACGGCTTCCACCTGCTGGGCCCCGGCGGAACCTGGTCGACCCTCCCGGTTTCCGGGAAGGACGGGTTGACCATCAATTTGGCGGGCTGGTCCTTTCCGTCTCATCACCACACGGCCAGCCCCCTGCTGACCGCGCCCCCGCAACCCGACGGCATCACTTTCGGACTGCTGCACGCCGACCTCCTGGATGCCGGCAGTCGTTACGCGCCGGTGAAATCGGCGGATCTGCAAAGTGTGGGCTACCGGGGCTGGTTTTTGGGCCACATCCACAAACCGGACCCCATCCCCAACGATGGCACTCCCTTTTACCTGGGTTCGGTGACCGGGCTCAAACCCACGGAGACGGGGTGCCACGGTCCGGTTCTGGTCGCGGTGGACCGCGGGGGTCAAATCGACATCAACAGACTTCCCCTGGCCACCCTGCGCTGGGAGGAAAGGAACCTCGACTGCAGCGGCCTGGCCGACCCCGCGGTTGATCTCGCCGCCCATCTGCTTGGAGAATTGCGGGACATTCACGACGGGTTGAAAAATGAGTTGGATGAAACACGGGCCCTCGGGATGCGGATCACCCTGACAGGCGAAGTGGATGACCCGGCAGCCCTGGAAAAAGCCGCCCGCGGATTCGAATTCGGCGACGCCGTCATCAAGCTCGAAGAAACCGTCCTGTTTGTTCAGAAAATCACCAACCGTGTGAAAGCCCGGATTGATCTGCTCGAGGTGGCCGGCCAGGCGGACCCTCCCGGTCTGCTCGCCCGCCGGATCCTTGCCCTGGAAAACGCGGGCCAGCCGGTTCCCGGGGTTACCGATCCCGCCGCCATGGTCGACGAATTGGTGACCGCGGCGCGCCAGGCCATCGGCAAAGTGGACAGGGAAACCGCATTCGCGCCGCTGGTAGGCGAAGACAGTGACATTTCTTCCCAACAGATCAGGGAAATGTTGGCGCGTTCGGGGCGCCTGGCCCTCGCGGGCCTTTTGGCCCAACCCAAGGGCGGGGAGGCAAATCATGCGGCTGAATAGGCTGCGCCTCCTGCGCGCTCCGGGTATACGGAACCCCTTCACCTTCGAACCATCCGAGGGCATCAACCTGGTGACCGGCCCCAACGGCGTGGGCAAGAGCACCATTTGCCGCGCGGTGCGGTCGCTTTTATGGCCCGACACGGTCCTTCAGGAGCCCTTCGAGGCCGAGGCGGAATTCGAACTGGGCAACGAACGGTTGTTGGTGTCCCGCAGGGACCGGGACATACCAAAATGGGATGGCGGGCAAAGGCCTAATCTGGGTCCTGACCATCTGGCCGACCGCTACCTGCTGGGTGTTCCCGATTTGCTCCAGCCTGGTCCCGGGACCGACCCCCTGGCCCGTGAAATCCGCAAACACATGGCCGGCGGCTTCGACCTGGGAACCCTGCGCGACACTCTTTTCCCCACCCGGACGGGCCGGGCCGAAAACAGTGACCTCAAAACCGCCCGCGGGGATGTCACCCGACTCAAGAGCGAACAACAATCCCTGGCGATGGAACAGGACCGCCTGGAAGATTTGATTAAGGAACGCGACCTGGCCGGCGCCGCCCAGGGCCGTCAGGCCGTGCTGGAATCTTTGCGCGAGTTGATCCGCCTAAACGCGGCACACAACGAGGCGGCTTCCAGTCTGGAAAAGCTTCCCCCCGCCTGCGCCCATGTCCGTCCTGAAGATCCCGGAAAACTGGAGATCCTGCGGAGCCAGGAAAGGGATTATCTGCAAAAGATCAAGGATCGGACCGCGGCCCTGGCGACCATCGGCGAAGAACTGGACGATCTCGAATCAAGCGGCGGGCCGAGCAGTGATTTGTCCCTGGGTCTTTTGAGAAAGAAACTCGAAACCCTGGTTGACCGCGGACGTGATGTTCGCCATGCCCGGGAAAGCGCGGGCGGCCCCCATCTCGACCAGGTTCTGGCCGACGCCTCGGCGAAACCCGGGCTTTTTTCGGTCATCGCAATGCTGGTCGTCGGAGCGGCGCTGATTGCCGCGGGCAACCTGCTTCCCCTTCCCGGACCCTGGCTGCGCTGGGTTTTTGTCGCGTTCGGCGGCGGGGCCGGCGGCGCGGGCATCTGGGGATTGGTCAATTATTTCCGGGGTGCTGGTCAGGCCCGGATCGCCCTGGAAAAAAAGCAGGAAATTGCCCACAAAAAGGACCGCCTGGCCGGATGCCGCACGGGGATGGATGAAGCCCTGGCCGGATTCAACGCAAAACTGGAATCCGCGGGGATTGCCTCGGTATCCGATGCCGATGAAGCAGCCCAACGTCTGGAAGACCTTTCCAACCGTCTGGACCGTATTAATTCCCTCGAGGACGCTCGCAAAAACAATGGCGATTTTCTCGACCGGGAGCGGGGCGACCTGGACCGGGTCCGCGGAGAAGTCAAAGCCATGCTGGACCGGTTGGATCTGGACGAGGGGCCCGCCGCCGATGCTGAGGTTTCTCGCCTTCTGGATCTGCTTCCCCGGTTCGAGGAAACCGTCCGGGACCGGGATGACTCCGCCAGGGAAATTGATCGTCTCACCAAACGCCTCGCCGATGGCGCGAACCTTCTTCACGATGGAGAAACGCCGGCTATGTCCACGGGGAAGCTGGCCGATCTGATCGATATTGAAAAACAACGAGCCGCCGAACTGGTGGCCCTGATAGATGAAATCAACCGGATCCAATTGAAAATCGACCAGACCCGCCAGGGCTCCGACCTCCAGGAAGCCCTGGCCGCCGCGGGTTCCGCCATGGTCGCCCTGGAGGAAGTCCGGCAGGCCAACCGTGAATCCGATCTCGGCAAGCTTCTGCTGGATCGCGTGGAAAGACGGCACGAAAAGGAATCCCGCCCGCGGGTTCTGGCCAAGGCCGAGGAATATTTCAGCCTCTTCACCGGCGGCCTGTATGGATTGGAGATGGCCGGACAGGGTGACGGCGCGGACCGGTTTCTGGCCCGGGCCGAGGACACCGACAAACCCCTTGAACTCGACGAACTTTCCGACGGTACCCGCGCCCAATTGTTGCTGGCGGTGAAACTGGCCTTCATGACCGTGGGAGAAGAAGGCGCGCGGCCGCCGGTATTCCTGGACGACTCGATGACCTCGGCCGACCCCGAACGTTTCGCCGCGGCCGCCGCCAGCCTGGGACGGCTGGCCGCCGAAGAAGGCCGCCAGATCTTCTATCTCACCCCCAACCCCACCGATGCCGCCGCTTTTCAGCGCGCGCTGGCCGAAGGCGGCCTGGCCGCCGCTCGTCACATCGATCTGGCCAGGGTGCGGGGTGCAGAAAGCACGGTGGATTCGTCGCTGCTCGATCCGGCCAACCTGCCGGCAAACGTAATGGCCCCCGATCCGGCAGGTATGAGCCCCACGGAATACGCCGCCGCCTTGATGGTTCCCCGGCCGGACCCCTGGGCGCCCCGGGGAGCCCTTCATGTATTTTACGTTCTGAGCGAAAATCTGGACCTGGTCCGCCGCCTGGTCGACGGCAATGGTCCCACATTGAACCGGTTCGAAAAGAGCAGGGACACCTTGGTCACAGCCGCCGCCATCACGGACAACGAAGCCACCCTCACTGCTGCCGGCGGTGAATTATGGAATGCCTGGCTGGACGGATGGCGCCTTGGCCGCGCGCGGCCGGTGACCAGCGAATTCCTGAAAGAATCCGCCGCCGTTTCGGGCAAGTTCCTGGAATCTGTCACCGCCGCGCTGGAAGATTGCGGTTGGGACGGAGCCCGGCTTTTGAAAGCCATCGAAGCAAAAAAAGTAAAGGGATTCCGCGTCAACAAACTTGGGCAATTGCGTCAGGAACTGGAAGACGCCGACCTGCTGGCCCATGGGAAACCATTGACCGATGACGAACTGCTCACCCACACCCGGGACCGGGTGGCCCCGCTGCTCGCAACGAACATCCTGGACATGAAAAAGGTCAGGACCATGGCCCTGACCTTTTTGCGATTGGTCCAAACTCCGGACACCCCGACTACTAGTCCCCCGACTTCCTGATCAGGTCGGAAAGACTGACATGATCCTCGAGGCGCTCCAGCAGAATCTGGCGCGTCAGGGAACACGCTTCGGAAATCTTGGCCGATTTCAGACTGTAATAGACGTTGATCCCGTCCTTGCGCGTGTTCACCACACCGGCCTGCCGCAGCACCGCCAGATGCTGGGAGGTGTTGGCCTTGGGGATCTCCAACATCTCCGCCAGGCTGTTTACGGAAATTTCCTCGCGTTCCTTGAGGATATCCAGGATTTCCAGCCGCTTGGGATTGGATAGTGTTTTGCAGAGCTCAGCCTGCATCTCGTAGAGTTTCTTTTCCATTCCGACTACCTCGAATTCCATGGTCGCACCTCGCCTTCCCCCATCAGGTCCCCTTGCCGGAGAGCCTTATTAAGGACGAGAATTAGAAAATGTTTGGTCAATTGCATGGTAATCTTGTAATCCATAAATGTCAAAGTCCATTTTATGCAAATCTTAATAGATAAATATCAGCCTTCTTTGTTGTCCAATAACCCAGATGGAAGATGGAATTTCACATCCTCCTGCAACGTAACAAGTTCCTCGCTTTTCCAGCCGTCTTTGGCCAACCGTTCCACCACTTCCTGAACCAGATATTCTGGAGCCGAGGCGCCCGCCGTCAAACCGATCATCGATGGGGAGGCCAAATCGGACATGACAATATCCGCAGGCCCATCGATCAGTGAAGCCGAAACACCCATCTTCTCCGCCACTTCGCAAAGCCGCCGGCTGTTGCTGCTGCTTTCGGAGCCGACGACCAGCAAATAGTCGATTCCCTCCGCGACCAGCGCCTTCACAGCGTCCTGGCGATTCTGGGTGGCGTAACAGATATCGCTGTTGCGGGGCTCGATCATCCGCGGATACCTTTCGCGCAGGGCCTCCACGATTTCACGTGTTTCATCCACGCTCAGGGTCGTCTGCGTGGACAGGGCCAGTTCCTCGTCACGGGGAAAACTCAATTCAGCCACATCCTCAACGCTGGTTATCAGCGTGATGCGTCCCGGGGCCTCTCCCATGGTGCCCAGGACCTCATCGTGGCCGGCGTGGCCGATCAACAATATGTGCCGACCCTCTACTACGTTGCGCACCACAACGTTATGCACCTTGGTGACCAGTGGACAAGTGGCATCGATGGCCCTCAGATTCCGGTCGGCGGCTTCCTGACGGACGGCCGGGGCAATACCGTGGGCACTGAAAACAACCGTCGCCCCGTCCGGGACGGCATCCAACTCTTCCACGAAGACGACACCCCGGGCGCGGAAGTCCTCCACCACCGCTTTGTTATGCACAATCTCCTTGCGCACAAAAAGAGGGGCACCCTGGGCTTTGAGCAGCCTGTCCACAACCTCGATGGCGCGTTCGACACCGGCGCAGAATCCTCGTGGATTGACCACCAACAGTTGTTTTTGGCGAATTTCAGCCATTTTCACCCCGATAAGTCGGCTGCAGGTAATTTCTTATCTTACGAAGGGAACAATATAGAGGAAACTGACCCAACCCTCAAATCCTACCGGATTGGTAGGTAATCAATTAACTGCGATTATTCTAATTTTCTTATTGCAATTCAATCTTGATAGGGTATATAATTCTTCCAGTTGTGAAAACAACACTATTTTATTCGCCTTTCAGCCTGGGAGGCCCCATTAAAAATGTTAATGCCCAGGTCGTCCTCGTTCTGGCCATGTGTGCGACCGCATCGGGGGGTTACTGGATCGATGATCTTCATATTGAAATGCCCGATCATGTATACGTTCAGATTCCCGGGTGCAGTCCCGTCGGGGTGGAATCTGAATCGTGGGGCGGCGTGAAGGCGCTGTTCCGATAATATCGCCGGTAATTCAGATTTATCAGGCCGGCACCATCATATATCTCTCGCCCAATGGGGATCCGGAGCAATCCGGGTCCCCATATTTTGATCTCTCGTTCGGGAGGCACATTTCTCCACCTAATTTCGGATCTTTATGTATAATCCGGACCTGGGGACATTGTAAAATCCGGTGATCTTCTCTCTTCAAATTAATATCCACCCGGCTTGACATTCATTTTGGAGGGGTTATCATATGTTGAATCAATGATATTAGAATATTCGCAACTTAATCAATGGAGGGTCGGATATGACCGTCGGGAAAATGTTACACATAGTCGCGGGGGCCTTCATCCTGGCCAGCCTCGCGCTCGCCCACTACGTCAGTCCCAAGTTTCTCTGGTTCACCGCCTTCGTAGGTTTCAACCTGCTGCAGAGCGGATTCACCAATTGGTGCCTGATGGCCAACATCCTCAAAAAGATGGGTCTGCCCGAGCAGGCCGATCAGCAATCCTGAACGGAATTCCGGAAGGTTGATCATGAAACGAACGATTTCCTGGCTTCTTTTTTCATTGGCGATCCTGATCCTGGCGCCGGTACCTGGGGCCCGCGCGCAATCCACCACGGCCCCGGATTCATCCTGGTCCCGGATCGGGGTGATCCGCAGCGACACCTTGTATGTCTCGCGCAGCAAGGTGATCGCACTGGCCCTGGAACAGAACGAGATGCTGGCGGCTTCGGGCGCCATGCGTGACGCGGCGGGCGCCGACGCCCAGGGCGCCCTGCGCGCGTTTCTTCCCCAGGTCCAACTGGGTTCGTTTTTCCTGCGGTCGGACGACGCCCTGAACAGCTTCGGTTACACACTTCAAAACAGGGTCGTCACCCAGCAGGATTTCAATCCCGCGGTGCTGAACCATCCCGGTGAAACCAACCATTTCGTTTCCCGCCTGCAGCTTTTGCAGCCGATTTTCAACGGAGGTATGGGCATCAACGGCAAACAGGCGGCCAACGCCATGAGCCGGGCGGCCGAATACGATCACGAACGGGCACGGGAAACCATCCGTTACAACACGGTCCAGGCCTTCGAAGGTCTGGCCCTGGCCAAGGCGTTCGAAGACGTCATGGTCGCGGCCGTGGCCTCGGCCGAAGGCCACGTGAAACAGGCACAATCCATGGTCGCCGCGGAAATGGCCACCGAGGCGGATCTGCTCCAGGCCAAGGTCTATCTGAGCGGGCTTCAGCAACAGCTTATCGAAGTGCGCAACATGATGGCCGTCGCCGGCGAGAACATCAAACTTTTGACCGCTGTCAACATCGACCTGCCCCTGGCCGCGGACATCGACCTCGAAGGCCGTACCGATCATTTCCTGCCGGACGAACTGGGTTCCCTCGCCGGCAGCGCGCGCAGCGACATCATGGCGCGGAGGGAACAGGCCGACGCGGCCGGCCAGATGGTCGGCGTGGCCCAGGGAACGATGCTGCCCCATGTGAATATGAGTCTGCAACGCGACTTCTACAGCCAGGACACCGTGTTCGGCGACGACGCCCGCAGTTGGACCCTGGGTGTGTACGCCACCTGGGACATTTTCAAGGGCATGGAGAACATCGGTCAGGTCAGGAAGGCCAAAGCCGAAAAACGGGCCGCCCAGCACATGGTCCAGTTCGAAACCCGGCAAGCCCGTGTCCAGGCCACCGAAGCCCTGCTTAATGCCCAGGCCGCCCAGGAAAAGGTCGTCGTCGCCCGGGGTGCGGTCGACGCCGCGCGTGAGGGTTTGCGCATCGTCACCAACCAGTACCGCGAGGGCCTGGCCAGCATGGTTAACCTGCTGGACACGCAGGCCGCCGCCATCATGGCCGAAGGCAATCTCGTCCAGGCCGTTCACGACTACCAGGTCGGCATGGCCAACCTCGAATTTTCCGGTGCGGCGCCCCAGGGGGCGGACCAATGATCAACAGGAGGATCCCTTTCATGTCTTTCCGTAAATCCATCCAGTACCCCCTTCTTCCGCTGACGGTTCTGGCCGTCCTGCTGGTCGTATCCGGGTGCGGAAAAAAATCCGACACGGGAACGGCCCAAGGCAAGGACATCAAGGGGGAGACGGTACTGGTCAGCCTCCAGACGGTCCCGCGCAAGGTGATTGCCACAGGCACTATCCAGGCCGAAAAGACGGTCAATGTTTCAACCCGCATGATGGGTTGGGTCCGCAGGATCCACGTGGTCGAGGGACAGTCCGTCAGCAAAGGTGATCTGCTGATCAACATCGACGACTCCGATTTGAAGGCCAAAAAATCCCAGGCCGAAGCGGGGATCACCGAGGCCAGGGCGGTGCTCACCAACGCGGAGAAGATGGCCGAACGTTTCGAAAAACTCTACGCGGAAAAATCCGTGTCCAAACAGCAGCTCGATGATGTGCTTACCGGCAGGGACCGGGCCGCGGCCGGCCTGGAAATGGCCCAAGCCGGACTGGCCGAAGTGAAGGTGCACCTGAGCTACCTGTCCATCACCGCGCCCAGCGAAGGCGTCGTGACCCGCAAGATGACGGAGGAAGGTGACATGGCCAACCCGGGCATGCCGCTGCTCACCCTGGAAAGCAGCGGCCCCATGAAGGTCGTGGCCCACCTGGGCGAAATGGATATTTCTTCCGTCAAGATCGGCGACATGGCGACCATCGATGTCACCTCGCTGGACGGCGCCGTGTTCGAAGCACCCCTGAACAAGGTCATCCGGGCGGCCAACCCCGGCAGCCGCACATATGATATCGAGGCTTCCCTCGGTAATCCCGACCCCCGCCTGCGAAGCGGCATGTTCGCCAGGGTCAGCCTTGCTGTCGGTGAGCGAAAGGCCATCCTGGCGCCCAGCGAAGCGGTGATCCGGCGAGGTCAACTTACGGGCCTGTGGGTCGTTCGGCAGGATGGCACCGCCCACCTGCGCTGGATCCGCCTGGGCCGATCATTTGGTGATTCGGTCGAAATCCTGTCGGGAATGAACGGAGACGAAATCGTGGTGCTGTCCACGCAACTGCCCCTCGCCGAGGGCGACAGGGTGGTGAAGTAGAATGGACAACAAGGACAACAATCTCCCCCGCTACGGAGGAGCAACGGGTCTGGCCCAGACCTTCATCAACTCGAAGATCACACCGCTGCTGATCCTGGCCACGGTAATGCTGGGCGCCTTCGCCCTGATGCTCACCCCGCGCGAGGAAGAGCCCCAGATCGTGGTGCCCATGATCGACGTGATGGTCATGATGCCCGGCGCCACACCGGAAGAGATTGAGAACCTGGTCACCCGCCCCATGGAACAGAAGATCTGGGAAATTGAAGACGTCGAATACGTCTACTCCTCCAGTTTCCCCAGCTTTGCCATGTCCACGGCCCGTTTCCTGGTCGGAACCGACATGGAAAAAGCCATCACCCGGATGAACAACAAGATGTTCGGCAACGCCGACCTCATGCCCCAGGGCATGGTCATTCCTCCGTTGATCAAGGTGCGCAGCATCGACGATGTGCCGATGATGACGCTGACCCTGTGGAGTGACCAGTACGAGGGCTTTGACCTGCGCCAGTTGGCCGCCGAGTTGAAAAACGAACTCACCTCGATCAACAACGTGTCGGTAACCGAAGTCATCGGTGGTCGGAAACGCAGTATCCAGGTCGAACTCGACCCCCAGCGCATGGCCGCCTTCAACATCACCACCCTGGCGATCCTGCCGGCACTGGAGATGCAGAACAAGAATCTGCCTTCAGGTGGGTTCGCCGCGGGCAACAACCAGTTCCTCGTCGAAACCGGCACCTTCCTGCGTTCGGCCACCGACGTGGCGAACCTGGTCGTGGGCAGTTTCCAGGAACGGCCCATCCGGTTGATGGATATCGCCTCGATCACCGATGGCCCGGACGAGATCGACAGTTACACCTTCCTGGGTGTGGGACCCGCCGGCAACCAGACGGGGATCAGCGATGATTTCCCCGTCGGCTCGGAACATCCCGCGGTCACCATCTCCATCGCCAAGCGCATCGGCAGCGACGCCACCCGGGTGTCCGAATCGGTGCTGGCAAAGGTGGAACGGCTCAAGGGCACCCTGATCCCCGAAGACGTCAACATCACCGTGACCCGCAACTTCGGAGCGACGGCCAAGGACAAAGCCGAAAGCCTGATTTCCAACCTGGGCCTGGCCATCTTCCTGGCCGTGGTCGTGGTGTTTCTGGCGATGGGCTGGCGCGGAGCATTGATCATCTTCCTGTCCATCCCGACGACGTTCAGCATGACGCTGTTCATCTATTACATCATG